>ERZ1027275.16-NODE-16-length-52380-cov-6.612575_pt1 | contig 52380 bp, 51 predicted proteins | sample MGYA00519255_ERZ1027275 | MGnify/ENA primary metagenome ERZ1027275 (study PRJEB26926, sample SAMN06164427) | human gut metagenome | biome: ENVO:00009003; feature: ENVO:2100002; material: ENVO:00002003 | host: Homo sapiens | place: USA | collected 2012 ...
AGCGTCAGATGTGTATAAGAGACAGGCATACGAGGTTGACGAGCCTGTCCGTGGACATGCCCGGCGTGTATTCCGCAAAAAGGTGCGGGTGTTCCTTGATGAAGGAGATGACGTTGTAGTTCTTCCGCTCGGGCGGTTGGAAACAGCAAAAGCCGTTGCCCGTAACGATGAACTTGTCACCGCGCACACGCCGTCCGTCGCTGTCTATGCGCACATACGACGGATAGCGCAAACCGTCACGGCGGTTCAGGCGATAACCCGCATCCACCAGCAACTCCTGTATGCTCAGTCGCCTCTTGTAATCCTCGTAGGTCAGTTCAGACATGGATGGTTTTCAATTCATTCTTAACTCTTAACTCTTCATTCTTAATTAGCTACATCCCGTGCCTCAGTTCATGCTGCATCCGTTCCGTGTTCACGGCGGCTTCATAGTTGCGGGCGGCCACGTCCATCGGAGTGTCCACTCCGGGCTTGAAGTAGCAGCGTGGTGGTGGAGGGCCATGCCTTTCCATGTAGATGTCGGGGCGTGGTCCCCGTCCTAATTCGCCGATGACAGCAACCCCTGCCAACAGAGCCGCACCGATTTTCGTTCCCAACGGCACGTTATCCCTCGATTTCATGTCCACTTCCCCGAATATCTTGGAGAAGAGTTTCAACCGGTGGTAGTCGTCGATGGCCATGAACTTGTCATATTGCTTTTGGGTGATTTCGTGGCTCACGGTTTCCCCATCAATAACGGCGGTCATGCGGTACTTGCCTTCCGTTTCGGCCGGTTCCACCCGTATCTCATCCACTGTCACCTCCCGTCCGTGCCGTTCCTCCCTGTACCAGCCCTTATTTGGATCAATATAAGCCAAGTCGCTTCCGTCCATCACCACCGTGCCCTTGGGCAGTTCCCTTTCTTCGGGCATTATAGACAGGCCTTCGTTGGCATATTGCCCCTGCTGCCCTTGCTCCATTTGCTCCGCTTGGGCAAGTTGGCGGTCCAAATCTGCTTTCACCTCCGGATGTAGTTCAATGGCAATCATCTTGTCGCTGTTCAGCATATCCATCGTGATGGGAGCAGGAAAGTCCCCCTTGATGATGCCGTTGATGATTTCCAACCGCTTTTCCACCGGCACTTCCTGTGCGGAGTTGTTGGTCAATGCCGCCAGTTCCTCGTCTTTCAGGTCGTACTGCAAATCCACAGGAATAGAAGCGGACTGTATAGTCAGCGTCTTGCGTTCAGGGTCGATGAGTATGCCGTGGCTTGCCAAGCACTCCTGCCATTTCTCGTTGGTGAAATAGACGGGTGAGGTGATGAGAGTTTGATAGGGCTTGGCGGGTTCGGTGGGGCGCGGTCTGGGTTGCAAGGGCGTGATGACCGTTTCCAGTTCCTCCAACACGTCCTGCCCGGCTACCCCGGTGGTGGAATGCCCCTTGTAGTAGAAACCATAACCGCCGCTTTGCAGTTCTCCGGGCTTCATGCGCCCATCGGGTCTGTTGGGTACAATCGGTGCGCCGGGGTAATACAGGTTGCCGCCGATGCGCCGCAAGTGGAAACCGTCCTGTTGCCTCGGTGTCCAGCCGAGGAAGCAGGCACCCCACGGGTGGCGGTGCATGGGGTATGGACGACCCAACCGTCCGTATTCGCCCGCACCGATGCGGTAGCCGTGCAAGCCCATCGCCACACGCCCGTTGGCGTTCCGAGCATGTACAAAATCTCTGGGTAGGTCGAATTCGGCAGCCACGATGCTGGCAAAGGTATTGTAGCATCGGCGGTTGGCGTAGTTCGTACCCCAATCGGTCAGTGCTTGCAGTTGCTTTTCGGTGATGGGATAGGAAAGCAGTGGGGAGTCATGCCCCTGCACAATCAGGACAAAGCCTTCGCTGCTTCCTGCGATATGCCCCCTCATGCCGTTGCGTGCCAGGATGTCGCGCATCTCCGGCGGCAGTTCCAAGGGGCGTGGGTTGGTGTTCGTTCGTATGCTCATGCTTCAGTGTTTATCTGTCCATAAATCTTTAGGCATCACCGTTGGCGAGTGCCGTTTCCATTTCCGCCTGCTTCATGTCGAGGAAACGAAAGGCGGTGTCGTCGTCCATCGGCAGGTCGCGCAAACGACAATATTTCTCGAATTCCGTTTTCCATTCCTTTGAATGGTGAACCACATAGTCCTTCCAGCCGTATTCACCGCTTTGCACTTTCTCCACAAGGGCTTCTTCCGAATAGTATTCTTCTTTTGCCATGATGTCTTACAGTTTGGGAGCGTTGGCGTTCTGCATCCTGCGTTGGCTGCTCCGCTTCAGTTCGTTCCACATTTCTTCGGTGTAGTCGTCTTCATGCACGTAGTCGAGGTTGCCTTCCCCGTCCGCCACCCAGCAGCCGAAACAACCGAAATTGTATTTGTCCCACTCGCGTTTCGCTTCCTGTTTCCATTGTTTGCCGTCGCCCACGCACACCAAGATGCCTGTCGGCTCGTTCAGGTCGATGCCGATGGTCATGAGTTCGTCACCCTCGGCCACGGTCAAGGGTTCACCCGCTTGCAGGCAGTTGATTTCCGCTGGGGACAGATGGAACTCGTCGGCAATGATTTGCAGGTTGCGCCCGATGACGGGCGTGGGTACGGATAGGATTTGCTTCGTACCGGAGTCAATCTGGTGGAATGCCTGCACGGGAGTGCCGTTGTCGCCCTGCATCGGTGCGATGACCGCCTTGCCTTCCGACAGGCGTTGCTTCTGTTCCTCACTGAAACGCTCCAAATGGCTCTTCACCAGCACGGGATAAAACAGCACGTCGGCTGTGCCGTCCTCCCGTCTGACTAATGAGAAGCGTGTCCGAGCATGGATGGTGTTGCCCTCCGAGTCGTGTGCGTGTATGGGCAAGACAGGGGAACGGTAGCCTGAATAAATGGCTTGCAATACTCCAATGGGCAGGTCGCCTATCATCTCCCGCGTCAGCCCGAAGGATTCAAGGATGCCGTAAGGCACTTCCTCTTCCAAAAATTTGTATCTGTTCATTCGTCCAAATTATAGTTATTACACTCGGGCAAATGTAAGGTGACGGAATGAGGAGGAATAAAAGCCGACAAGAAAAATACCTGGATTTTGGGTTATTTAGGTTTATAGAGAAAAATCATACTGTCAATCATACTCCAAAACGAAGAATGGGGCTTCCCAAGGCACGTTCATGCCGGGAAGCCCCATTCAGGTATTGACTTGTCCTTTATCAAGCGAAGTGCTTGTCTATATGACAGGCTCTTTTTATAGGTGCCAAGTCTGATTTATAGGTCTGATAACTTATAAAATCTTATAATCCAACCATTTCCATAGCCTTCTTACTGCTTGTTGGCAAGCCTCATATTATTTTTGCGCCATGAAAAAGTCATGGCTATTACTCACCCTGTCATCCTGCTGCCTATCAGTACATGCGCAGTTTCATACGGTTGCATATAGCAAACCATTGTACAAAGTGCAAGAAATGGTTGAATCTACAAAAACAAAAAGCCTCCCCGAAAGTGGAGAGGCGGACAACCTTGTTTCCCTTGACACGAAGGCAGGGAAACAGTCAGAAGAAATGCACAGCTACTGGATTGGCTCTTATATGAGCGTGTCTTACCCTTTGAAGAAAATCACAATCACTTCACCTTACGGACGGCGCAAAGACCCGTTCACCGGCAAGCGGAGCAACCACAAAGGCTTAGACTTGCAGGCAAACGGCGAGGAGGTCTATGCCATGATGCACGGTGAAGTGGTGAAGGTCGGCTCGGACAAACGGTCGGGAAACTACGTCACCATTCGTCACGGCGACTACACCGTCAGCTATTGCCATCTCTCAAAAACATTGGTTATGAAAGGTGCACAAGTCCTGCCTGGTGAGGTGGTGGCCATCAGTGGTAACACTGGACGTAGCACAGGGCCGCACTTGCACATCACCGCCAAATACGGCAAGAAACACATCGACCCGGTCATATTGCTTCAATTAGTCAGAGAAATCCGTGAAGAAGCGTTGGCGCACTTGGTTGCCGGTTAAACCTATTTCGCGTTCCCTTTCAGAAACTGCTCATAGTCATACTCGTTCATCGTCGGCTTGTCGGCCGACAGGAATATCCTTTTTACAGTAAGCCTGTGGTAGCAAAATTTACTTCAAAATCAGAATAAAAAATTCCTGATTAATGATGTCTCTGAATCCGCCCATATAATAATATATCAGTGAATAATATTTGCTATATGAATTTTGAATAAGGTCTACATTGTACCTTAAAAGGTTTTATTCTGTAGTTCTATTATCATTCTTAGAAGATAATATGTCTCTTTTTAATTTGTCAAAACATCGATGATGTTCTTCTGAAAAAAGTTTGCCGAATAGGTCTTCACCTATTTCCATTTCTGTGCGATAGCCTTTAAGGGCCAAGCTCATTGCCTGGATTTTTTCTTTTGGATAGTTCAGCATTAAATCTTGTAACCTTAATGCTTCACATTTATGGTAATTGTACCTTTCATCCAAATGAAATTCATCAATAATTCCTTCTTGATAGTCATTATCATTTGTGCAAAACTTGACCGTATAATCATCAGGATGATTCTGCGCCATTAATCCATTAGGCCCGTTATTACAGATGACCCTTATTTCAACTTCGCCATCAAAGTTATAATCATTGCTTGTCGGACTTAATTTTAGTAAGGCATCCCTGTCTAATCTTCCTATTTCATCGTCTTTCTTTAGTTTCTCGTTACAGATAGGGCAGCTTGGTACAAAGTTCATAAGTGATAAGGCTACCAAGGGACATTTGCTTTTTGGCAGGAAATGATCCAAATCAAAATGGTTCTTTAGTTTATTGATAATGCTTTCGCTTTTCTTTCCATTTTTACTTATACGTTTATCTAAGGTATCAAATGTTTCAACAATATTTTTATGTGTTATTTGTGGATTAGCTCGTAAACTAATGATTTTTTTATAAAATCGACCATCATAAGGCCGTCCGTCAGTCCTTCGGATATATTTCATTAATTCTTTATCGGATGCATTGTAAAGAAAGGCAGCGAAATCGTGGTAAACGGAATAAAATCCATATACATTAATATAGCTTAGTTCACAATAGTGGCATACATGCAAATTTAATTCTTCCGCATGTCCCATGAAAAAATTGGAAATGTCTGGTTGGAAATCTTTAAACCACGCATTATATCCTTTATAGTTGAAACACGACTTTAGATTTTCATGCACATCATTACTTATTCTATGTTGATTTACTAATTTACGATAAGCAATATATATATCCACAAGTCGAGAATAATCTGCTATTAGAATGGTTGTTATGTCAGCAGGGAATAATATGTCCACGTCAGCTTGGTAAGCCGTACCATCACATGATGCCATTAGTCCATGCCTTAATTCCTCCCATTTTTCTTGTAAGGCATCTATCTGCCCTGAGAATACATCGTAATATTCCCATTTCAGTCGGTCGATATCTTTGGGGTATGAAATCTTTCTCATGATTATCTTCTTCTTAACTGTTCCTTCTGCCGTTCTATATCAGAAAGCTGCTCCCTCAATAACCGCTCTTGTTGTTCTAATTGGAACAATCTATCTTGCGGATAAATACGTTTGCTCATATCATTCACCATTTCAAGCAAATTCTTGCGCATATATCGTTCAGCCACATGATTGGCAATGTACCTGTAATACTCCAAAGGATATTTCAATAAATCCTTTCCTTGAATATCTGAATCCTTGTTACTGACAATCTTATTGTAATCTTCTACCAAATCAGATATGGCTTTACGGCCGACATCTCCTACATAATCTTTTATAAAAAATTGATTATGTAGCAATTCATGTATATTAGCTGCAAATGTTTCATTGTCATTGCGTACTCGACAACCATTAGATAAATATAACACATGACACGAAGGAACATCACTTAGTACAAATGGAGAATGTGTAACAACAATCATGTTCAGGCTTCTTATTTTATTCCCGTTGATGTGGCACCATGATAACATCCGTATTAATTTACAGATGAACTGCCTTTGGTATTCAGGATGAAAGTATAACTCCGCTTCATCAAACAAAAGATTTATGTGATGATAGCCCACTGTATATTTGTCATCTTTCACACTCTCCAAATTCTTGATGTGATATAAGACATAACTAAAACTTTGCATAAGTTGCTTTTGACCACTGCTCAGATTTGACAGCAATATGCCGTCCTTTCTTGTTCTCTTTTCACTGAATTCAACATCCCATTCAAATATTGCAGGAGGAAGAGAAAGAAATGCATCATCGTATGTCATGAATCTCTTGATCATTTTCTTTTCTTGTCTGACTTTATTCAAATATTGAATATTTTGTGAAATGATTTCTGCAACTGGTTTATACGTCAGTCCCGCCAAACCTCCGTCATCTTCCACATGAACGTGTGTCTGATAAATGTTCCGACGGACAAACTCTAACAATTGCCTTATTTTTAATGTGATATGACTTGGATTTTCTTCTTCTGTTATTTTTTTGACTATTTCCTCAAAACAATTTTCTCTAATATCTGCAACAAGACATGGGGAAAAATCCATATCATTAACTTCGATCTCTCCCTCTACTGGCTCACGGACTCCAAGCAAAACTCCGAATTCTCTGTATAGCAGACAAATCTTCAGACTCTTATAGCACAGGTAATTTATGATAGCGGTTTTTGCTTCTTGAGTTATAGGTATATATTCCGGAATGGTAATCATGTAATCAGACCATGCTTTCTCGAAAGATTTGAATATTCTATCACGGTCATTTTTATAAAGGATTTTTGCCCATTTGTTAAATTTGTCTCTATAATGCTTGTTTGAATTAGAGTTAAACCGATATGCCAATCTAGTCAATTCATAATCTTCCATGAACGATTTTCCTTGTGACGCAAACAATAAAGCCAATGTCGATAGCCGTTGCTTGACCAGGTATTGTTCATTTTCAATATCTATGCTTCCGTTCCTTTCCCGATATGGCACCAAAACGACTGGCGAGGCATAAGCGTCGTTCTTGTGTAATAATCCACCTATCCATTTTCCGTCAATACCGTCTATTCCACCGGGATTCCATAGGCATTTTGTATCATAGTCCTTTTCATTAAAGGAGTAAATACTATAATTCGTTACGATAGTATAGAAGTAATGTCTCAGTAAATCCTTTAATTTACGGGTGCCGATTGATGCTTTCTCAAGGGAATCCTCCAGCACTATAGTTTCTCTTTCGTATGAATAATACCGGATTTGTGTGTTTCCATAGCTATAATCAATAATGCCTAAATAATTGTCAGCTTCAAAATACAATGTTGCAGCAAAGCCTCTTGCCTCATGAAGTTCATGCCCTTTTTGTGGGTTGTTTTCTTCCATCCCTTCTTTCCATGCGACATCAAAAAGACAGTATGAGAAATTATTAATAATGCGTAGCATCAATTCCAGCAGGGTACTTTTCCCAGAACCATTCGCTCCAACGATACAATTAATAGATATCTGCATGGAAGCCGCAAAAGTATCATCATCTAAACAAGAACGGTACATCTGATTTAGGAATTTTTCCCCCTCGTCTTGTTTGTTATCCATCCATTTCCATTTGTTTTGTTCGGATGGCTCTACATACTTGCCGAAAGGATACCAAGTGTCTTCGTGCAAGTTCTTTATAACTGAGCTTTCGCCATTTCTTAATTTAATTCCAATAATTCTCATTAGTTCGAATAATAAATTATAATTCTAAGTAACGCAGGTTCGATATAAGATAAAACTATTCGCCTAAAAATTGGACACCTAGCAATAAAAAATAAATTCATAGTTGTAAAATTTAATTGATTACCACTATGTTCCCAAAGCCTAAAGTTACGGAGATTTATTGTATGGTGAATGATTTTTGCAAAGAATTTACTAAAAGCATAAAATATATGGTTGAAATGCAAGAACCATAAACATCAGAACAAGCAAATCATGGTTATCCTCCTCTGACACTCAGATCCTACCCGGAGAGGCGGTGGCTATTAGTGGTAACACAGGACGCAGTACCGGATCACACTTGCACATCACCGTCAAATATGGTAAGAGGCATATTGGCCTAGCCATCTTGCTCCAATTGGTCAAAGAAACCCGTGAGGAAGCGTTGGCTCACTTGGTTGCCGATTAAGCCTATTTTGCGTTCCCTTTCAGAAACTGCTCATAATCATACTCGTTCATCGTCAGCTTGAAGGTCTTTCCCGACAGGTAGATCCGTACTATCAGTATAGGCCAAAATAGAGGGATTACCCATAGTATAACCTTGTTCCAATTCGTAGCTCCATCACCATTTCGTTTGTATCGCTTCGGATGCAGCTCTTGATACTTGGCAACAGGAATCAATATGTACCTCCATGCCAATAGAATTGCACCCATCCAGAACCAGTCCAAAATGAGCCAACAAAATAGCACGAACAACCACAAGGCAGTAGTCCCTTTCGAACATACCTTTCGTAGTATCTTTCCGCAGAATTTGAGCAAGAAATATCCCAGTACAATCAATATAATATATCCCATAATAAATTAAAATTCAATATGCTAATATACAGAATTTATTTCATATATGGAATTTTTTTATTTACTTTTTGGGGATGAATCAAATGAATTTCTAAGGATACTACATATTTTGTCCCCATACTAATCTACCATGGTTAAACAAAAACAGCAGCCATACCATTTATACGAATGATAAAGCTGCTGTATTCAACTATTTATTATGCGTACCTAGTCACAACTGTGATTTAGGAATATCATTTTTTCCAGAAGTCCTTAAAACTTGTTGGAGTAGCATTAGACACGAACTCAATAACACCTAAGAATTTTTTACAATCGGAAGTATCGTAAATGCTTTATCAGTAGAATCTATCCACATAGATTCCGCCTTCAAGGTAAAAGTTTTCAATCAATAGCAAAATTTTGACTACTTTCACTTACAAATCACAAATCATTTATAAAGCCCTTTTCCTTTCATTTCAGAAATAGATTCTTCATATCTGTCTTTTTGTAACTCTTGCTTATTTACCCAATCACAAAATTCTTTTATCCCAGCATCAAATGTCCATTTAGGTGTATATCCTAAAAGACGTTGTGCTAAGGAAATATCAGCATAATTATGACGTATATCTCCTAAACGAAAGTTCCCCGAAATGCGAATAGGAACTTGAATCCCATATTGTTTTATCAAGGATTGGGCAACCGTTAATACATCAATAGGAACTCCTGAGCCAACATTAAAGGCGTGCCCATTAGCTTCATCTTTTTCTATACCTAAAATTGTAGCATCAACAACATCCTCTATGTAAACAAAGTCGCGACTCTCTTTCCCATCCTCAAAAATATTAATTTCATGCCCGTTTTTAATGCGAGTGGAAAAAATAGAAAGAATACCTGTATAAGGATTAGATAAAGACTGACCAGGTCCATACACATTCTGGTATCGAAACGAAACTGATTGCTTACCTATTTTTGAACAAATAAGATGGACTAATTGCCCCTGTACTTGTTTGGTTATCCCATATACTGAGGTTGGATGTATTAAAGAATCTTCAGTTGTAGCAACTAACTGTAGTGAAGAACTATTAATACCGTTGACTTTTACTTCAAAGTCTCCATTACTCATATCAGCATCTATACGCTCTCCTGGATAATAGTATTGGTTCAATTCTTTACTATAATATCGACCTTCTCCATATATGGCTCTTGATTCTGCTACAATAACTTTTTTTATCGTATTTTTTTCATTAGTCAGTATGTCTAACAAAAGAGCCGTTCCTCCGATATTGGTATCTACGTACTTTTTAATTTCATACATGGATTGTCCTGTACCGGTTTCTGCTGCCAAATGAACAACACACTCTTGGGCATCTAATGCTTTACGCCAATCTTCAAGACATGTGACCGATCCTTTAATAAAGCGAACTTTGTCTTTAATAGATAAATATAGCGGTGAAGAAATTTCTGGTCTCTCTCCATGTATCTGTTTTGACAGATTGTCCAGCACTGTCACAGAATAGCCTTTCTCGACAAGCTTCAAGGCAAGGTTTGACCCTATGAATCCGGCACCTCCAGTGATAAGAATATTCTTCTTCATAGACAGATTATTTATGTATCAAGCTGACGGTTTCTTTGATATTCTTTTCAGAAGATGCACCAAACACAACTGATTGAATGTTTAGGCTGTTAATAAAGTCATATGCTTCTGTAGCCTTGATTGCTCCAGAAGCTAACGTACACATAGCCATCAGTTGATATTTCTGAGGGTCGTTTTTCTCTATTGCATCAGTATAGGCTTGTATCGATGGCGACATAAGATAGCCTATCTTGTTGATAGAGCTACAAATCACCACTTCATCAATACCCCACTCTTCTAATTTTTGTTTTAAGCGAGGCATATTTTGGGTTATCAAACCAGGAAGAACACCGTATTTTTTTCGGATATAGTCACAGTATGCCTCGAAGATTTGTCTCATCTCATAACCTAAAATCAAATCTGTTATGATGTTTTGCAAGAATAGCACTTTCACATTAAGGCCTTTGAACATTTTCGCCTCAGCATCTACCAACATTTGCATCAATTTTATGACATCTTTTCCAAGCACAGCCATGCCGCCCTTTGCAATCATAGATAAAGCACCACCTACGGAGTTGTTAGCAAACAACACCTCGTTTATTGCGGGAAATATACCTTTCTCGGCTACAAGGTTGGCATATTTATGTGGATAAGGTATGGAAGGATACCATGCAATATCGCCGTATTTAGATTTGTTCTGCCTAAAATATTCACATATTTCTTTTGCTCGTTCATTACTATTAAGCATTATAGCTTTGATACCATTGTCAAACGCGATATCATACACGCTATAAATATTCCGAATGTCATAGAACTTTTCGGCCAACTGCTGAGCCTTTTCTTCTGACATATGGTTTATGCCAAAAAACTGGTTATCACCAAATATAATTCTGTCTATCTTTTCCATAATTATTTGTTGTTTTCAGAATCGTTGAACATCTCATGAACTAAGCGTTGAGTATTATATCCGTCCTCGAATGTACATTGTATGCCGTCGGACGATTGACCGTTTATCACACTATCAGCAAAATGATACAATTGACTTGTAAACTCATTGCCACGTACATAAAACGGGACAGGCTTGAAAATGTCGGTTATATATACAGCATTCCATCCTTTGCGGTATTTGTAACCATCTACAGTATCGTTTAAGAAAATTTTCATCTCATGCTGGTCAACAATCAGCTTGCCGTTGTTGCCGAATATTTCGAGTCTGTTAGTAGGCTTTCTGTAGCTTGTATCGCACCAGTTTACATAGAGAGTACCCGAAATGCCATTATTGTAAATGAGTGTACTTGAAACGATATCTTCTACATTTTTTGAATACACTTGATTCATGCTCGTGCCGATGACTTTATCGGGAACGCCAATGATGTAATTAACCAAGTCAAGTGCATGTACTGCCATTTCGTAGGCGGCTCCACCGCCGTTCTCTCTTTTTGACCGCCAACTATCACCGCTCTCTGGTTTAGTTATCGTGCTACTGTACATTTCTGATTTAAAACGTATCACGTCACCTATCAAACCTCCACGAACATATTCACGTGCTGTGGCAAACATATCGTTGAATCGATTCACATAACCAACTTGTGCTATCAGCCCTTTTGCCAAAAACATCTCTTTTAACTGCTTAGCATCATTGGGATTGACGGTAAATGGTTTCTCGCAGAATACGCTAATCCCTTTCTCGCAGGCAAATCGACACACTTCAAGTCCTGAAATTAGGAGGTGTGCATACGATTACGGCATCTGGATGCGTTTTTTCAATCATTTCCTTATAATCGGTAAATGCCTCAAGACCTGACACATTCTTTTTCAAGATGTCTAATACTACCTTGGATGTGTCGGATACCGAAACCACCTCTACACGAGGGTGAGAATTAATGATTGAGAAATGGGTAATACCCATTCGGCCCATACCTATGATGGACAGTCTAATTGTTTCCATTTCTATATAAAATTTATATGGTGTTACTGATCTTTTTTATGGCTTTATTAAATCATTCACAAAGTCCATGATTGTACGCTGCTTCATTTCTGTTTGGCTATTGAGCAATTTTTTATAATTCGTAACAAAAGTTTCTGCCGAGTCATTCTTCCCTCGATAGATTAAAACAGAAACAGGACCAAAGCGCTTTATTGTTTCGCTATTGTTCGTTATTATTTTGCAGCCGCAACTTTCTGCTTCGAAGCATCTCATTGTGATGCCACTTTGCTTGGGATGGGCGAAATCTAGTGTGATAGCTGAATCAGATAGTATTTCAACATAATCTTTGTAAGCTAATGTCCTGAAATGTATGAACCTATGTAGTTTAAAATACTCAATAGGGTGTCTTATCACATTGAGCAACATAGTTATAGCATTGCTTTCGTACAAATAAACAAAGGCTTGTCTTGGTCGAAGTATTGATAATACATTGGAAATATAAGGCAACCTATCGGAATGAATTTTCTGTATTACTGATATGTCATATTTCCTATTCTTATTCATCGGCACATTAATGTCTGAAATTGCCGAATACAATTCCACTATATCAAGATTATATTTCAGCGCATCAGCATAATCAAAGGTATAGAACTTATCAACACTCTTATACCAGGACAATGATAGTGGATGGAACGCGAATGAATCGAAATTGTAGCCGACTATGTATGGGCAGCATTTGTGAATTTCATCAATTATTTTTTTTGATATTCCATATCCTTTGATGATAATGCATATATCATATTTTGTCCCGGGATGCAAGAATTGTTTTCTTATCTGGTTGAACGTTGTATGATATAAAATCTTTGTCATACCTGCTTTCCAGAGAACCTTAGTCAGTAGATTGTCGGGATAACGATCATTGCAGAGGATGGTTTCATAGCCGCATTTCTTGAGTGCTGCTTGCATCTGCGATGCCATAGAATAGAAGTTTAACGGCATTATTAGCAGGCATTTCTTCATACTGTTCATGATAAAAGAACTTTTACAAAATTCTGAATATAAAACCGTTTGATTCCTTCTGTATCTACTGGCTTCAAAGGTTTGTCAAGGAATTCTCTTATCCCGTTGAAATTCAAGTCATCAAATACATGAATGCGGTCGGGCGAATAAAACGGTTCTAACAATGCCCGTTTATTGTTTGTTATGATTTTGCGCCCTGCACACAGGTTTTCCATAAATCGCATTGTGTAGCCAGTTTGCTTGTGATTGGCAAAATCGAAGGTTGCTTTCGACCGTTGCATCATATTCACAAATTCCGTTTTCTTTATACTACGTAATTTCAATCCGTGGGGAATATATCCTTTTAGCAGTAGTTTCAGCATGACTACAGGCGTGCATTTTAGATATTTCTTAAACCGCAATCCTTTTCCTTTGCAATATTTCTCAAATGCCATTACGGCTTTGTATCGTGCGGGTTTTACCATGTTGCCTACCATGTACACGTCATAATCATATTCACCCAATGGTAAATACTGAAATTCGCGCATGCAAAACAGAGGCAAATATCCTATTCCGCACCGTTGCGCATCGTCTGGGTCGAAAGTGTACGCTTTATCGAAGTATTGTAGATAAGGAGTGTAGTCAGCTGTCGGAGATAATGCATCCCAAGAATAGAATATAAATTTAGCTTCGGGGTGCTCAACTTTTAATCGTTTAAAAATTTCTAAGGGGAAGGGGTGCACTATTAGTATCACGATATAATCATACTTGCTATTTTTTTCTTTTCTCACCATATTGGAGAGAAAACGGTCTAGTTTAGAACTATATGCTGATTTTGAAATAGTCCTAAGAACTTTTTGCCAAGTTTTACGTAATTCTACAGGATAGAAAGCCACTTCATACCCCATTAACTCCATCTCATGGCTTATCGCACCGATATAGCTATGATATGGCAAACCAATAAATAGTATTTTCTTCATTATTTTTGAGTGAATTTTTTACGGTGCATAAAAATGTAGATTGCGCCAAACAGCAATGGCAGTATATATGATATGTTTTTTATAACCACCATTGTGTCCAGGCTGAAAATGCCCATTTCTGCTGTCATTAAGATGATGGTTACAGAGGCTGCTACACCTATGCATCCCGACAACAGCAGAGACTTAAAGTCACGCCAGGCATTCAATATCGATGAAACCGAATAGTATAGTAAATTACAGATAAAACCGGGCAACAGCATATACACATACTTGGTGTTTTCAGTGTGTTTGGGAAATAAAACATCTACTATAGGCTGAAATAGCGTAAGTGTCACCAACAATGTAACCACACCGTAGGCTATCAACACGAGTGTATAATTACGGCTTTGCCTGTTGAATTCAGGTAATTTGCCATGTTCATAGGCACTTATGATTTTCGGGAAAAAAAGATAATTGGTTGACGTAGGAATCAAAACAAATAATGATGAGAACACGAATACAAGATAAAACCTGCCCAAATCTTCCACATTGAGCAAATAAGCTATACTCCACCTCTCAATTTGTATGTTCAATATTGAAAATATTCCTACGCAGAATGGCACAAAACCTAGCTGAATTATGCTTTTAATTATTTTCTTGGAAAAACACAGCGCCGTAGGACGCAATTCCTTACAACGCAACAACGCCAAAGTCACAAATACCACTGGTTGCATCATGATGCTCAAAATACCACCGAATATCCCCCATACAAACACTAATGCGATAAGCACAATAGATATAATACCCGAAATAGTGAGTATCTGGTTGATTTCTGGAATCATCTTCTTGACGGTCATCGTATTGGTCAGCCAAGTAGAAGCTAATGTAAATATGCCAGCAACTACCGAAAGCAACAGATATTGCTTGCCTATTATGACGTCTATTCCTATTATAGGGAAAACGAGTGCAAAGACAATCAATAGCACTCCAAGGCATCCAAGGAAACTGAATACGATGTTGTTAACCTGGTCGCTTTCATCATGCTTATAGGCTATGATGCGATAGCCGCCTTGAAAGAACCCAAAATGCATGAAGCCGATGAACATAATACAGGTTTGCACAAGGCTAATCATGCCCAAATCAGCCAAATCAAGCACACGCATGAACACAAACGAACGCAGAAAGTTGATTGCATGGACAAACAGGTTGACTATGATAAACAGTGTATTTTGGCTGAATAATATATTCAATGCCCTATGTTTATTCAGCATAGATATATTTTAAGAAATGATCTTTTTGACAAATGAGCTAAGATGATATTCTTCAAACCGTCTCTCTGGGTCGGCCAAAGGTGTTCGCAGAAATTCTTGCACCCCATCAAAGTCAAGATTGTCATAAATAAAAAATCTGTCGGGCGAATAGAATGGAGCTGCCAACACGTTTTTATTATTGGTGATGATTTTCTTTCCAGCACACAAGTTTTCCATCAGCCGCATGGTGAAACCATTTTGCACATGGTTGGCAAAATCAAAAACAGCAGCGGAATTCCGTATCATCTCCGACAATTTGTCATTGCTGATTGACGACAAGTAAAGGTTCCGTAAAGATCCACCTTGCCGTAGTATTTTTATGTTCTTAGTTGCCGTGCTTTTCAGGAAATAATCGAAATGTATGTCATGCTTGGCACAGTATAGTTCAAACTGCTTTACTGCGTCATATCGGCGTAAATCGGCTAAATTGCCTACCATATATACATTGTCATTGCGATCATAATTGGATACTATTTCGTGATATTTCCTTATGCAAAACAAGGGTAGGTAATTGATATGATAAGATATAGCATCATGCATGTCGAAAGTGTAAACCTTGTCGAAATAGCCGAAGTAACGCTGCATATCAATGCCTTTGCGAGTATAACCTGCTACAGCATCCCATATATATAATATGAATGTCGCTTCTTGATGTTGCTCCTTTAATATTGCAAGATTTTCGATTTTCAAAAATGGCAAAAGGCAAAACACGATGTCGTAGCGGTTTTCTTTCTCTGTCTCAACCATTACTCGTTGCTGTTTTGTCTCTACATAGGTTGCCCATTGGGGAGATACAAGTCGCCTGATTTTGGTTGGCGTGGAATATGGATGGAGTGGATGGTAAGTTACTGAAAAGCCCTGCTTGCCAAGTTCAGCAACCATCTCACGCGTGTAATTCTGGTAATCCCAGCCGATGAATAAAATTTTTCCCATGTTCAACTGTTTAGCTCGAGTGTGTTATCTAATCCTGAATATATAAATAGTAAAAAAAATGGAGTCATGGCTAGTGGTTCGGAATTTAGTGACAATAACAGCAAGACGGCCATTATCCACTTTGAACCACATATAATTTTTTGACGGCACATTCCCCACAGATACCATGCGGCGAATGGTATGCCCCATATATACATCAAGCTGATAAGACCATTCGTGTTTCCTGTATCTTTAGTCTGTGAGCCGGTTAATTCTCCTTGCCATGCTATTTGGCTGCGCATTTGCTTAAAGCGTTCGGTATTTGCGCCGATACCTATCAATGGATTTTCATAGGCAATGGTCAGCCCGGCAATGACATCCGCTTGTCGGGCAAAGAATGAACCTTGATTCTCTCCACTGACCTTATCTGATATATTGTCGGTGACTATTTTATATCCATATCCAAACCCAACCGCTGCAACAATCATTATTGCTATGACAGTAAAGATGTTTTTTGTTGTGTATAGTTTTTTGAACAATTCATACAATAAGATAATGCTTAGAATGATATAGCCAGTGGTGGAAACTGTCAGAATGATAGACAATATGGTTGCAAAAATCCATAGCTTTTCCTTGTACTTGTTGAGTTGGAGTATCAAGAAAATATTCAAGTAGATTTGGTAAATTCCTGGTTCCCAAAAGAAGCCACATAATCGCTCTTTTACCCCTACGATGCCACGGTAAAAGAGAAATGCGATGTGACTAACCTTACGTCTGTCGCCATAGCTATCCGTAAATTCATAGATTGAGAATAAATCGGGGAAAAATGTGTAAAGAATAGCCGAAATAAGTCCCAAAACAATCATTATTTTCATGATTGTCATTATTTCAGATATTAGGACATCAATTCCTGCTAATCGATAATATGAATAGACGATCATCCCCGCTATGATATTCGATAATGCCGCCAAAGCCGCACTGTCAAATATGTTTAGGATTAAAACTTGCAGTGCAACCACGCATAGGAATGCCGCAAAAAAATACCATATTTGCCGAGGAACACACTTTAATGTTATTCCGCCTAATAGTTTGTAAATCCTTGCGCCGTATACGATGATTACAAACAGGCATATAGGATTGCGAATAAACAAATGGTTGCCACCGCTGAGCATCATCAAGAGGAAAAGCAAAATGATGCCCGGCCAGTCACGACAAGTTGGCAGAACTTTAATGTCCATTACGCTGTGAAAGGATGCTTTTGATTTTCGAATTGTCCCCATATACGCATGGCGAATCATACGGGCGATCAGGGAACGCCCCATAGTCGAGCTGTATGTTGAGCCCGTTTTCTTTAATGAAAGATTCTACACGTTCGGCAAGGCTTATAGGTTGTCCCGAACAGCAATTTATAATCCCGGATATGTTTTCTTGCTCCACTACGGCTGCTATCTGCATGGATAGCTCATCAATGTCGATGAAGTCATACTTGTTTTTGCCCGAGGTGAAAGGGAAATGCGTCTTACCTTCAAGTGCTGCGGTACGCAACTTGGCAAAGATAGAATTGCTTTTCAAGTCGTCGCCCACTATATAATAAGCCCTAATCCACTGTAATACGCAATCATGAGATTTGGCCGACAAAATCATGCTTCGCCTTAAAGCATCCTTGGCAATACCATAAAATGAAATAGGATTGCAAGGCGTATTCTCATCGATGGCTCCTTCATAGTAGCCAACTTCATGCATCGTTCCCATCACCGCAAGGTGCTTCAACCCACTGTCGAGCAATGCGGTCAAAAATTTGTAATGGTTGGATAAGTCACCTATGTGTGTAGGAGAATTATGCACAAATCCATTGCGCCATGCCATGTGGAGGCAAACATCGGGTTTGCCTAATTCCTCATAAAGGTTATCGCCATAAGCACCCGATAGAATGTCGAATTCTTTTAAGGTCGCTCTATTGTCTACCTCGTTTAGGCGAATGTCACAAGCTGTAACATCATGTCCTTGTTCCAGCAATTGACACACAACGTGCCGACCAATATAGCCATTGGCTCCGGTAACTAAGATTTTCATACAATATATTTGATTATTCGTTGATAAAATTCCCGTCTTTATCAGTTTTTTCCCATTGCCCTGATTGGAGATTATATCTTTTTACAATTCGAGCTGGGTTTCCCACAACCACGCAATAGTCTGGTATATCTCTTTTTATGAAACTATATGCTCCTATGGTACAATTCTTGCCTATTCGACAGCCCATTATACACGCATTTCTCCCTATCCATGTACCACTGCCTATCACTACGTTGCCTAAAGACACAACTTCTTGATTTCGAATATGAATTTCAATGTCATCATACGTGTGGGTGTTATCTGATATATAAGTGTTTTCTGCCATTTCTACTCCATCTTCAATAATAATGCTGCACAAAGCATAGATTTCGGAGAAACGTCCAATTCTTACGCGGTTGCCTATGGATAGTTTTCCTTTATTTGAAGTCGCCAACCATGTTTTATCACTTATCCATAAATTATTGCCTAAAAATATATTCTGCGGATTAAGCAATTGTGGATTAAACAGAAAATTGTGTTTGCCAAAAGCTCCGAAAGAATAACTGTTAAACAAAATAAAAAGCCTACATTTCAACTTCCTCCATAATTCGCACGGAGGATTAGCTCTAAAATATCCCATAATATAAATTAGCCAATAATAAAATTTCCATTTTTGTCTGTCTTTTCCCACTGTCCTGATTGCAAATTGTAGCGTTTCACTATACGGGCAGGATTCCCAACGACAACACAGAAATCAGGAATATCTTTTTTAACAAATGAAAACGCTCCTATAACGCAATTCTGCCCTATCTTGCATCCCATAATACAAGCATTGCGTCCTATCCATGTTCCTTTCCCCACCACGACATTTTTCAGAGGTAGAACTTTTTGATCTCGAATGGGAATATTAACATCATCAAACGAATGTGTGTTATCTGAGATATAAGTATTTTCAGCCATTACCACACCTTCTTCTATAGTTATGCTTTGAATGGCAAATATTTCAGAAAAACGCCCGATACGAACTCTGTCTCCGATTATCAATTTACTGTTACTTCCAGTCGAAGCCAGCCATACTTTGTCGTTTATGAGACATTTTTTCCCAATATAAATATGTTCGGGATTGAATATTCGTGGAGATACAATGATACTTCCTTTGCCAAAAGAACCGAAAGAATGCCCCCAGAACAGTCGGTAGAAAAAACTTCTTATATGGATTGTTCCAGAATGGAACAGCTTAAAAAATGTCATAATACTTTCTCCTTGAAAAATTACGCTATGAAGTTCCCATCCTTATCTGTTTTCTCCCACTTTCTTGACGATGGGTTATAGCGTTTTACTATACGGGCTGGATTGCCTACAACAACACAATAATCAGGTATGTCTTTATTTACAACTGCATCTGCTCCTATTACGCAGTGTTTACCAATCCGGCATCCCATGATACATACGTTCCGTCCGACCCATGTGTATTCTCCAATTTCAACGTTATTCAGTTTTTCCATCCCTTGCTTAATGTAAGGGATTTCAATATCCTCATATTTATGGGTATTATCTGCTATAAATACATTGTCGGCAACCCTGACACCTTTACAGAGCGTTACAGAAGAAAGAGCTACAATCTCAGATAACCGGCCGATTTTTACTTCATCTTCCAATACCAAGCGAGGAATAACTGTTTGCTCGTTCTCTGGTTTTATCACTAACAACCATGCGAAATGCTCTATTCTGCAATTCTTCCCAAGAAAAATGTATTTAGGATTTTTTATTCATGGAGAAATTAGAATTGTCCCTTTCCCGAATGCCCCGAAAAAAGATTTAAAAATCAATCGATAGCAAAAACTTTTCAAGAAAGGTATTCCATAATGAATAAAGTTGAAAAACGATAATTGACCTTTTAGTTGCATTTTATTGCTATCCCTGTTTTCGTTTGTTGTACATCTCATCGTAATATTTCATGTAATCGCCCGAAGTCACATTGTTGAGCCATTCTTGGTTATCAAGATACCAGCGCACTGTTCGCTCAATGCCCTCTTCAAATTGCAACGACGGTTCCCAGCCAAGTTCACGTTGGAGTTTGCGCGAGTCGATGGCATACCGTGCATCATGACCGAGACGATCGGTGACGAATGTAATCAAGTCATCATCGGCACCTTCGGGGCGACCGAGCTGGCGGTCAACAGTTTTAATCAGCACCTTGATAATGTCGATGTTCTTCCATTCATTGAACCCACCGATGTTATAGGTTTCGGCAATCTGTCCGTTATGGAAAATTATATCAATGGCACGTGCATGGTCTTCAACATACAGCCAGTCGCGCACATTCTCACCCTTCCCGTAAACTGGCAGTGGGCGACGGTTGAATATATTATTGATGAACAACGGTATCAACTTTTCGGGAAATTGATATGGCCCGTAGTTGTTTGAGCAATTAGTGACAATCGTGGGCATACCGTAAGTGTCGTGGAACGCTCTCACAAAGTGGTCACTCGATGCCTTTGATGCCGAATAAGGACTGTGGGGATTATATTTGGTAGTTTCTAAGAAAAAATCACTTCCATAGGCACGGTGGTGCGTAGTCGAAGATGCGACTGTGGTAAATGGCGAGTCGATACCGTCCGGGGCGGTCACTTCCAATGCTCCATACACCTCATCAGTGGAAATATGGTAGAAGCGTTTCCCCTCAAATTTTTCAGGAAGTGATTCCCAATACAATTTTGCAGCCTGTAACAGCGATAGTGTACCCATCACATTAGTACGGGCAAATGTAAACGGATCTTTAATTGAACGGTCGACATGACTTTCAGCAGCAAGGTGTATAATGCCATCGACATTGTATTGCTTAATTAGGGCAAGCATATTATCGAAGTCACAAATATCAGCACGGACGAAAGTGTAATTGCCGTTCTGTTCCACATCCTTGAGGTTGGCAAGGTTGCCAGCGTAGGTAAGCTTGTCAACATTTATAATGTGGTAGTCGGGATATTTATTCACAAACAAGCGAACCACGTGCGAGCCGATAAATCCGGCACCACCGGTAATGATAATATTGCGTTTAAATGAATTCATAACTTTACGATTAATAAAGGGAAACATTGTAATCGAATAAATTGGCTGCATCTTTCAGTCGCGGGTGTTTCATGTCTTTTTCTGAAAGCAAAACATCACCTGCTGGCAGACGCCAGTCAATTCCAAGATCAGGATCATTCCAGGCTAAAGCACCTTCCGACTGCGGGTTGTAGAAGTTGTCGCATTTATATTGGAAAATCACTTCGTCGGTAAGTACAGAGAAGCCATGAGCAAACCCACGCGGAATAAAAAATTGACGGTGGTTATCTTCAGTAAGTTCGACAGCCACATGTTGCCCGAAAGTGGGAGAACCACGACGAATGTCGACAGCAACATCCAATACAGATCCTTTAATGACGCGCACCAACTTGGATTGCGCAAATGGAGGCCGCTGGAAATGCAAACCCCGTAGCACGCCATATGACGACTTACTCTCATTATCTTGGATGAAATTCACTTGACGAACTTTTTCGTCAAACTCACGCTGCATATACGACTCAAAGAAATAACCGCGAGAATCACGGAAAATGCGCGGTTCAATAATCACCACGCCATCTATAGCTGTTCTGATAACTTCCATGTCAATATAAATTTTCCCTTCCTGTTTGTTCCATTTCTTCAATCACTTTCAGCAAGTATTGCCCATATTGGTTTTTCAGCATGGGACGAGCGATTTCTTCCATTCGCTCTTTAGTAATCCATCCCTTGCGATAAGCTATGCCTTCGAGACAAGCAATCTTCAATCCTTGTCGTTTCTCTATCACCTCTACGAAAATCGACGCATCTGCAAGCGAATCATGAGTACCCGTGTCTAACCAAGCAAAGCCTCGCCCAAGTGTTTGCACTTTTAAGCTGCTGTGTTGCAGATATTCTTGATTGACAGTAGTGATTTCTAACTCTCCACGTGTCGAAGGTTTGATATGCTTTGCCACTTCCACAACATTGTTAGGATAGAAATACAAGCCTACTACGGCATAATTCGACTTTGGTTTAGTCGGTTTTTCCTCGATGGACAGACAATTGCCATTGGTATCAAACTCTGCAACACCATATCGTTCGGGGTCGTTTACCCAATAGCCAAATACTGTTGCCTTATTGTAGCTTTCAGCATTCTCTACGGCTTCTTTCAGTAGTGTGGAAAAACCTGTACCATGGAAAATATTATCACCTAGTACAAGACACACAGATTCGTCACCGATGAATTCCTCTCCGATAATGAATGCTTGCGCCAATCCATCAGGTGACGGTTGCTCGGCATATTCAAAATGCACGCCATAGTCGCTCCCGTCACCAAGCAGACGGCGAAACCCCGGCAAATCATGTGGTGTAGATATTATTAATATATCCCTAATCCCTGCCAACATCAATACCGAAATGGGATAATATACCATCGGCTTGTCATATATTGGCAACAACTGTTTGCTTACCCCTTTTGTAATGGGATAGAGCCGTGTGCCGGATCCTCCAGCCAATACGATTCCTTTCATATTTATTCTTATTTTCTCCTTATAAAAAAGGGTTAATTATATAGAGGGTTACTTGTTACTTCTTTAAATGCTTGAATATATATTTCTGGTAAATATTTGTCACCAATTTTGGCTTCTTCGGAAACGACCATGTCGGCAAATGCAATTTTTTTTGCAATAGGCATACAGCCAAACAGATTGCATTTTCTCCACATTTCTTCTGCTATTTCAAACAATCCTTTTATCCTTGTTCTTGCAGCATGTCGCACAAATCTATATATCATATCTTCATAATCCTCTACAGATATGTCTATCCATTTCTCTTTCTCAACACCATTGTTTATAGGAGCATTGTTTATGTCATTTTCTAATCCATATAGTGAGAAATGCTCAGGGATAGAATTTCCATTAAAGTTCATACAGACGCAGAGGTCTCCAACTATTATCGAAAAAAATCTGTTTTTTTCATCGTATCTGCAATGTATGAATCCGGCGTGAGTCCGACAAAAATCCTTGCATCGAACCATTCGATAGGAGATACCAGTTTCTTTAACTAAATCTGCAATACTTTCACCGTTTTCTTTACATAGCAAATATCTGTACAGTAAATTTCTCAATCTGTCATTTAATTCCAGCCCAAACGAAAATCCTTGCTTTTCTTGTACGGATAAACGCCATGCTACAGAAATCCAAAAAAATAAAGGAATATCAGCATCAACACTTTTACAATTCTTAAAAAACATACTATAAGGGGATTCTAAGAATTCTGCAAGCATCTTTTCACAGTGCGGACAGAAAACATAATCCTCTGAAACTGGATTGATGCTAATTTGCCGCAATCTTTCCTCTGTAAGGTCCGCAAATGTTTCTTCCCATTTCGTAGAGGATAATCCATGAGCATAAACTTCCGTTCTATACTTATCAAATGTGAACATGAGTTCTTTATCCCTTTTGTAATCCCCGTTGGAACTAACCATTACGGAAAGAAAACTTGGCAACTGATGCGAATTCTTCTTTGTCGCATCATCATTTTTACATATTCTACATTTCATCATTGTTTTGGCGTAACAAACAAATGGATTATCGTACTTAATGACAATTTTAAAATGTCCAAGAATAATAATTGGATTTAATCTTTTGAATGAATAGAAGCACCCAATAAGCCTGTGAGCGTACCAATCGTTAAATGTTTAGCGACCCAACGTCCATAGTGTTCTTTCTTCAGTTTTTTATCCTTTATCTCGGATTCACCCAGCTTTTTGATGCAGTCAAAGCCTGTCCTATTTCGAATCTCGGTATTGACCTTATCTATTCCATTCATTAAATGGAATACACCCTTTTCAAAAATACTCAAATCATCCATATTGATGTTTTTAAATTACTTCCTATTTATTTTTGTGCTCAGTCACTGATTGGTAATATTCTATTATTACAATGTGGTATCTTTCTTTGTAACATAGCTTTCAAAGTTTCAAGCCCATGCAAATCTGTGCCTGAATATTCATACATCCCTGCCTTTTGCAATTTAAAAGCATTCTTTTGAACCTCTTTCCCATACAATCCATAGACTGAAAATAGGTTAAGTTGAAATTTTACGCCCATAGATTTTAATTGATCGTAATATTCTACATCCATGTAGAGGTACCGTTCTGGATGGGCTAATACAGGGTAATAACCTTTGGCTTTTATGCGTAACAAAATATTACGCAATCCCATTGGAGGACTAAAATAACTTGTTTCAACCAGTAGTAGATTGCCGTTTTCTCCCAATGGCAGCATATCGTTCTGTTCCAATCGTTCTTCAAAGAGTTTATCGAGCATATTCTCGGAGGCAAGGTGTAAAGTTATGTTGCCACTGTATGCGGATTGCAGCTCGTTAAAACGTTCTTGCAGGTGTTTGGTGGTATTTGGAATATCCTCCATAATGTGCGGGGTTAGCCACACTTCCTTTATTCTCAACCGTTCGTATTCTGCCAATATTTGCAGAGCTTCGTCTATGGTTTGCACTCCATCATCCACACCTGGAAGGATATGGTTGTGCCAATCAACAAAGCCTTGAAAATAGCGACTCGCCTCCAAAGTCTTTTTTTTTCGGAAAAGCCACATAAACCGGATCCACTTATTAATGAATGGTATATAAAAGTAGGGAAAACCTATGCGCAGGGGCATTAAATGGACCGTAACCTCCTCGCGGCAACAGGTTTTCCCGATAAATATCACTTACTGCTATAATAGCTTTTGCTGCCATAACCGTACTTGTAGCCAAATTTATATCCATAACGGTATCCGTACCTATTACTTCCACCTTCTGTACCGTTCAGTAGGAGAGCCATGTTCTTAAAGCGTTTTTCATCGTACATACGTTGCAACTCTGGGAGCATATCTCGTTCAAGTAGTCCTGCACGTACCACGAAAATAGTGCGATCGGTTAGCTTCTCAATAATCTGCGTGTCTGCTACTATGTCAACTGGAGGACAATCGATAAAAATATAATCGTACAGTTCACGCAATCTTGTTATCAAATCCTCAAATAATGGAGTCGCCAGCAGTTCAGTAGGGTTGGGCGGAATAGTCCCTATTGGAAGCAAGAAAAATCCCGGACAATCAGGATATTCTTTAATCAAGTTGTTAACATCATTTTCCCGTTTGCTCAAGTAGTCGCTCAAACCTTTGGATTGCATTCCTAAATAACTTGATGCCGAGCCATGCCTTAGGTCGCCATCAATAACTAACACTCGCTTGCCTTTCATAGCAAAAGTCGCTGCAATGTTCATCGTAATAAAGGTTTTTCCACTACCTGGGTTGAACGAAGTAAGCAAGGTAACACTTGCTTTATCTTCTATTTTAGCATCGAGCATAAATTCTAAATTTGTGCGTAATACGCGAAACGCCTCATTGATGATGTCCCTGTGTCCTTGCTTTATGATAATTGACTTGTTCGTATGGGTACTACCTTTTTTACCAGCATCTGTTTTTAACGGAATTTCACCAGCAAAAGGCATTGACAAATACTCAACATCCTTACGACCACGAACTTTATTATTTGTATTTTCACGGAAAAATATAATTGTGACAGGGAGTAATATTCCTATAATAAATGCGGTTATGATTATTTTCTTTTTAATTGGCTCGGTAGGTTTCATACTTCCAGTCGGAGGAGTTATGACACGCGTGTTATAGGCGGTAAAAGCCTGCGACAATTCGTTTTCTTCGCGTTTTTGTAAAAGGAAAAGATAAAGAGCCTCCTTAACTTTCTGCTGCCGTTCTACAGACAGTAGATACTTGCCTTGTGACGGATTAGCTGCTATCCGCGCAGTGGTCTGTCGTTCGCTCTGCTGCAAGGAGCGTATCTGAGTATTTAGCGTGGTGATATGATTGTCGATTGAGGTGATTATGGCGTGACGCATATTCTCCAGCGACTGATCCATATCGGCTACTAATGGATTCCTTTCACTACTGTTTGCCACAAGGTCATTCCTGCGAAGTTGTGCCGTATTGTAATTAGCGATTTGTTGTTCAATGCCTGGGCTTTCGATGCCCGAGTTAGCCGGAAGTAACTGGTTCTTACTTGTGGAATTAGTGAGATAGTTACGGATATACCTCGCCATGGAAAGTTGCGTGTTCAATGCAAGAATTTGTGCATTGGTCTCGCTGCTTTGCGCCATATACATACTGGCCGCAGCCTGTACATCGGGCAGAAGATGTTCGCTCTTGTAAGAGGAAATGTTTTCGTCCACATTTCCTAATTCTTGCTCAATTACGCCAAGCCGGTCACTGATAAAAGCTGAGGTACTGACAGCAATTTGATTCTTATCCTTAATCCAGTTTTCATTATAAACGGCTATTACTGTATTAAGCACGTCCTCTGCACGCTGAATACACACATCCTTAAATAACAGATTTATGACAGTAGATTTCTCATCATTTAAAGTCACAGAAAGATTGGAGCCATAATCTTCTGTGGTCTTTTGGTAACCCATACGTGATACATAAATGGGAGTAATATATGTGGATGAATCATTCACTGCAGTCACGACAAGATTGCCTATTGGGGTATCAACAGTGTCATTCAACATAATTGTGATTGCTCCTTCTAAATCTTTACCGTCCCGCGAAAAATCCGCCAGGAGTATATGGCCGTCTTGACTGGGATTAATAGTAAAAGCAACACTCTCATTGTCTTTCAAATCGTTAAAGTTCACCGTGTATGGACAATCACGCCCATACAAAACTTTCTTGTAAAATCTACCATCGGTGTGATAGCTGATGTCCAAGTGGAGTCGTTTCACCACATCAAGCATCACCGCAGGCGACTGTAATGACTGCATTTCATTATTCACGTTGGTATTGGTCTGGAAGAGGTCAAAATCTCCCATCAAATTTGCCGCATCACTCAATGAGTTTCCTTTGGAATCCTCCTTGATAAGGAGCGATGCGGATCGAGTATATACAGGCGGAGTAGTTAGAAGGTAGATAACGGCTATTCCAATAGTTACAACTAACGAAATAGCGAACCAATACCACCTGTTTAAACAGAGATAGAATAAATCTTGAATGCGGATAGAATCATCTGCTTGTTTAGGTTTTGACATATTGTTTTGAACTGCCACGATATTCTAAAATTAAATAGTTATGACTAATTGAAAATTAAGATGCCGATAGAAGTCAGCAATGATGCCAGTGAAATCCAGAACGAGGTAGAACGCACGTTGTTACCATTGACAGTTGATTGACGGGCTTTTACCGCATTGGGCTCCACATACACCACATCGTTTTGCTGCAAGTAGAAGGCCGGTGAAGTATATACATGATTACCCGATGTGAGATTCAAACCATATACTCGTTGCACATCCCCTTCCTGCCGTAGCACCATGACTTTTGACCGATTACCGTATATGGTTAAGTCGCCCGCCATGCTAAGGGCATCTAATACGGTCAGTCTGTCCCGGTCAATGCTGAAACGTCCAGGGTTGTTCACCTCACCCAACACGGATATGCAGAGGTTGGCAAACTCCACGGTCACAACAGGGTCTTTTACCAAATTCTCCTTTATCAATTCATTTTTGATATATTCAGCGATTTCTTCTCGTTTCATCCCGGCCACATACATCTTACCAAGCACAGGAAAGTCTATCTCTCCATCTGCATCCACAGTATATGCAGAAACGCCTTGATTATTAGAGACTGTAATGCCATTCGTCCTTAGTGACTGACCTAATTGTCTGGACACATAAGGCAGGTTGAATAAGTCCGTTAACTGTGGGTCGCGGCTGTTCACGATAATAGAAATCTTGTCCTCCGGGCGGACTGTAATGGCTTTCACTTCCGGCAATTTAATTTCTGTTTCTCCGGGTTTCAAGTCTTGGAAATACACTACTTGTTTGGACGAACCGCAGGAACTTAATGCCGCTACGACGGGCAATAACATCAATAGTAAATAAATCGGTTTATATCTATTCATACTTCTATGGTTTTCTTAGTTTCTTTGTTTTTCTTGATGCCTTGATTGATGCCTAATTGTAGCAGAGACCACAAAACAATGTCGGTAATCAGTAATCCGGTCATTCCTATGTGGTCGGTCAATAGCCAGTTCAACACGATAAAAAACAATGCTATGAATAAGATGAATACCATCACGGCACGAGGGCGAAGCCCCATCCGCAACAGCTTGTGATGAAAATGATTCTTATCAGGCAAGAACGGGTTCTTCTTCTCCCGCAAACGGTGCATAACCACCCTTACAACATCGAACAAAGGAACTATCAAGGTGGAAAAGGCCAACACCATGTTGGAATGACCGGCTACTTCAGCGTTATTTGCTCGGCTCAGATGAATGACTAACAGGCTGATGATATAACCCAAAATCAAGCTCCCCGTGTCTCCCATGAATAGTTTGTGACCTCGCTTGGCATTACCAAACACATTGTAGAACCAAAACGGCACAATCACGCCGAAGGTGGAGAAAGCTAACAAGGCGTATATTTCATCGCCTTCAACCATACAAATCAATCCCAATACAAATAGTGAAATGCAACTCAATCCCGAAGCCAAGCCGTCAATTCCATCTATCAGGTTGATGGCGTTGGTAATATACACCACCACAAACAAAGTGAAAAATACACCTAACATCTTTGGCAATTCATCAATGCCAAACAACCCTCCTAATGAGTTGAACCACTCGCCCGGCCATACAATCAATAAAGCAGCCAAAATCTGCACGAGAAATTTATAGCGGTAACCGACACCTACCAAATCATCGGCAACACCTATGAGGAAAAGTGTCATGCCACCCACTGCAAAGAATAGGAATTCGTTGGCGGGCAGATTTTCTATCGGATAACCGCAATAAAAGCGAACTCCGAGAATGAAGCACAAGGTTATCAATATCACGGGGAAAAAGGATATGCCGCCCAAGCGGGGTACAGGAATTTGGTGTACCTTGCGGCTGTCGGGCATGTCAAAGAGGCGTTTCTTGTAGGATATCAGCAATATCTTAGGGACAATCATCATCCCCAGTAACAAAGACAACAAGAAACCACTCATCAAAAACAGGTAATCCATATCAAGCACTCATTTTAATCATCCATAGGCATCATGGCTTCTTTGGGTAGGTTCCGCAAAACAAAGGCCACTTTATCATGCCATTCTTGGTAGCCTGCAATGCTCGTTTCTCTCCCAGCCAAATAGATTCTCTCCAACCTTGACCGCTTCTGGCAAGCCAACCCGCTCATAGCTGCATACAGTTTATCTTGCCTGATGCTTGCCGTCACAAAAGGAAAAGGAACGTATGGGAGCCGCATGGGCAGGAGCATTACGGGTTCATAAATGCGGGAAAGCCTGTAAGCCGATTTCTCAAACGCAGTCCAATAGCCATCTGCAAGATACAAATAGATGTATTTGTCATTATTCGCTTCTTGAAACAAAAGGTCAGACAAGCGGCTTTTCAAAAGTTCTGTAAATTCAAGCAGACTGTTCATTTTCACACCAATTGAATATATTCCGCTTCTACTTCTACCGAAGCTGCCAGCAACGAGGGCAGTTCTACCAATAATCGCTTTACCTTACTACCACGTGTGGTGACCAACGTACCTGTATAGCCGTCTAACTTCCCTCCGATGATGCGTATTTCGCGGTTTATCATATCGGGAGTCACTTCATTCAAGGCATAAAACTTGGGATTTTCACTGGATTCTACTGCGTAGATGAAGCGTTCCATGTCTGCGGTTGGCACGATGATGGGTGTGTGCTGCACACCGATTTTGTAGCGGTATTGCAGTTTCGGGGTACTTTCTACAATAAGGTCAAGATGTTCCCATGTGTCTTTCACGAAAAGCAAATCCTGCATGAAAGGCACTTCCTGGTCTATCCGTTTGCCATTGACAACAACCAACCGATGCACCATGGGCGTGAAGTATTGCAACTTCAAGTTCTCAAATAACTTGTAAGCCGGCAGCTTGGCATGTCTGCGTTTTAGGTCACGCATGGCAAACCATTGCAAACTTTCTTGTGATGATTGCACTTCGTCCATGGAGAAAGAACTAATTGTCTGTTGCTTAAAGGCACTTCTCTGACTCCTCCAAGTGTTTCATGGCATCTGAAACACAAGAAGTTACACGTCCTCTGTCTAAAAGTTCGGGATAATTCCCGTTCATTTTACATACTATCATTTCCTATATCGGTAATGCTATAATTCGCATGTATAATGTTGCGAAAACACCACCTTTCACTGTACATCTCTTTGCAAGAGATGTAGGCGCACAAACCGATAGTGCTAATGCTTTGAATATCAAATAAACAACGAGGTTCGCAATATTCATTTGCTCAACGGCTGTCAAGCAAAAACAAACTTTGCCAAACGCCAAATTGGCATCGTATGAATCTTTTTTTGCTCATTCTTACCGATTTATTTGATATTTTTTATACCTTTGCACCTGCGTATATCTCTTGCAAAGAGATGGTTAGATTTGCTCAACAATTCAAGGACTTTATCACCCTTTTACTTAATTAAGCCCAATCTTCCGATTCCAGCTTCACAAATTGTTTTCCTGCTCCATATTGTTTCGCTCCCCAATTAACAGGAAGCGAAAAGAAGGCTACAAACCTCTTTGCAATACCGAAATCGGTACATCTCTCTTTAAGAGATGGAATAAGTGGATAGCAATACTGAATATCAACCATTTGCTGTTTGTAAAGTCTGATATTGTTCAACAATTCGCTTACATTTGCTCAGCGAAAACATCAAAAACATAGCAGTCCAATCATTTTTTATTTGGCAGATTATGGATTTCCTAGCATTTTTTGTACCTTTGCACTGCATAAATCCATCTCTTAAAGAGAGATAGCGCATTTTGCTCAACATAGACCCATCCCTTGCCTGCAATAATCCACCGTTTTTTCATGTTCCATCTGGGAGTAGTTCGGATTGCTCTGCCTCGATAGAATATAATACACTTGTTTTCACCCGTCCTCACTTCTTGCCGTTCATTGCAGACAATAACGGTTTGGCACATCCACAAGGCGTATTTTACCTGCGAATGCGCAATGAAAAGCATTTCAAAAGTTTCTCCCCCTGTAGACAGTCCGGCCTGCGTCAAGCATCAGGCATACACCGCACGTATTACCGCTTGGTTTGCATCATCAACCACCCTGTTATCCAAGGATTTCAAGTAGATGCGCGTGGTCTTCTCCGAATCATGTCCTAATGCCTGGCTGATGGACGGAGTGGGTATGTTCAGCCGATAGGCTGCGCTGGCCCAGCAATGCCTCGCCGTGTAGGTTGTAAGCGGGATGGGGCTGTTTACCAGTTTGCCTATCTTCTTCAGTTGGACGTTTATCCGGTGCAGGGCATTCAAGTATTGCCGTCTTGAATCGCCCCCTTCCTCGCTGAGGATGGGCAACAGGTATCGGGAGCCTTCCACATGATGCCGGTCCACTATCTCCTGCATCGGTTCTTCCCATTTGATTTCAAGTTTTTGCCGGGTCTTTTGTCGGGAATATGTCAAGTAGCCGTTCTTCAACTGGTTGGTTTCCAGCATGGCCAAGTCCACGAATGAGATGCCACGCAGGTCGAAACTCATCAGGTAGAGGTCACGGGCAAACGCCATCTCGGCGTCATAGCTCAAATCCAAGTCCTTGATTTCTTTGACGGTTTGGATGGGGATGGCCCGTTTGGCGGTCTTGTCCACACCGGTATAGACTTCCGCAAAAGGATGCCGGTCAATGGTCAGCTTCTTTTTCACAGCCCTGTTGTAAATGGCCCGCAGGTTGCGGTTGTAGAACGAGGAGGTGTTCCTGCACAGCTTGCACTCTTCAAGGAGGTAATACTCATACTCCTTAATCAGGTCTTCGTCAATCTCATCCAAACGGATGTCACCCAGTTCCCCACGAAAGCGCAGGAAACTGTTCACCGATGAGGTGTAGGTTTCTGCAAGGCGATGCTGTCCCGTGCGTTTCAGATGCTCCGCCAACTTGTAGGAGAACACACGCAGGCTGTGTTCGTCGTCATGGGGTAGCAGGTAAGCTGCCACCACCTCGTCGGCAGTATAGGGCTTTCCGGTCTCGTCCAAACGCTGGATGGCTGCCTCGATTCGTTCTTTCATCTGACGCAGGTTCTGCGCGACTCCCGCAAGGTAACGGCTGCGCTCCGAATCGTGTTCTGGGAACACCACTTCCCCGTCTTTCCATTCTTCCGGCACAAGTTTGTAACCCGTGCCGATTTGTCGGGCTACACGCTCGTGAATCACTTGGAAGTAAACGGCTCCTACCTTCCCTTTTACCCGCGAGGGTCTGAACTTAGCTTTTACTGATGTCGTCATAATGTATCGATATTTGTTTATTTAACATTCATTTTGCCCCGCGTCGGTTCACCACGTCCTTAATCATCTCTTTCACATCCATTCCCACTTGCACGAAGTTCTTGTACAAGATGCGTTCCCTTTCCTCTTTTGATGGAAAAGTGTAGAACTTGGGTAACGGTACATACCCATCTTCCTCTTTCTTAATCTCTTCCATGTCGAAATCGGTCTTGCAGAAGAACTTCGAGGTCTTGAATTCCTCGGCTTCCTGTATGTTCATGCTGCCGCCCCGTCCGGTCTTGGTCTTCACAAAGTCACGGGCCACCTGCCCGCATATCCATCCAGTCGGAAGGTCGCTTATCTTAGAGGCTGGCACAAGGTTGTCCATATTCTCATTCAGGTTGATGCTGGTCTTGTCACGGTCGATGGTCACGCCACGCTTCAACTGCACCACTTTACCGAAGATGTCGTTGCTCAGCCATTCCAAGGTTTCTTTCGACCGTGCCGAGCCTGAAACCACGTTGCCCACAGTGGTGATGATTTTCTGCATACCCACCTTTCCATAGTCTGCTTCCAACTGCGGCAGTTCCTGGAATCCTAACGCCACACTCACCTTGTTGCTTCGCGCCGTACCTATCAGTCGGTCAATCTTATGGAAGTATAAAGTGGGCAACTCATCCACAATGATGCTCACAGGGATGTTCTTGCCCTGCCCAGTGTTCACGCGGGTCACCAGACGGTTCAATATCAAGGCGTTCAACGCCCCGATGATGCTTTCCATCTCCGGGTCGTTGGCAATCAATAAGTAACTGGGATTCTTTGGGTCAGACACTTTCAGGTCGAAATCGTCCCCGTCCTTGTGGAATATCCAGTAGCTTTCCTTGGTCGCCAAACGGGAGGTATAGACACGCAACGTGCCAATCATGCCTTCCAACTGTTCCATCGCCTTGTTTTGGAACGCTGTTTGGAACGGCCCGAGCAGCGGTGCCACCTCGTTGTCGGTCTGTAACACCTCAAAGATAGTCTGGTAGCTCTCATTGAGGAAAGAAAGGATATGCGGCATATCCGAATACTTGCCCAACCAATAAGCTGGTTCTACAATATTGCCGCCCTTGCGGTCACGCACCACGCCCGTAGGCTTCCAAAACTTGGTTTCCTTGTCCTGTACCTTTTCAGCAAACAACTTGTTCCCGTCCTTGTCGTAAGGCTCGCGTTCATAATTGACAAAGAAGTAGATGCAGGCGGCCAAGAAGTTCACGGCCGAGGTCTGGAAGAACTGGTCGCTGCCGCCACCTCCCTCTTTCTTGCCTTTTTGCAGGGATTCCAGCAAGGTTTCCGCCGTTTCGCTGGCTGCGGCAAGGTTCGGGATGTACTTCGCCTGTATCGGGTTCACTCTCCGGCTATATTCCACGTTCACAAAGTTAATGATGTTGAATTTGCACCCTTTGGGTAACTTGCCCAACTTTTGGTTCTTCTTGTAATGGTAATAAAGTTTTGTAGCCAAAGTGGGGAACTTGTAGTCGTAAACTACTAAGGCAAAGCCTTTTGCGGAATGCTGGCGGATGAACGGATCGATAATGGAAAAGGTTTTTCCGCTACCCGGAGTGCCGACTACCCAAGTGCCCCGGAACGGGTTGCTGATGTTCACCCATCCTTTGCGGAACTTACCCTTGTAATAGTAGCGCATCGGCACGTTGACCGAATACTTGTTTTCCACCAGTTCCGTGCATTGCTCGAAACTCTCGTTCTCCAAGTTGAAACGGTCTTTAAGCAATCCCTCTTTCAGGAACTTGGAGATATTGTCCAATGCCACATGGACGAGAACCGTACCCAACACCGATGCCGCCATATAAAGGATGACGTTCAAACGCAGGGAGTAAAGGCGGACATCCATTTCATACCCAAACAGCCACACCGCCAGCACCAACAGCCCGATGCCCGACACCAACGGGTAAAGCACCTGCCTTCGTGCGTCAAACTCTAGGTGCTTCTTGTTCCTCGTGCCCACGCAAGTGATGCAAATCAGCAGGAATGTGGCAATCTTGCTGTACACGAGGTTGCCGTCATGGTAGATGAGCCACGACTTCATGCGGTCGTGTACATCGCACACGATACCGTTCCAATGGTCAAGCACCGCCGGGTCGATGGCGTACATGAAAAACTCCACCAGCACCGACACGTACACCACCGTCCGGAATATCTTATACGCCCCTTGCAGTTCCTTGCTTTCTTCCATATTCGTACTTCCGTAAATTCTTTATTCTACGTTCTTCATTCTTCATTATACAGAGTGACTATCGCCCTTACCTTATGTCCTTGCAGTTTGGGCGTTTCCTGTATGGCTCCGCTCCCCATCGAGAACAGCCATGCCTTGGCGGTTTCCTGTCCTTCCACCTCTGTACTCGTCCAATACCAGCACCCGTCGGCTTCATCAGGCAGCAGGTCGCCCCCACAAGCCTTGATGTAGGGGTTGACAAACTCCTTGGCCGCATAGAGCAACCGCATCTGCGCCACCGAGGGTACGTAGGCACTCTGTCCATACTTCCACAAGTCAAATACCCGCATGGCCATCGGCGAGGAAACGTCCTGCGTATCATACAGTGCAAAGGTGTTCTCGTTCCCATCGTAGGCAGTCAAGTCGGCCGATGTTCCCTGTGGCACTCCGATGCTGTCCGCAAAGGCTTCCGGTGCAAGGTCATGCAGATAGACCGCATAGCCTGTTCCTGCCACTTCGGGGTTGGAATTTACATGGAACACCACGGCAATGGCCTCTTTGCCGGAGGTTGCATAATCTTCATAGCTCCGCGTCTTGCCGTCCGTACAGAGGATATGGCCTACCTTCATCGAGGTGTCCAACGGGTCGTGATGCCCGTCACAACCTGCCAACCCAACTATCAGCATGGCAACGACCGCCATACACATCATTCTTATTTTAATTGTTCTCGTTTGCATATACCTTTCCATATAATAGGTGAATACTCCAATCTGAGAAAATCTGTTCTATCTGCGTCATCTGTGTGCCAACACCTTATTTCGTGGGCATCTTCACGCCGATGACAATACCTGTTCGGAACAAATCTTCCCCTTTTATCATCAGGTCGCACTTGGCCTGCCAAAACAGTTTCCAGCCCTTGCGCAACGCATAGCTGTGTTCGTAGCCCACATGGATGCCGCCAAGCACCCTGTCCCTGTCAGACCCCAGCGACCCGCCCAAACGCAGGTTGCCGTGGTGGTTACGGCTTCGGAACACGCACGGCTTGTAGGCTGCGCCCACGCCCCATGTGTTGTAGTGATTCCAAAATGATTCGGGGCAGACGTGCTTACAGTCCGCACATTCGTCCCATTTCAGATAGACGTTCCCGAAGAACTCCCACGCATGATGGTAGTTCGTTTCGTACTCGTAGCCCACCGTCAAGTCCAGCCCTCTTTCGTATAGCAGGCCAGTACCGATTTGTATTCTTCCTTGCCGGTCATCGGCAAAACTGGGCATAGCGGCTACCAATAGGAAAGCAAGTATTACCCATCTTTCCACAAAATTCTTCATTCTCAATTCTACATTCTTCATTTCCTTTACTCCTCCTGCAATAATACCTCATTGAAACTATCCGCACACAGCACATCCTCATAGTCAATGTTCAGTGCAATGGTACGCCCGGAAATCTGTTTCTCGCTCACTTCGATGGTCAGCACTTTGTCATTGGGGAAGGTCATCTTCTTTACGACTAACACATTGCGATAGCCGTGCAGGAACGACCTCCGCTGTTCCAACGCCATTTCGGGCATCAGTTCGATGACCTGCGAGTTGGTAGCTTTCGACACTTTCTTGTCAGCCAGCTTGACGCGGATTTCATCGATGTCGAAACGGATGTTGGTGCGGTTCTCGATGGAGAAGTCAATGAAGAAATAGTCGCCCACGGCGTAGATGTTGTTCAAACGCATGGTCATGCGATGCTGCTTGCGGCTCACATTGCGGTAACGTGCCGGGGACAGCCACACTTGCCGGGCAAAGCGGTACATGTCCTCGGTGGAGAGCGACACCGCCGGGTTGTGGTAGGCGGTCATTTCCAGAGGTTGCACTTCTTTGTCTGTCACGGCCTCCTGCATTCGGGTGGTGTAGAGCAAAGCGTACTGGGTGCGGTAGCGTTCGGTCACGATGGTGACGATGGCCAGCACCTCGCCGTCCTCATGTCCCGCCTCTTTGGGTTTTAGGCGGATGGTGTTGTTGATGGGTTGGTCACCCGCAATCTTGTCGGTGGAGATGTCCACAAAGCGGATGGGTTCGGTGGCGGTGATGACGGTGGTCACTTGCTCGTTCACCGTCAGTTGTTCCATTTCGTTGTAGGTCCGTTGGGCTTGTGCCTGACTTGCGGAAACGCAGGCGGCAACAAGCAATATACCTTTGGCTATCAGTTTCATTTTCTGTTATTTTTGTCTTACGTTACATGATGCTTAATTGTTCCTATTCTCCCTACCGTTCACCAAATAGACAAACGTGCCGTACTTCAACTTTGCTTTGTTCTTGCGCACGGCTTTCGACAAGGCGTTGCTGGTGCGTTGGTAGGCGTTCTGTATGGCCTGCATTCCCCATTGGGCAAAGGTGTTCCCGGTCGAGCCGTTGTTGATGCTCATCGTGCTGCCGAGGGCGTTGGATGCCACGTCCTGTGTGGTTTCCCGGAAGGAACTACTCGGCACGTAAAGCCCCTCCAATCCGTCCGTGTCGTAGAGCGAGAGGTTCACCTTTATCAATTCATCCTCCACCAACAGGCTCTTGATGCTCCCTTTCACACGCTGGCTGCCAAAGCCGCTCATCGTGGCATAAAGGTACGAGCCTTTGCGCACCACCTTCCCGTCTATCTCCACATCGTCCAACAGCCGCAGACGTACCCGCGAGCCTTCCACTGCCTTGATGTCCTCGTCGATGATGGCTTTTATCAGTCGTGGTTCCGGCTCGTTCTCTGCCAGGGTGTTGAAATAATCCGAGGAGGTCTTTATCTTTTTCACCACCTGCTCGCTCTCGGCATTCTCTGCCGGTTCGTTCACAGCGTGTTCGTTAATCTCCACTTTCCCGCTTACGGCAATACTTCCGTTTGCAAGCGCGGGACTTTCCGTGGCCGTGCTGTCCGTGTCTTGCAAGCCCTTTTGCCCTTGCGCCCTGGCTTCCGCCAATGCCTTGTCCAACTCGGCAAGGGCTTCCTTGCGCCTTTGCTCGCTCCGGGCAAGCCGTTCCTCCTCGCTCAGCGGGTGCAGGCCGGTGGTGTCCGATGCCATCGCTTGGCCTCTCTCGGCACTTTGCCGCAGGCGTTCCTGCATTTCACGCAGGCGTTCCAGTTCTTCCGACCTTGCGGCTGCTTCCGAATCGAGCAGGGCAAGGTCTTCATCGGTATAGCGGGAGTCGTAATCTTCTTTCTCTGTTTCATTGTTGTTCCGTTCAATGTTTTCCACGGCGGAATAGTCTTGTATTCGGCCGTATGACTTTACCATACTCTCATACTTGCCTCCGATACCATCGTCACGCATCAGCGCCTCGGGCAAATCTGGGTTCAGGTATTCGGTGGTTTGCAGGGAAGTGGGCGTTTCCGCCACCTCCGTGTCGAATATGTCCATCACCAAATACCCCGTTACCAGCAACAAAGGGTAAAGGATGGCCGGCAACACGTACTTAGGTTGTTTGAAATTAATCTTGTCCGTCATCATTGCTCGTAGATTGTTTTTGTTTCAAAAGAATCTCCTGCCGCTCGGTGGCTGTCGTGCGTGGGCTTTCTTCCGGCAAGGTACATACAGATACCACGCGGCACACATTGAGCGCGAGGCATCCCAGCACGATACCGAACACAATGCCGAGAAACCACCTCGGATGCTTGCAGGCAAACCGTTGCGCGCAACCGGCCATCTTGTCAATCCGCAGGAATCGGGCGGCTTTTCTTCCTGCTTCCACTTCTTTCTTGTACCGCTTCTCATACTTCGGGTCATCCCTGTCCGGCATCTTCTCCCCGAAAATCAGTTTCTTCCATCCCATAATCTGAATGTATTATTATCGTTAATTGTTAATTGTTAATTATCAATTATTAATTGTCAATTGATTAGTAGTTGTTCTTCGTTCGCTGCTCGATGTCCTTGTTCAGCAAGGTGCGCCAGTTCACAATCAACAGTCCGTGCGGATTGTTGTCCGTGCGTGGCACACGCTTCAACTGCCCGGCTGTCACCAACTCACGGGTCAGGATGGATGTCCTTCGCTCGATGCGCTGCCGCCCATAGTAGGTGAACTCCATCTTCTCCTTGTCAAATCGGATGCTGTCACAGAAGATGCTGAACACGGCACTCGTACCCATGATGTTGTTGTAGAATCCTTTTTCTTTCAGCGTATTGTACTGTGCCAACCCCGTTTCGTCCACCAGATACATCGCTTTCTCCATCGTATATTGGATGTACTTGTCATCGGGTGCCAACGTAAAGAAGTAATGGTGGAACATTTCCACATGGCTCTTGGCTTCCACATCAAGCGTTTCCTCCATAGAAGTACGCTGCACCAATATCGGCACGTTCCCGTCCAGCACATAGATTTTCCGCTGCGCATCGGCCACCATGCCTCTTGCCGTCCAAATGCTCGACAGGCTGATGACCACGCAACCCACGATAACTGCCACGCAGACAATCCCCACCAATTTGATTTTGTTTTCCAAGTTTTTTATGACCATAATCCTAACAGTAATAAAAGTCTCTCATTTGTCCATCTTTTATCTCATCAGCGAGTGCATGGCCCCGGTTGCCGACATCTTCGCCTGTTGCGCCACGCCTTCGCCGAAGTTTCGGGTGGAGAAAGCCGTGTCACCCTCCGGTATCATCCATGCCGCCAGGTCGGGCACAAGGTTCAGGCACTTCAACGCCACGATGCTCGCCGCCATCAGGTAGCCCGCCGAGAAGAATGAGTTTTGCAAGTAAGCCGCCATTGTCTGTTCACTGGCAGTTATCGCCGTCAGGTTCTCCACCTGTATGCACAGCACGATGTCGAAGAGCAACAAAACGTAAAACCCGACGAAGTACAACATCGCCCCGTAGAAATGCACGGTCAGGTAGCGTGTCATCCACTTCGCCCAAGCTCCTTCCCACTTGGGTAACAGGCTGAATGCCCATTGTATCGGGCCGAATATCGTCAGCATACCTAACAGAATTTGCTGGCAGTAAATCGTCGCCCACCAACCAATCCGATATACAATCAGGGCTATCATCATCACGATTTTGTCTAAACAAACGGTCGCTCCGCTCACCAAGGAGGTGAACCACAGGCGGCTGGCATCCTTCTCCATTTCCGTCACTTCGTCCACACCGGTCTGTTCCATCGTTGATTCCACCAATGCCGGATCCATCGTACCGGAACGGGCAACGTCGGCTTGCGCCTGAAGGCTGGTGTACATGGTGTCACGCACGTAAATGAGTTGCTGCACTTCCTCAAACTTGTCCGTTATCTGCAAGGCTTCCGCTTGGTAGAGGTCGTGGGTGTACGAACCGATGGCGTTGGGGATGTAGGACAGGAAGTCCAACACGCACCAACTGCTTCCACTGTTGGTGATTCCCGTGTCAGCGGGAGGATACCACCAAGACATGATGATGGCCACCGCCAACGGCTTGAACAGCTTCATCACGTCCAATGGCTCTTTCTTCACCATCATCTTGTAAGCCATGCCCGCCGCCATGATGATGGCGAACAGCGCGGCCAATGCCATACACATTTGGAGAATCCACCAAAACGGGCCTTGTGTGCCGGTGAATGTGGCATCACACAGGAACTCGTTGGTCTGAAATATCACATCATCTATCTCTTCTTCCAATAGATGGATGCCGAAGTCTGAAAGTATGTCGTCTCCCATGTCGTTATGCTGTTACTTGATTATTCATTGGGGATTGCTCCCGTTCCATCACAGGCAGTATGCCATCCGCCTTTAGCTTTTCATAGATGAACATTCTCCCTTTTTGCGTCCATTGGGTGCGCATTACCGATTTGCCGTTCTCTAATGAAAGGGTGGCACTATGCACATAACCCTTGTCCTTATAGGCGGCATACAGAATCCATTGCTTGTTATCCTTGTATTGGATGCCTTTTTCGTGCAGCACGGCATTCATCTTCCGCCCCGACATTCCGTAGTCCTGCGCGATTTGCGTGATGTCGAGCAAGCCCTTGCACTGCAATACCAATTCCACATAGCTGGTGCGCTTACCCAACTCCTCGATTCGTTCCTGTTGCCGCCCGATAAGCAGTTTTTGTTCCTCGCATTTCGCTTCTACTTCCAAACGGTTCTTCCGTTCCTCCTTGATGGCATTGGCCAAGCCTATCAGAAAGTCCGGTTCAGTAACCACCCGTTGCAAGGCGGCATCGGTCAGATAGCCCCCATGCTTGCGGATGCTCGGCAATACTTCCTCGCAAACCCAATCCTGAAATTTCTCCGCTTCGGGCAGTTTGCTGCGCATCACCAAACGGTACACATCCGCTTCCGAAATATACTTGGTGGGGTGCATAACAATCGTACCAAGCTGATTCTCATAGGGGGTCGATAAAACATCGACCCCTTTGCAGTGCATTCTAACTGCATCGGCGGGATGATTGTAACCTAATGCTTTTGCCACATCATTGGCTTTAAACAGCACTTTCCCATTCTCCGTTTCCACGGTGTTGATGCTCCCGAACTGCGGGTGACTGAACACCTGAATTGCGTGATCCTTGCTCATTGTTTTATATGTATTGGTTATAGAATCTTCTTTTCCCTGTCCTCGGTTCAATCCCCTGTTGCCCTCCAACCGGCTTTCCTCCAACGGTTCATCGCTGCCATTGCGATTTGCGCCCTGCGGTCTTCGATGGTTGTCGATGCCTCCAACAGTTCTTCCACCTTGGTGGAATTGGCCAACCGCACCAGATAGCGTACCAAGGTTTCATTCTTGCGGAGGATGTCCGCATGGATGCGCAGGTATTGCTTTTTCCGTTCGGCATTCGGCATGTAGGCATCCTGTACGGATTTCACGGCACAGAGGTACATGTGGTAATGTTCCCTCCAATGCTCCTGCTCATTGCCGCTGCCCCCGGCTTCCGTGATGCGCCGGATGTTCTTATCGAAGTTTTCCAAGGCGGAGTTGATTTTTTCTCCCTCCGCCAGCCACGCCACATCCAATGCCCCGCCGCTGCGGTCTGCCACATTCAAGGCTTCTATACGGGCACGTTGAGTCATGGCGGAATCCAACGCCTCGGCTTCGTCCACTTGGTTGTACAAGTTGATGCCCGCCGTGGTACGGAAACCTAATTTGTTCTTTGCCGCCGCACTCTTCTGGTAGGATTTGTGCAACAGTTGGTAATACAGGCTGGGTGTCAACGAGCCTGACCCGATTTCCGCCACGGTTATCTGATTCATCTTGGCATCATCGTGGCTGTAGGTCACACTTTGGGCAAACATTTCAGATGCGTTGCCGAAAATCATGTCTCCTATACCTATTATTATATATATGGCTTGTTTCATCACCTTCTTCCTCATTACTTGTATCTCGTATCTTGTTTCTGATTGTTGGTTACCATTTCCTCCGTTCCCTTTCATCGGTTATACGGGTTCAACCCCGAATCCCGCCACCGCCGGAAAGCCTCGTTCGCTATCTGCGACTTATCCTTGGCGAGGTAGATGCTTTCTTTCCAATAGCCCATGCGGAGTTGGATGTACCGCCACGTTTCAAAATAGGCCTTGTTCAGATGCCGCTCGATGTTGTCAAGCCCTTGATTGATGCTTTCCAGCACCAACAGTAAATCCGAGGTGGAACAGGCTGCGGCACCAGTGGCATACAGCACCAAATCGCTCATCGAGCGGTACAGTTGCTTGCCGTCCTCCGCAATCCGCTGCACGCACCGCAGGCTGATACCGATAATCAGCGTGTCATGCAGTTCCATCCTGTTCCGTTCCACCACTTTCGCATAGTAGTCGTCCAACAAGTCCTTGTAGTCGCCGATGCGGTCGCTCACGGTGTTGTAGGTGGAATACACGTTCAGCGAGGTTCGCAAGGACTGGTACAGAATGTCAATCACATCGAAAGCCCTTGTGTACTTGTCCAAGTCCACGTTCAGTTCCTTGTAGTCCACCGCCGCCGCACTGCTGTATTCATGCAACAGTTGGTTGCTCAGTTCCAACGTGGAACGCGCCAGCAACAGGCTACGCTGTTGCTTGTGGTCGTTGATGTAGGCTTCCATCGAAACGATGTCGAAATTCCATTGCGCCGACACCTTCATCGGAAGCACTGCCACCATTATTAGGATGACCATACAGATATGTCTGGCTGATGCGTTCATTCCCTTTCCTCCCTTTCTTCGTCCGTTTCTTCGTATTTCCCGTTGTAATCCACCGAGTGCAGGCTATTCGCAGCCCCACGCAGCCACCTGCGGCGGCATTCATCCACCAAGGTCAACCTGCGTCCCCGTTCATCATTCACATAGGGCGCGATGTCCTTCAGCACATCGATGATGCCGAGCTTGTAGTTCATCATCTTCTCCAAGGCAACGAGGTCGGCGTAGATATTTGTCAGCCGGGCTTCCACTTGACGGGTGATTTCCAGCCGGTCGGATGCCCACAGCAGGTGGTAGGTGTCCGTGCTCGTGTCTTCCTCCACCGGTTCCGACCTTACGTATTCCGTGGTGATTTCACACGAGGGGTATTGACGGGCAATCTCAGACAGGCGGTCATTGACCAGCTTCTTTTTCTCCGCCTCACTCATAGTGGGGTCAAGCTCGATGATGTCCACTACTTCCGTGTCCGAATATTCCGCCGTCAGTTCCCAGCTTATCTGCATGATGGCGCGGTGTATCTTGATGCCCAGGAAGTATTTGGGCTTGCGGGCTATGGAAAGGGTGGCCTTGAAGGTGATAATGCCGTCGATGTTCGGTGCGGTGGCTTCCCGCAGGTAGCTGTAACCGCTCCACCAGCCTTCGCCCTGCCATGTCAGGCTGTAGGCGTTCCTGCACTCCTGCATGATGGCGGGGATGCGGTAGTAGTCATCGGTGGGTACGGCATTATCCGCCGCCGCTTCTTCCTTGGCCTGGGCCAGTTCGTCCTGTTTCTTGCGGACGGCGGACAGGTCGGATTCCAGCCGGGTAATCTCATCCTTGTTGCGGTTGTACTGCTGCCGCAGGGAAGCCGCTTCCTCCACCGTGGCGGATGCGATTTGTTTCACCAAATCGGCGTTCTCGGCTTCCAAGGCATCTATCTGAGACTGCAAGGCCGCCGCTTGCGCATTGTATTCGGTTTCCAGTTCGTCCAGCCCTGACAAGTCCAGTCCGTCATCCTCGGACACGGTTGTCCGCATGGCGCACTCCTTGGAATGGCTGTTCAAGCTGCCGCCGCAGGTGCGGCATTTGTATTGGGTGCTGCCGCTGCCCAATGTCACCCCGTCGTGACAGGTCACACTGACAATCACGCTTTCGCACCCTTGCAGCTTGGCTTCGTCCGTGGCCTGGTAATAGTGTTTGGCATCATAGCCGATGACATAGACATACCCCTCCTCGTTGTCGTTGAACTCCGACAGGCGGGCATTCAGCCCGGCCTTGAAGGTGTTCAAGTCCATCTTGTAGGAATCGAACACCTCCTCATACACCACTTCCTCGCGGTTCCAGCTTCTTGTCACTTTTATATGGTAGGCGTAGGCTTTCTGTATCAGTTTGCCGCCCTTGGAAATGTTGTAGCTGGAGCGGTAGTAGCTGATGTGATAGGTATAGCCGTCATTCGCCCGGTTCATCTGTTGTACTTTTGTCCTCGACCATCCGGCGTATCGTTCCGAGTTACCGAGTATCTGTTCGGTCTGTGCGCTGTTGGGATAGAATCCGGCATCGGAGGTATCGAAGCGCGTCCATTCCCCGCCGTAGATGATGCTGTTGTCATCGGTGGGCGGCGTATAGTCGCACAAGGTTTCCGTGCCAGCGTCCCTGCGGTAGATGTACCAACGCTGGGTGTAGTATTGTCCTGCCGCCTCTTTCAGGTAGTCGCTGATCCACGAGGTCAGGTTGTAGTTGTCGATTTGGAAGAGGTTGGCCACACCCTCCGTACCGCCGACCATGGAAAGCAGCGTGTTGCCTGCGGAATGCTCCAGTTGCCCGTACAGGTCGTAGACGTTCCCGGCCACCCGCGCGATGTCGCTTATCTTCCCGTTCAGCAAGTCATGGAAACTGCTTTCGCCCAAAATGGCTTCCGTGAAATTGTCCGCACCGGCCGTGGCAAGGCCGACCCCTAAGTTGTACAGGTTGTCGATGTCGGCTTGCAGGTTCTCCTTGGTGAAGTTGTGCCGGATGTTCCCCAAATCGTCAAAGAATGCCTTCCAGTCAATGCCGCCGCTTTCCGACAGCTTGAACAAGGGGGTGAATTGTGGGGCAATTTGCAGGAACACCACATCGCGGAAAGACAAGGTGCCGTTCGTCACCACCGATTCAAATTGCATACAGAGGGCTTTCACCTCGGCGCACACGCTCATCAGGTAGCTGCCCCAATACAGGGCGGTCTGCGGCGAGTGGAGCATCTGTCCGGCCACCGTCCATATCTTCGGCATGATTTTCGCGCTCACGAGATGGTATATGCGGCGGTAATAATAGTTTTCCGTCCCGTCGCTCCAGATGCCCAGCTCGGTCAACGCCTTGCGGTCGAGGTGCTTCGACAGGAATATGCCCGCCGCTGCCACCTCCGTCGCACTGTATTTGTCGAGGATGTCTTTCACCTGTTCGGTGTAATAGGCTTCCGTGGCCGTTTCCGTGGCGTAGGCCGCAGCCATCGCCGCCACGGTTTTCTTGTCGTAGTTGACACGCACGTATTGGGCTTCCGCCGAAAGGACGGAAACGCACACGCATACCAACAGGACAAGGATTCTCTTCATGGGTCACGGTTTGGCGTTCGGGGCATTCGGGATGTGGTTTGCCGGATTGCCGGCATTTTCGTTCTTCACAGTTCTCGTGTCCCGGTCAAGGATAAGCGAATACTGCCCGGAACACCATGGCTGGTCGGGTGCCTTGTAGGTGATGTAGCCGCGTTCCTGTAGTTCCTCGCTGGCGGCCAATACTCCTTTCACGGAGAAGCCCCTTACCTTGCAGAGCAGGCTGGCGGGGTGTACGTAGAACACTTCGGGTTTCTTCTCGTTCTCCCAGATGTAAATCAGGTAGAAGAACAACACGGTGGCCTCTTTCGAGAAGTTGCTGATTTCGTTGGCCTTCCAAAAGTCATGGATGAATTTTTCTGCTTCCATAATGCTTGAATGTTATTGGTTGATTATTCAGTTGTCGCTTTTCTTCCTTCGGTCAAGGTGCAGCACCTTGCCTGCCTTGTTCACCTCCTGCGCAAAAGCCAGGGACTTTCCGATGCCTGACAGATTCCAATCCCGGCAATAGGCTTCGATGGCTGTCTGGTGATTGCAGCCCAATTCCCGTTTGTAAAGTTTCAAGGCTTCCTTCTCCGCCCGTTCGGTGGTGTAGGTCATGTAGCACTCCCTCGGCTCTTCCACGCCGTACACCTCGCTGGCTGTCCCACGCCGGATGAACACCTCGCGGAAGAAGCTGCGTCCCTCCTTGTTCTCCAAGCGGTTGATGGTGAATATCTTCTTGCATTCCACATCCGTCAGACCGAGTATCGCCTTGATGCCGTCGAAACGTTCCCGGAACTTGCTCTGGTCCAGCAGCATCACCACGTCGGAGTTGTTGATGATGGCTTCCTTTACAATCTCGCTGCCGATGATGTCTTGGATTTCCTGCGTCACCACGCCCACGCTTGCCCAGAACTTGCGGGCGGTCTTGTACATGAACTTGATGTATTCGGCCATCAATGGGCTTGCGATGGCTTTCCACGCTTCCTCAATGACCAGGACTTTGCGGTTCTTTTTCAGACGCATCTTTTGCAGGAAAACGTCCATAATGATCAGTGTCACAATGGGGAAAAGCAGCGGGTCATCTTTTATTGCATCGATTTCGAAGACGATGAATGTCTCATCGAACAGCGTGCCGTCCATTTCCTCGTTCAGGGTCTTGTCGTGGTTGCCTCCCCGGTAAAAGTCCTTCATCATGTAGCGGTAGGTGGAAAGATCGATTCCTTTCAGGTTGTTCTCGTGGCAGATGTCGGGGATGCGTTGCACGGAGTATTCATAGAAGGTGTTGAACGACAGGCTTTCCACTTTCAGCTCCTTGCGCCGCCTTTCTATCTCGTCAATCTCCTTTTCTATCCGTTGTACCCGTTCTTCTTCCGTTTCCCTGCCTTCACGGGCGTTGTTGCGGTCATCCACTAACAGGCTCTTGCGTAAGTCCTCCCTCTGGGGCGGGGTGAAGCCGTCAAAGCCGTTGAAATAGACATCGTAATACTCGGTAATCACTTGGTCAATGAGCCTGTCCTCGGTCTTGCTGACCGTTCCTTGGTTGCCTTTCCAAATCAGCAGCACGAGGTTCTTCAGGAAACCTGTCTTTTCCACGTTCAGTTCCTGTCGGTTGATGCGGAACGGGTTCATGGTAATCGGCTTTTCCTCTGTATAGCTGATGTACTTGCCGTTCAGGTATTCGCACAAGCCTTCGTAGGAGTTACCCGTATCGACCATCACCACGTCCGTCCCTTGCTCATGCAACTGGCGCACCACGCTGTTCATGTGGAACGACTTGCCGCTGCCCGAAGGCCCCAAGCAGAAGAAGTTGGAGTTGTCAGTCAGCTTGTTACGCCCTTCCTTACCGGTGATGTCGATGGCCACGGGCACGCCTTGGCGGTCGGTGTAGTATATCTTCAGCGGGGTGTCTTCGCTGTGCTGGATTCGCTCCTTATACATCAGGCAGACGGCTGCGTCGCCAAGCGTCAGGAAACGGTCGTACTCCGGGTTCATGCCGTAACAGTTTCCCGGAAAGGAATTGACGAACAGTTCCAGTTGGTTGTACGCCCGCTTGCTGATGTGGATGCCGAGCCTGCCGAAGCTGTTCTCCAAGTAGTTGGTAGGCTTTTGCAGGTCGGTGCCTTTGTCGCAGCACACCATGAGGTTGTAGTGCATATAGACAAGCTGCTTGCTCTCCCTCGCCACGGTGTCCTGCACCCGCTTGATGTCCTCCACGGCCATTTGGTTCGACGGGTTGGGGATGCTGGCATGGCGGTTCTTCTTCTTTTCCAGTGCGGCAAGCTCTTTCTTCTGCCCGGGCATGAATATCATCTGGTTATAGACCACCGTCCGGGCATCGGGTATGCTGTCAATCATCGACACCAAGTCCACGGGCATCTCGGTGTTGTTCACCTCGATGTTGGTGAACGGGCGTACCAAGGAAGGCAGACCCGCACTGTCCACATCGACGATGGAGAACACCTGGCATTTCCTGCCGCCCATCTCCACGCATTCCTCGCCCGCCTTGAAGCTGTTCATCGCCACCGGATTGCCCGAAAAGTCCATCGTGAAGTAATGGTCCACGTAGGTGCCCGCCTCCGCTTTCCCAAGGAACACTGCACGGATGCCCGCATCACGCAATTGGTCCTGCACCTTGCGTATCTTCACCAGAAAGTCCTTCCAACGCCGCTCGTCGTAAGAGAACAGGTTGCCCTTTCGGTTCTCCTGCGTCACGGTGAGGTAGGTACGGCTGTTGGTGTACTGCCTGCCTTTGAAGTAGCGGAAGTAGGCTTCGCTCAGGAACTCGTGCTTGCCTGCGTTGGTTTCCTCGAAGCCTTGTCTTGTAAAGATGTCCTGCTTGTGCAGGGCATAACCCTCGCCGAGCGTCTGGGCAAGGGCGGTAAACAGGCGGGTATATTCGTAGTAGCTGTCGATGTCCGCTGAAAACTTCTGCACGGGGTTCTCGATACGCAGGATGGCGGAGTATTCCCCGGTCTTGGTGTAGAGGATGCCGATGCCCTCCACGTCCTCGATGGAGAAGTAGATTTCGCGGAAGAGCCGCTTGCGCTTGCTTCCCGTGCCAAAGGCTTTGACAGAAATCGCCATGCCTGCCAAGAGTGCAATGAATGTCAGTAAAACGTATAGTGTCATGGGGTCATCTTTATTTTTAGAACAGGTAGAACAACCGTAGTTTTGCCCGGGCGTACCGTTTAGACAGGCCTCCAGTCACAATGCCGTGGGTAAAGTCCATCAGATAGAAAGTGTCTGCACCGCTTTCGGTACTGGTCAGGTATTCGCCGTGCATATCTTCAATGCGTCCTTTGATGGGAGAGGACTTGTCGCACTCCAACAGGTAGTAAAGTTGTACCAGTTCACAGAGCGATGGGACATAGCCGCCGGGATGCCTTGCCGCCTCTTGCAGCATGGCCTGCCTGCCGAAAGGAGAATCTTCTCTGGCTTTCCTGTTGGCTTCCACCAGTCCTTGCGTGAGGCTTGCACCATCGGAATAGCCTAAGGCACAATCATTCGGGTAGGGCATACCGGGTTTATAGATGATTTTATCGTTCCCGCTGATACCTGTGGTCGGATTGATAATGCCTTCTTTTCGTTTCCCGTCAATGGTCGGGAATCGCCTGCCGCTTGAAACAGCGTTTCTGGAGAACACGAACAAGCCTTGGCAATCGGTCAGGGCTACAGCCTTGCCGTGCTTGCCGTCCGTTTCGATGACCACGGCGATGGAAAGGGTGTCACGCCCCACTTGTATAGTTCCATCCCTTTGCAGGTAATGCCCTGTTTGTACGGAATCCACCGGCATCATCCGGTGTTCATACGCCAAGTTGCGTTCCGTTTCCACCCAGCTTCCGTTAATGGCCACGCCCTCGCTGTCCTTGCGGATGGAGAGGTGCATCATGCTCCCCGCCGTCAAAGGTGGCAGCATAGTGTGCAACGCATGGTCTTTGCCGTTGATGCGGATAATCATAGTGGTGGAGCAAGCGGTTCCGGTCGGAATTAGGTAGAGGTCGTGCTTCCTGCCGTTGTTCAACAGGCAATCCGCACTTTCCGCTTGTATGCCGCCGATGGCTTTCCTGTCAAGCCACCTGGCCGTGTATGGCTGGTAACAACCTTCCGTGTAGATGCCATCCCCGATAAGGGTGATGCCGTCCAGCCGGTCACGCAGGTCACCGCTCTCGCAGACGATGCGGAGCAAGGACATGGCGCTTTGCAGCCTGAATAAAGGTTGGATGGCATCACCGATATTCCGTGCGGTTTCCACGCCATAGAGGTTCTCATGGAACGGTGCGCTCATTGGGATGATACCGTCCACTCCCAATCCATTGCGGAAAGGGTGGCACACATATATCGCCGCCGTGGTGTCGGAGGTGACGGCGTTACGGTCGGGAGACACATACACGCCGCCTTTCCACACAAACTCCGCTCCTGCAAACATTTCCCTTTCTTCGGGAGAGGAGGAATGTATATCCATATATACGCCAAGGCGGGGCCACGCAGGGGCTGTCCCCTCCGTGCCCTCTATCCGGATTTCCACGGGCTTGCGGGCTTTCTGCCATTCCATGCGGGTTTTCTCCCCGGATTCAATGGCGGCGACCGTGGACTTGGGCTGTTTCTCCCCGCCGCAGGAGGCGAGCAGCAGCCCGATACATATCAAAAGGATGGATTGCATGGATTTATCATGTTTGCTGTTTACAAAATGGTTGTTGATTTTCTTTCTATTTTCTTCCCTCTCATAATGATTTGGAGCGGGCATAGACGAACACGCCCTTGTCGTTCTTCTTGCTGTGCAGCCCCCGCCGCTGTTTCAGCAGGATGAGTGCCGCACCGCCGCCAAGCACCACCACCAAGGCAATCAGCCCGGCAAGGAAACCGGACAGGCAGTAGGCCACGATGAAGCCGACAATGGCACCGCCGATGGCTCCTGCCGCCCAGTAGATGTACCTGCCTTGGATTCCCATGAATTCAAGAGGCCGTTGCAGCCCCTTGAACATGGGATATTCCAATGGCCGGGTGTCACCGTGCATTCCGGGCATGGCTTAGCTGCTGATGCCGAAGAACAGCGGGAGCGCTTGGGCGGCGGCGACCAGGAAGATACATGCGCCCACAATCATCATGATGGACTTCTTCACGTCCTGTTCCTCGTTGTTCATCTTGATATACACGCTGATGGCTCCCACGATGGCCACGACACCGGCGATGGCGTAGCAGAGCTTCACCACGTAAGGCACGTACTTGGCGATTTCGGTCGTCACCGTGCCCAAGGCGGTCGTTCCTGCCGTGTAGTCACCTGCGGCGTTCTGGGCGAGTGCTGCGGTCGTACCGGCCAGCAGCATGAGGGAAAGCATCTTCAGCCTCCCCGAGGGGCGAAGCCCCTTCATGCACTTGATGAGTTTTTCCTTAAACATTCTTTTTACCTTAAAAATTAAACACTATGTGAATTGTCTCGTTTCTTCCTGTCATACCCGGTAGCCGAAGAAGGCGGGGAACACGATGGAGGCACCGATGATGAACATACAGGCACCGACCACCATCATGATCTCGCGGGTGATGCCTTCCTCCCTCGTGTTCATCTTGACATAAATCTGCAGGCTTGCATAGATGGCCACGATGGCGGCGACGGCATAGAGCAGGTAGAGGACATACAGCATCATGGTCACCACGTAGTCGTGCATCAATGCCAATGCGTCCGCGCCCCAACTGTAGTCCACCCCTCCGCATTTGGCCGAGGCGGGCAATGCCGCGCATACGCCCAGCAACAGGCTTGTCAACTTGCGTGTCCTACAGCTCATTTCTCGTTATCTTCATGGGGATTCTGAACAAGGTTTCCCGCTTGCCCTCCAGCAGTTCATGGAGTTCGGGGGCGGTCATGCCGTCCTCGCTTGTGATGTCGGCTTCCAACAGGCCGGACTTGAGCTGTTCAGCCTTTTCCTCAGCGGCATTCCGTGGTGTCGTTTCGGGTTCTTCGGGTTGGTTGTCCGATTCGGATTCGGCCGGTTGTTTTCCCGTTTCTCCTGGACCGCCCACTTGGAAACTGTCGCCGGTTTCACTCACCTCCACGGATTCCTCTTCCTCCATCCCGTCCAGGTCGAACACCTCCTCGGCTGTGTTGGCCTGTCCTTTCTTGCTTCGCAAGTCCTTGGCGATGACCACCGTATAGTAAATGGCGTAAGCTATCGTCAGCACCAAGGCGAATATCATAAATGGACTCATGCGTTGTCTTTTTGCTGGGTTATACATTCGTTTTGCCTGCAAAAGAATGGCGGAAAAGACAATGTGGGAAAGGCCGGGCCGAAATATCATCCGATTTTAACGTGAATTTTCTTCGGGCGAGAAAATCATACTGTCAATCATACTTCAAACCCGCAATTTCCCTTTTTATCAGCTCTCGTTTCCCTTTTCTCAATCGGCAAAGAGATGTAATCCACCGTGCGCATCCCCCGGTCGTTGTTTTCGTTGTGCGAAGGTAAGGCGGTCGGGAAGCTGCAAGGCGCAGTTCCGGGGCGGCCAGCTTCCTCCTTGCATTCGTTCCCACCTTTCCGCCTTAATCTTGCACATGAAAACAAGTCCCTGTGGACGGGTGCAAGCCCGACGGCAGGGAAGGAACAAGAAGTGTAACATCAAAACTTGGAACGATGAAACAGATTATTTGGTCAAACGACAGTCGGATAGACGACGAGGCACGGGAGCATTACCAGAATTTCCAACGGGAACAGTTGGAAGATGACAGCTACATGGTCAGTGACGAGGAATGGGGCGAGGAGGTCAACAGTTGGCTGGACGATGAACGCTTTAACCTTAACAAGGAGGTGGACGGTGTGATAATTGCCTTTGGCGATTTGGGCTTGTGGCGGGGACGTAGGCAGGGGTATCAGATTTTGGGCAGCAACATTGCCGACATCCTGCACAGTTCCTGTGAGGATTGCGAATGGTACGGTGACAGTTATAACGCTGTCTCTTATACACAT
>ERZ1027275.25-NODE-25-length-43336-cov-6.902428_pt1 | contig 43336 bp, 42 predicted proteins | sample MGYA00519255_ERZ1027275 | MGnify/ENA primary metagenome ERZ1027275 (study PRJEB26926, sample SAMN06164427) | human gut metagenome | biome: ENVO:00009003; feature: ENVO:2100002; material: ENVO:00002003 | host: Homo sapiens | place: USA | collected 2012 ...
ATGTGTATAAGAGACAGTGTATATATAGTACAAGGAATGGACTAAACCACTTTGCCAGTTGCACCTGCCTTTCTTTTTTGGAAGGCAAACCTGTTTTATTGCTCAGACTTTGACTTTGATGACTTCGCTGAGGTTTGTGGAGTATTGGGCCGACTTGTGCTCGCATTTCAGGTGCCAGCGTTTGTCGGTGCCTTGAACTGCCACTTTCACGGTGTTGAAACCGTTGCGTCGGTTGATGGCATCGATGGCTGCTGCTAAGCGGGCTTGCTTGTCGCGGTCGATGGGGTCGAAGAGGATGGTCTGCACGGCGGTGTCGGGGGTGATGTCCCACACGATGACACCGGCTTTCTTGTAGTGGTATCTGCCATCCTCGCGCCACTCGATGCGGAGTGCTTGCACGGCTGCGGCTACCAGTTCCATCTGGTCGTTGGTGGGCATGGGCAATGCGACGGTGCGGTTGATGATGTAGGCTGGTACATCGTTGCGGAAACGGCTTGTATAGGCAAAGACGGTCAGTTGGCAGCAACGGCTCTTTTGTTCACGCAGCTTGCGGACGCATGAAGCTGCAAAGTTGGCCACCGCTTCTTCCACCACTTTCAACTCTGACAAACCGCTGTCTGGAAAACTGCGGCTGGTGCAGATGCTTTGCTTTTCGGGCAGTTCGCTGATGTCGATGCAACTTTCGCCTCGGAGTTCTTTCCATGTCCTTGCTCCAGTCACGGTGAGCAAACGCCTTACGTGGCTTTCGCTCCACTGCGTGAAATCCCATGCGGTCTTTACACCGTAGTATTCCAACTTCTTAGCCGAGCGTCGGCCGATGCCCCACACGTCGTCGATGTCGAAACCTTGCAACGCCTTGATGCGCTTCTCTTCGGTGTCAATCAGGCAAACGCCCTCGTAGCCCTTGTATTTCTTGCCGTATTTACTTGCCACCTTTGCCAGTGTCTTGGTCGGGGCAATGCCAAGCGTGACAGGGATGCCAGTGCCTTTCCCGATAGTCCGCACGATGCGTTTGCCGTAGTCACGCAATGCCTCACCGTTGCCCATGCCCGTAAGGTCGATAAAGGCTTCATCGATGGAGTATTGCGTCAAGTCGGGAGTAAACTCCGAGAGGAGCATCATCACCCTGCGGCTCATGTCGCCATAGAGTGTATAGTTGGAGCTGAACACGGCCACCTTTTCACGCTCCAGCAACTCCTTGGCTTGGTAGAACGGTGTACCCATTTCTATGCCCAACGCCTTTGCCTCGTTGCTGCGGGCAATGATGCAGCCGTCGTTGTTTGACAGCACCACCACGGGCTGTGTGCGCAATGCGGGATTGAACACCCGTTCGCACGAGCAATAGAAATTGTTGCAATCCACCAAGCCGAACATAATTCATTTCCTCCGATATTGGCGTTTGATGTTGTAGGTCAACACACCCCACACGATGAAATTGTTTTCTTCCGTCACCTTGATGGGCGGATAGTCCTTGTTGGCTGGCATCAGCCACAGGCAATCGCCCTTGGTGTCGAATTTCACCCGTTTCAATGTAAACTCCCCGTCGATATAAGCCACCACGATGTCGCCTTCCTGCGGGTCGATAGCCTTGTCGATTACCAATAGGTCGCCATCGTCAATGCCGCAGTCCTTCATCGAGTCGCCCACGGCACGGGCATAGAACGTGGTGGCGGGGTGTCGCACCAATTCGCGGTTCAGGTCAATGCTCTCCGTCATGTAGTCTTGAGCCGGCGAAGGAAATCCGGCACGGATTCCACCATCGGCAAAATCCAATGGCAACTCGCTGCTCAGGTCGGCTGAATAGAGGATAAGTTTCATATTTCTGTTGCAATTCTCTTTAGTCGTTGCAAAAATACCACTTTTACAGGTAGTTTTCGTTCAATTATACGTTTTCCTCCCATTTTTATTGCCATAATCCTTTTCTCTCTCGCCCAATGCAGCCATGCCCGCTTGCTGGCGGCGGACAACCTTTCTCCTTTCTTTATATTCCATACGCCTGGGTCATGGCTTTTCCTGCGTTAATCTTCCACTCCCGTATAACGACCACCCTTGGGCCGTTTTCCCCGTTTTTCCCGTCAAGTCCACTTTACCGGCTAATCCCTCCAAGCAGGGCTCCTTTTTCGTCAAACAAGTCGGTCAGCTTGGCTCTTGCGGCTGCCACAAGGCAAGCGGCGTGTGGATTCATCGTCTTCCTTGGTTAATGCCCCGGCATCGGGACGGGCATTCTCTTTTGGCAGGCGGATAGGACATCCTTCGTTGCAACCTGTGACGGAATTTCCGTGTTGCTTCTTGCATGAATTGAGTTTTCCCGAAGCCACAATATTTTTCCATGATGCAAAGATATAATGCAGCACCGTCGGGGACGGTTACGGGGCATTTCATTCTGACCAATGGCGAATCCCGGAAATCTTCCGACATTTTCCGCTTCGCATAAAATGTTGCGTATTTGCCGTGCCGCCCTTGGTGCTGCCCTATGCCTGCAATATCTTGTTGCATCTGTAAAAATTAATTGTTTAACTTCTAAAAACTTACAATTATGAAGCAAGTAGAAAATTCTTTCGTCATCACAGGTTTCGTAGCAAAGGACGCTGAAATCCGCACATTCACCAACAGCGATGTAGCCCGTTTCCCGTTGGCCATCGGCCGCAAGGAGACCAAAGGCAATGAAACCACCCGTGTCTCCGCTTTCATGAACGTGGAAGCCTGGCGCAAGAGCGGCAGCGCATCGTTCGAGTTGTTGAAAAAGGGCACGTTGCTCACCATCGAGGGCTATCTGAAGCCGGAAGAGTGGACCGACAAAAACGGTGTCAAGCAAAACGGCATCAAGTTGGTGGCCAGCAAGTTCTACGAGGCGGTGGAGAAAGCGGAAAAGGCAGACAAGCCCAAGACCCGCACTAAGAAACAGAAGGAGGCGGCATAGACCGCATCCACCTCCTGAAAGAGCGGCTTCGGCCGCTTTTTTCATTCTCGCTTCAAAGTCGGCACACTCCTTCAGTTATACCCATCTCACCAGTTGTACCCATCTTACCTGTGATATCTATCTTACCTGTTATACCGACCTTGCCGATGCTTTTCCCGTGCCGCTTGGTTTTACAGGATGCGAATGTCGGCCATCTCGCCTGATGACAGGACGGCTTGAAATGGATTTCTTGCAAATTCTTCCTCCTGCGGAGCGTAATTGGCAAGAAAAGCCGCCGCATGAGGCTTCACCGATAGCCGGTCCTGCATCCATAAAACTCCAAGCCGGTCACGGAAATGGGATCGACGGGAGGGAAAAGTTCAATTCAAACAATAAAAAATGATGACCATGTACGAAGATTACGACAACAGAGAAGATTTCGAGGAATACGGCAAGCATTGCTGGCTGTTGAGTCCGTGGAGAGGCTACCGTTCGGCTACCATAGTCGGTCTGACCGACAAGGGCTATATCGTCCAAGTGAGCAGCGGGGCGGAGATAGAGGTTTATCCCGATGAGATAGAGATTGATTAAGCAACCCATAAACACATATCAATATGGAAATGACAATGGAAAAGACAACCGAGAAGATACCGACATGGAGCTTGGGCTATCTTGTCAATGGCGACCCGACAGGACTGACCGACGAGGACATCCAAATCGCAGACCGCTGGTACAAGGAGTTGGGCGTACAGATAGTTTCGCCCTGCACGGACGATGAGTGCGATATGCAACCCTATTTTTCCCATTACCCAGCTTTCGGCTTGCCGACAGAGGTAGTGGACTGCGACATTCTTTATACCCAACCAACCAAACAATAACAACTATGAAAGGAACTGAACATTTCAAACAGGCCATCAAAGCCTATCTTGACAAACAAGCCGAGACCGACCCGCTGTTTGCTCCCCATTACAGCAAGCCTGAAAAATCCATTGACAAGTGTGTGGAGTATATCATTGGCGAAGTGTTCCATAGTGGTTGCAACGGTTTTGATGACCAATCTGTTTACAGTTGGGCCATCCACTATTTTACAGAGGACAATGTGGAAATCCGTGAAATCCCAAAGAACGGTGCTTGTCATGCCGTAGTGAACCACGCCGTAGAACTCACTGAGGAGGAAAAGGCCGAGGCAAGGCAGAGAGCCATCAGCCAATACCAAGCCGAGGAACTGCGCAAGATGCAGCAACGCAAGAGCAAGCCTGTGGCAAAGGTGCAGGAAACCAAACAGGCAGAACCTAACTTATTCGGATTTTGAATATGAAACCACGCAACAAATTCGAGAAAACGGTGCTTGCCCAAAGCGGCAAGCTCCGCCCCTTGACAAAAGCGCAACTCTCATGGGCATTCCGTGAGTGCGTCAGCCACTTTGCACACCGATTACCCAAAGGACGGACTACCTGCATGGATTGCGGACATAGCTGGCAAATGGAACAGCATAAGGAACAGCACATGGAACATTGCGTTTGTCCGAAATGCAAAGCCAAACTGGAGGTTAGGCAGACCTATGTCCGCAAAGTGAAACAGAAAAGCTATTTCACCGTGCTTGCCAAGTGCGGCGAATACCAGACCCTGCGTATGTTCCTGTTGGTGGTGGAAATGGAAAAAGGCTGCAAGGCATGCCCATACGCCCTTGAAATCGGACAGTATTGGTGGAACGCCAAGGGCAAACAAACCCTTGTCGCCATTCAGCGCATATTGGGTCGGTATATGGACACTTTTTCTTTCGGCTCGCCGTTTGCCATTCGGGGTGACAATGATGTTTACCGCCACATCGCATCTTTTGACACTTGCCCAAAGTACACCACCATCGACACCTTGCAAAGAAACGGTTTCCGCAGCGACTTGCAAGACATTGAACCGGCAAGGCTTATACCGGCATTGCTGACCAACCCGAAAGTTGAAACCCTACTGAAAGCCGGGCAATATGACCTGTTGCGCCATTGCTTGCACTCATCAACCCGCTTGGAAGATTACTGGCCGTCTGTGAAAATCTGCCTACGGAATGGCTATATTATTACTGACGGCTCAATGTGGTGCGATACCATCGACTTGTTGAAACGTATGGGCAAGGACACCCACAGCCCCAAATATGTCTGCCCTGCCGACTTGAAAGCGGAACACGACAAATTGGTGGAACAGCGCAACCGAAAAGAGGAACGTGAACGGCTGGTCTCGCGCCGAAAGGAAGCCGCCCAATATGAGAAAGATTACCTGTCGCTAAAAGGCAAATTCTTCGGCTTAATCATCACGGACGGCACACTGAATGTCAGAGTGTTGGAGAGTGTCGCCGAGTTTGCGGAGGAGGGAACGATGATGCGCCATTGCGTGTGGGCTAACCGTTACTACCTCAAAGAAAATTCATTGATATTGACCGCTACCATCGGCGGCAAGCGCATAGAAACGGTGGAGGTGGACTTGAAAAGACTGTGCGTGGTGCAGAGCCGTGGCGTTTGCAACCAAAACACGGAATACCACGACCGTATCGTCAACCTTGTGAACAGCAATATGAATTTGATTAAGCAACGAATTACAGCCGCATAAAGTATAACCATCAGACTTATATCACGATGAAAGTAGAGATTGAAAACACGTTTTATGCTTGGGATGAGGGAATGACCGACAAGTATGTAGGGCTTGTGAATGTCTTGGTGTCAGCATCGAACGAGCAGGAACTTAGGCAAGTGATGAAAGAGTTGTCCTCGCAGGACGGTTTTGACCAGTATTTCAAGTATGGTTTCGGGCACCACCACCTATGGGTGTCAGAAATCGTGCCTGACGATAACACGACCGATGTTAACGAGGCACGTTTCCTCATCGTTCGCTTTTAGACGGCAATGGCAAACAAGGCGCACCAAGATTTTGGTGTGGCCTTGCCCCTGCCATCCTCCTGTTGTAAGCCTTTTATAAAGCTCCCATAACCTCTTATAACCCTCTTCGATGCCCACGGCTTGCCCTATCATCATCGGAATGACGGACTGTACCGTAAGCCATGCCGCTGTGAACGGCGGCGCGGCTTGCAGCATGGGCAAACGGGAACACGCCCATATCCCCGTCGGCGTACAAGTCCGCTGACAGGGAACAGGCAAGTTCCCCTATTCGTTTGCCCGGCAGTCCGACTGTCGCTTTTGGCAAGCCGTACCTGTTATAGTCCACTTATATTCCGCTTTGCGCCCACTGTTTTAGGAAAGTATATCTTCCCTTGCCATAACAGTATATCTCCTTTTCTACCTATACATCTTGATTGGTGTGTCCCGCCAATCGATGCCCTTACAGGTTATTTTGCTGCAAAATAAATGTGGCGTGGCTTGCCGTTGCAAACCGTCCTTGGCAGAAATCTTCCTTGGGGCTTCACTCCAAGCGTATTTCTGCCGTCCAGTTTGCCGAAAAGCCATTCCGCCCCATTCCGAAGGCAGAAAAATAACCTGCAAGGGTCATCGAAATATGGCCGACAGCAGGGGAAAGAACAAAATCTGTCAAATATGAAGAATATGAACTACAACAAACTGCAAGCATTGGAGGTGAACACGGCAGCCATCGAGACAGCCTACCAACTGCGGAAAGAGAAAAGGGCGGCGACAGCAGCCGAGCATGAAACCCTCTCCCTGTATTCAGGATTTGGAGGCATCAAGGAGGTATTGGACTTAGGAACAAACGCATCTTTGTCCGACAAGATGAAACAGGCATTGGAACGGCTTGCGGGCGTCCTGCAAACCATAGCACAAGGTGATGAAACACTCTACAAGGAACTTGTGGATAGCATCAAGGCATCCGTCCTCACAGCATTTTACACCCCGAAATTTCTCATAGAGGCAGTGGCCAACCAAATACAAGCCACGGTCCAAGCTCACAACTTGCCCATGAAATCCTTTCTTGAACCATCGGCAGGGATTGGCGGCTTTTTGCCTGTTGCCATGCCCGACACCTGCAAGGTGGCTTTTGAAAAGGACTTGGCGACAGGGCTTGTGCTTTCAGCCTTGCACCCCGATACAAAAACGGTCATTGACGGCTTTGAAACCATTGGCGCACAATACTTTGAACAAGGCACGTTCGATGTGATAGCGTCCAACATTCCTTTCGGCACGATAAACGTGTTCGATGCGGACTATGAGCGCAGGGGAACACCTTACAAGCAATCTCTCAAAGCCATTCACAACTATTTCTTCATCAAGGCAATGGAGTTGTTGACCGAGGGCGGCTTGCTGGCTTTCGTCACTTCAAGGGGCGTGGCGGACAGCCCAAGCAACCGTTTCGTCCGTGACTATTTAGTGCATCATGCCCATATCGTCACCGCATTGCGCTTGCCCGACACGCTTTTCATGCAGACAGGCGGTATCGAGGTGGGCAGCGACCTTATTATCCTGCAAAAGGACAGCCGCAAACAGAGCCTCACGACAAGGGAACGGCTGTTTTTGGAAGTGTGCAGAGAGCGCACACCGCAGGGCGTTGAAACGGAACATTCCAACAAGGCTTTCACCTTGCCCCAAAGCACACTTGCCACTGGCACTGCCATCGGCACAAACCCATTCGGCAAATCGGTGCGTAAGTATGAATGGAACGGCACAGAGGAAGCCATGCAACAACGGCTTGCCGAGATACTGAAAGCAAATTTTACCCACTACTTCAAGCCCTCCCTGTTCGGTGGGCAAAAGCAAGCGCAGCCACAGCAGGGAGCGATGTTGTCACTCTTTGACCTTTTCGGGGAAAGCACGGCAGCGGCACAGCCCAAGCCCAACACAGGCAAGCGACCCTACACGGACAAAATGCCCGATTGGTTGAAAGACGGCGCATTGGTGCTGTTCGAGGGGCAACTGGGCACAATCCGATGCAGACGGGCAGACCGTTTTTCGGAAACGGAGGCTTGGTTTTCACCCATTAAAGCGAGCGGTGCGGACTTGGAACGAGCCAAAGACTATTTCACTGTCCGTAAGGCTTACTTTGAACTTTCCACAACTGAAACGGAAACGAGGGAGGAGCAGCCCTTGCTCCGTGAACGGCTGAACGAGGCTTACGATGCGTTTGTTTCCAAGTGGGGCAATTTCCACACGGACGGCAACAAGGAACTGATGACGCTTGACAGCATGGGCTTGGAGGTATATTCCATCGAAATACAAGTGGGTGGCGAGGTGATGAAAGCCGACATCATGCGTGAGCCTGTGGCTTTCAAGAAAGTAGATATATCCGTGCGCCTGCCCCCGATGGAGGCTTTGGCAAGCAGCTTGAACTATTACGGCAGGGTGAACATGGATTACCTTGCGCAATCGACAGGCGGCAGCGAAAGCGAGGTCATAGAAGCGTTGGAGGGCGAAATGTTCTACAACCCCGAAACAGGTGCATGGGAAGAGAGAGGGCGCATCTTGGCAGGTAACGTGGTGGAGAAATGCAAAGTTTTCAGCGGCCATATCCACCACCTTGCAGGACAGGCAAGGGCATGGACGGAGCGCACGGTAAAGGCGTTGGAAGATGTCACGCCCGAACTGATACCCTATGAGGAGTTGGATTTCAATATGGGCGAGCGGTGGATTCCGACCGAAGTCTATGCCGACTTTGCCGAACACCTGTTTGATGTCAAGGCCGATGTGGTGTACTTTGATGTGAACGACACCTACGTTGTGTCATTGCACGGTTATTCCCCTGCGGCATATAACCTTTATGCTTGCCACGGCTACACAGGCGACAAGCTGTTTGCCCACGCCCTACATGACACCGTTCCCGAAATCAAGAAGGAGGTGATGCGTGGCGGTGAATGGGTGAAAGTACCTGATGAAGAAGCCATGCAGGAGGTGGCAACCAAGATACAAGAAATCCGAGACAAGTTCAACGCTTGGCTCGACAGCCAGCCGATTGCCGTCCGTGACGAATTGGTAAGGCTCTACAACGAGCGTTTCAACTGCTATGTGCGTCCGTCCTACGATGGTTCGGCGCAGACATTCCCCGGCCTGTCCTTTGAACAGTTCCCCTACGATGACCTGTACCCATCGCAAAAAGATGCAATCTGGATGATTAAGCAGAACGGCGGCGGCGTGTGCTGGCACGAAGTCGGCGCAGGGAAAACGATGGTGATGTGCGTGGCGGCTTACGAAATGAAACGGTTGGGCTTGGTGCAGAAGCCTATGATAATAGGGCTGAAAGCCAACGTGCATGAGATAGCCGACTGTTTCCGCAAGGCTTACCCGTCGGCAAAGTTACTCTATCCCGGCAAGGAGGATTTCACCCCTGCCAACCGTGAGGAACTGTTCAGCAAAATCAAGAACAATAATTGGGACTGCATCATTCTGACGCATGACCAGTTTGCCAAGATACCGCAGTCGGAAGAAACGATGTACGACATCATGCAGCAGGAACTTGACGATGTGGAACGTTCCTTGCAAGTGTTGGAGGACAGCGGCATGGGGTGGCGCAACCGCCGTATGCAGAAAGGATTGGAGAAACGGCAGGAAAACCTGTCGGCAAGCCTCCAGTCGTTGAAAAAACACATTGAAGGAAAGAAAGACAGCGGCATTGATTTTCATTCTATGGGCATCGACCATCTGCTTGTAGATGAGTACCATACGCATAAAAACTTGATGTTCCAAACACGCCACACAAGAGTTGCCGGCATCGGCAACAACCAAGGCTCGCAACGTGCGATGAACCTTTTGATTGCCATCCGTGACATACAAAAGCGCACAGGTCGGGATTTGGGTGCTACGTTCCTGTCGGGTACGGTGGTGGTGAACGCATTGACCGAGTTGTACGTGCTTTTCAAATACTTGCGCCCCAAGGAACTTGCCAAGCAGCGTGTAAGTTGCTTTGACGCTTGGGCTGCGATATTCACTAAGAAAACAACCGACTACGAATTGAACGTGACAGGCTCTATCAAGCGCAAAGAGCGTTTCCGCACTTATATCAAAGTGCCGGAGTTGGCGGCTTTCCTGCGTGAAATCACGGATTACCGCACAGCAGAAATGATAAACCTTGACATTCCCGAAAAGAACGTGCGTTTTCTCTCGGACAAGCCCACCATGGAACAGGAGGCGATGATTGAACGGTTGGTGCGTTTCGCTAACAGCGGTGAATGGTCAGACTTGGGCTTGGAAATCCCTGCGCCCGAACACATGGACAAGGCGAAGATGCTCATCGCTACCAATGTGGCACGGAAGATGGCGTTGGATATGCGTCTGTTGGGCAACCAGTTCGGCGATGACCCTGCCAACAAAGCCTCACGATGCGCACAGACCATCTACGAGTATTATGTGAAGTCAAACGCCCACCGTGGCACACAATTCGTATTCAGCGACCTTTCCACCTACAAGCCGAACGAGTGGAATGTCTGCCAAGACATCAAGGACAAGTTGGTGGCGATGGGTATTCCTGCCAATGAGATACAATTCATCCAAACCGCCAAGACCGAAAAGGCGAGGAAGAAGATGTTTGAGGGCATGAACAACGGCACTATCCGTGTGCTGTTCGGTTCTACTTCCATGTTGGGTACAGGCGTGAACGCACAGCAAAGGGCGGTGGCGGTGCATCATTTGGAGGTACCCTGGCGACCAGCCGACTTGGAGCAGCGCAACGGTCGGGCGGTGCGCAAAGGCAACACTGTGAAACTATGGGGCGGCAACGTGGTTGACATCATCATCTATGGCACGGAAAAGACCTTGGATGCCTACAAGTTTAACCTCTTGCGCAACAAGCAGCTTTTCATCAACCAAATCAACAACGGAACGATTGCCGTGCGCCGCATAGACGAGGACGGCATGGACGAGGACACAGGCATGAACTTCGCCGAGTTCGTGGCCATCCTTTCGGGCAACACCGACCTGTTGGATAAGGCGAAACTCGACAACAAGATTATGCAGTTGGAAAAGGAACAGGCGGCTTTCAATAAGGAGCGTTATCGCGCGGAGCGCAAAGCCGAGGGCGACCGCCAAGAGATAGACACCTGCAAACACAACATCGGACGCATGGCGGAAGATTGGGAGTATTACAACGCCCATAAGGAGGATTGCACCGTTGAAATAAACGGCAACGCCCAACTGACAGCCGAAGAAGTAGGGCGAGCCTTGCACACCCTGTCAAGAAAGCACCGTGGCGATTTTGCCCCCATCGGCAGCTACAACGGTCTGCGGCTGTGGGTGCGCAGCGAGTACCGTCTTGACGGCAGTTTTGACCGCAACATCTTCTTCGTGGAGGGCAAGAGCGGCTTGAAATACAAGTGCGGAATGTCCGGGTCGTTGCCACCGAGCTTTGCGGCAGCGGCGGCATTTCCACAGGCCACCTTGGAGAACATACCCAAACTGATGGAACGCCAAGCAGAGCGGCAGAAACACTTGGAGGGAGAAATCCCCACCTTGCAACAGGTGATGGCAAGGCGTTGGGGCAAGGCAGAAGAACTGCAACGCCTCAAACAGGAGTGCAAGGAGTTGCAGGAACGCATCAACCGCACCCTTGAAGAAGCGGAACGGCACGTCGAGCCGACACCCGTCACCGAGCCAGTGACTGTACCTGCTGCATAAGCATTATTCATATTTGACACCTTTTCCCCTGCTTTGTTGAGAAACACGGCAGGGGATTTTTCTGTTAGCCCAAAGCAAGACTTTAGTTTGCAACCCAAGCGGGGCAGACGAGCTGCCCTTTCCTATTATATCCTATTATATAATAATAATAGGTGTACAGCCGCACCTAATCCTGCGTTCCTGCCACTTGTATTTTTTCCTGCCTTTTATAAGGGCTTGCGCAATCAGCCTTTCATACTAAACCCTGGCTTCCCCAACCCGAATAATCAGCGGTGGCCTGTCCTTACGTTCGTCTGTCCCTTGGGCAGACCCACGCAAGGATGGGCAGACGGACGCACATTGTCCGTGGCAGGCGCACGGGAGCTTCAGCCATGCTGAAACAATCTCGTGTGCCAGTCCCCGCCCAACAAGCATCCCCGATAGTCTGCCCGGCAGGCGATAATTTGACCCGCCCAAGCCAGAAACCTGTAATAAAATTAATTCTATATGATTCTATACTTTAAGGTAATCAGGTATGATTGCCTCTATCTCTGAATCTTCGGTCGTAGAATCTCGATTAATCTTAAGTTTTGCTTCTGCATTGCTAACTGCTTTTTCACTAGTATATGGAGCATTAGCGTATAAATCCTGTTCCTCTTGCCTCAACTTGTTGCGGCGAGATATTATATCATCTTCAGACAAAAGCTCTGCTTTTATATCTGCCAATAGAGACTCATATTTATTCCTCAAGTCATGCACATCAGATGCAAAGCGTTTATTTTCCACAGCTTTCTTTTCAAGATAACCGTCACCGTATCTTATAGTGAAATACGACAAAAATATAGCAAGAAAGGCAATCACTGATGACATTACAGAAGTGTCAGCAAACCATGGTAACATAGATGTTAGTGCGCTTCCAGTAGTAAGGACAGTAAACCATGTTATATGTGTCTTTACGATTTTTGCTTTGTTATAATACAAATCACCTTGACATTCTTGGATTTTGTGTGTCCAAGTAACTTTTACATATCTATCTTGGATTAGTTTATATTGAATTTTTATTGCATCGTTCATACTTGAACAGTTTGTTTTTTAGCGAATTAGTTAATTTTGCCGAACACAAGTAGTTTCGTAGCTTTTGTTTAGCTATTCCCCGACCTGTTATTTGTTTATAGAGTTTTCGTAGACCTTCGATTTCTTGTTTTTCAATCAAGAATTCAATTTTAGCACAGTTTCCATGTAGTTCGGCAGGCCAAGGTTCTTTATTGTATCTTTCAAAGTATGAAACCCAATATAAATGCTCACTTAGATGCTTGCAAAATGTTTGTATATCAAACCCTGAAGGATAATATTCTTCAAATCGTTCAGGCAATCCCAAACATAAACGTTTATTCTCACCTATGTGTAAATCAATACAATCTATTTTTTTCCTTTTAGCAATGTTATTAATTCTACCGTCAGTATTGAATACTACGGGATACTCATTTCTGTTCCGCATCTGCCACAAAGGAATCAGAATTTCGAACTTATCCTTAATAGTGCATCCTCGATAGGTATGATTGATTGGGAAGGTTCCATTTATTATGGACCTTTCCTCGTCATAGTTTAGTTGCGGATAGTTTACTTGCAACCATATTCTTTCATCTTCTGTTAAATGGACCATGGGCGGATAGGAGTGGAGGAAATCACCTCGGAATACGACTTCTTAGGATTATCTTTTACCGATGGGAAACATGTTCCAAATATCTTACGCCATTCTTCAGACGCTTCTTTGGGTTTATCGTTGTCTTGGTATTCAATGGCTTTTTGGGCACGTTTATAAGCAGTTTCTACGTAATTACTAATATCATTGCCACACACAGAGCGCAAGTAGTCAAAGAAATCAAATACCACCTTTGCATAAGCCGTTTCTCCCCTACCTTTGGGGTAGTACTCATCAAGGAAAGTCTGAACGTCATCAAGGCGCTTATAAGATTTGTAGACCATAGATGTAGTATTATGTGCCCAGGCCTTAAGCATCTTCGCCAAATCGCGTGTCAAACCGTTAGTCGCTTCATTTGAGGAGGTAAAGCGGTCGATCTCTAACCGGGGATCAAACACCTCCCAACTCCCGCCATTCTCACTATTGGGAATCAGAAAGGTTTTATCTTCTTGTTCTAAAGCTGGGAGTAACTCTACATTATGATGATTATCTGAGAATTGAACTAAAACGACCTTTCCCCACGCCTTTATTGTGTCCGTGGTAGTGTACTTCTCTTGAAGCGTAGTTCTTATTTCCTGTAACAATGCAGATTGACCATTGCTTTCATAAGCATCGAATCTGTCAAAAACATCTTTGGGTATCTTAAAAAGTATATCGACATCTTGGTCTTTTGTCAATGGACGGATATTTGTTTTGGTCTTATATGAACCGAAAAGAAATTTCTTACCATCATCGTAATCGCCAGAGTAATACTTACTATAAAGTTTTTTACAGACTCCAATATATTTATTTTTTGCATCCTCGTTTTGGGTAGATGTAAGAGTAATGCTCTCAATAAAAGTTTTAAATTCTTTGTCCATTAAATTAACTCCTTTCCGCTAGCTTAGATTTTATTGCACTATTGCATTTTAATATAAATACATAATCTATGCCAAAGATTTTTTATCCGACAACTCGTGCGCTTTACATTAGGAATGTATGACATCTTGTCAGAGAAACATTGCTTCATCATTGCCTATATTTCTGTTCTAAAATTATTTATGTCTATTCCCTCTCCGTTTCGGCAGACAATAGTTTGCCTCCTCCAAGCCGGAATACTGATATAGTCCTTCTTTAGTTCCCGCTTTTAGACTCTGCCAATTTAAGTATCAGCTTGTATATTCCTGTGGATGGATTCTCAAATTCCTTCAGACGCATGGCCCTTTCCATGGCTATCCCGGTATTGTCTTTCAAGAAAGCCCTTTGGGTATCGGAAAAAGCCGCCTTGTTGTAACTCTTCCAAACAGATGCGCTGTTTTTCAACTCCTTGATGACAGAGTCTGCGTTGATCACGGATTTATGGTCTTTTGCGTGCAGTAGTAGCCAAAACTCAAAGCATGGGTTACTCAACAGCAGCCCGGCCTTGCATTCCCGCAATCTTGCGTTGACGGCTTCCACATCCATGTCATACATCAGATACGCTTGCACGTTGTCATGCGGAGAAATCTTTAGTTCACGTATCCTGCTCTCGACAAGGGACGGAGTTATCTTGTTCCCCTCTACACGGGATATGACCCTTATGGGTGATTTGTACCATTTTCTAAGCAGTGCCACATAATTCTCCTCCGTCTCTCCCTCGCAGATGACGAGGATGATTTTCCGCATTTGCCGTGGCAAGGCTTTTTCTCTTTTTCTCCCCATAATCACCCCTCCAATATTTGCTTGATGCTCTCGACCGAGGAATCGACATAAGGCACGGCATCAAAACGGCCTTGTATGTATCCCTTCTCCGCATCCATGTTTTCACGGAAATCCTTGAAGTCATACAAGGAATAGACGCTGGTAGCCCCTTGTTCCGACTTGTTCACAAACACAATCTGGTCGCGCCTCAGTCTTTTCACGTCTATCAGGTTCGTGTTGTGTGAGGTGAACAACAACTGGCTGCTTTGTGAGGCGTGTATCAGGTCAAGTATGAAATCGGCCAAACGGGTGTGAAGCCCCATGTCAAACTCGTCCATCATGATGCTCTTCTTGTTCTTGACCACATCAAGCAGACGGATAAGGATCTGGAACAATTTCCGAGTGCCATTGGATTCTTCCATGTCCAAGTCAAACATCACGTCGCTTTGGTTGCGATGCACCGTCTTGAAACGGAGTATGTCCACCATTTTGAAAGACAATTCCGTCTGGCCGGGCATTGGAAGCACGGGAGCCGGTGTTTGCTCTTTGCGTACCTCAATGTCCGTTATGTCCGTGTCGCATATCTCAAGCGCTTTGAGGATTACCCTCTTGTACGTTTTGAAGCTGTCAAGCACTATCAAATCATTCACATTTACAAGCCCCAGCAAGAACTGGTTCATGAAATACCTGTAGAGCTTTTGGGGTAAATCCCTGTTCATGGAACTGGCGCGGCTTAGGAAGAGGTTCTTGTCGCTTGTGTTGAGTGCGACATCCATAGGCTTGGCTATGATGCCGGTGCCAAAGCTGTACTTCCCGTCTGCTTCACGCACAAAGACTTTAGCGCGTCTGCCCACGGGATAGTGGTACAGGCTCTCACGTAGAATCCTCTCTCGTGTAAGCTCAAAGGAATATTCATATTCAACGTTCTCGCAAACAAAGTCAATAAGAAACTTGCTGGGCTTCTCCCCAAATCCGTCGAACTTGAACGGCTCGAAATTGAAGGTCACACCCTCGTTATGCAAATGCGACTCAAGAATCAGTTGGCAGCAGAACGTAATGGCTTTCAGAATGTTCGACTTGCCCGATGCGTTCGGGCCAAAAAGACCGATGGTTTTAAGCACAGGCACTCCATTCCAATCCATGACATTATAGGCCAATTCCTTGGCAAGCACGGTGTTGATGTTTGCCGCCCTGAAATCAACTCTTATCCTGTCCTTGATGGAAAAGAAATTCTCCAATTCGATTTTAAGTATCATCTTACGACTGATTTTGTAGTTTTTCTGCAAATATAGGCATTAAATTCGATAGATTACTAAATAAGAACCAGTTTTCTATCCTTAATCCGTCTTTTTAACTTTTATACCGTGATAATAGCCTCTGCATAACCATTTGCATACTGACGCTTCCCAATTATACTCATCTGATTCTACTCCGTTCCTTTCACCTGCCCCGGATTATTTTTCCGCAAAGCTAACAGTCGGTGGCCAATCCTTGCAAATCCGACAAGCCGCCCACGGGCAGTCGGCGGAAATCTTCCTTTCAGTTGCACGGAAAGCGTATTTCCGCCATCGGATTTGCCGGTTGTCCTTTGCCTTTTCACGCGGCAGAAAAATAACCCCGGTGCAGGCTTTCGGGAAAAGCCGAAGAAAGGGGAAAGTTGAACTTTCAAAGACAAGGCAATGAGCAAGAACAACAAAGGACAGACGGACAAACTGATGGTGTGGCTGATGAAATACTATCCAGTGCGCATCAAGAACGTGGGCGAACAGCAAAAGGCTGACCGGCAGACCATTTGGGACTTCAAGGACGGTCGGGCATACGAGGAAGTGGCGCAGATGACAGCCAAGCACCTGCAAGAACTTTTCGGCAATCGGATTACGAGCATCGTGTTTTCGTGCGTACCCGCATCAACCCAAGAGAAGAACGAACTGCGCTACAAGCGGTTTTCGGAAAGGGTGTGTGAACTTACACACGCCATCAACGGCTATCCTTATATGCAAGTGTCGGCAGAACGGTTAGCAGTTCACGAACACCGAAAGGATGAAACCGAGGCACGGACTGCGCAAATGGCAGCCTATGATACGGACTTCTTCAACGGGAAAGATGTGTTGCTCTTTGACGACATCATCACCAAAGGCATATCCTACGCCACCACAGCCGAGAACTTGGAAGCGTGTGGGGCAAACGTGTTAGGCGGTTTATTCTTGGCAAAGACATTCTATAAGGTACGGTAATATGATGCAGTCAGATTATCCAAAGGCGGCAGCGTTCACAGGACACCGCTTTATCCGCAGTAATGACAGGCAGCGGTTGAAACTCCATCTTGAAAGTGAGATTGCCGCTTGCTACCATTCGGGCATTCGCTATTTCCTTTGTGGAATGGCGATAGGCTTTGATATGCTTGCGGCTGAAACGCTGTTGGCGATGAAAACAGACTATCCAGACATTCAGTTGACAGCCGTCATCCCTTTCCGTGGGCAATCGTGCAAGTTCAACCCAGCGGACAAAGAGCGTTATCGTTCCATTCTCGGCAAGGCGGACTGGGTGGTATGCCTTAGCGAAGACTACTTTGACGGCTGTTTCCTCAGACGCAACGACTATATGTTGCGCTACGCCTGCCATATCATCGCTTACTACAATGGCGAGCCGAAAGGAGGCACGTTCTACACTTGCCGCAGGGCGGAGCGCATGGGATTGAAGATAACCAACTTATACTAACCATTTAACATTACAAACGTATGATTACGACTGACATTCAATTTGGCGGCGTGGAATACACCTGCCGCATGGTGAAAGACAACCAAGGTGATTATCTGATTATAGGCAGTACGGCTTTGCTTGACGCTTTGCAGCCCGGTAGTTTTGAGGACGAGAACGAGGGCTTCGCCAACGAGGAAGCAAGCCGGATTTACGACGAGATTTTCTTCTTCACCGATGAGCGCACCCTTTCTTTGCCCGATAAGGATCTGGTAAAGGAACTAAGGAGGGATAATCCTGAATGGTTCTGACATTAGAAATCCATGTGTGGGAAGTCGGCTCACGGCTTCCTTGCATGGACTACTTGGCTCGATGCCACTTATAGCGTTTGGCCACTTGTAGCACTTGCTTTCCCCAGTTATATTCCTGTTATACTTACCTAATTCCATAATCCTTTCATAGCCACCCCTTACTCCTTTTATATCTGTCTGCATCACATTCCGCCCTTGCCCTCACCGTTTGGTTTTCCGGCTGCAAATGTCGGGCATCGCACTTGACCTGTCACGCTTTGAAATGGATTTCTTGCGGAATCTTCCTCCTGCGGAGTGTATTCGGCAAGAAAAAGCGTCAGGTGAAGCGTGGCCGATGCCCGGACAACGCATCCATAAATCCCAAACAGGCTTCGGGGAAGAAGCCGATGAAAGGGAAAAGTTTCACTTAACACCTACGGATATGAACAAGAATTTTGATAACCTCAGAGAAATGAAAGAGTACCGCCTTGCGATGCATGTGAAAGATGCGTTGAACGACTACGGCTTTGACTGCGCAGCTTTTGCCGCCTCCATTCCACTGATGCACCCGACCTTGCAGCAAAACCTCTACAAGCTGTTGAAGGGGTGCTTGTAGTGATGGCCGATGACAAAAGGCGTTATGATGACCGCAACCGCTCATCGCATGAGGAAGCGAAAAGCATCGTTGCTTACCTGGAAGAGAACGGACGTTATATTCCTTACATATAATACAATCTGGATTATGGAAAGAAAAACTGTGTATTTGGTCTATACCTTGATTGAGAAAAGTGAAAGCGTGTCTGATTGCCACACCTTGTATGCCACCCTTGAATGTGCGAAAGCCGCTATGGACAGGGAGATAGAGGAAGCAATGGAAAACTTTGGCAAGGGTGAAGTGCTACACGACCTTGAACGGTTGTACGAGTTCCGCACGGAGGACGGCTATGGGTTTACGGTTGGAATTGATGAAATGATGCCGCTATGAAAAGGGAAAGGTACAATTACATCAACAGGCTGGTGGACAAGATTACCACCAGCCCCTCCAACAACATGGAGTTCTGTTACTACGGCCATTTGGTTTGCTTGCAGAGCGGTACGACCGACTATGTGGACGTTACGGTTTACAATACAACAGACCGCTATTCGGGCGAAACGGCTGATTTCAGCTTTGACTATTGGACGAAAGAGCTGGACATAGGACACACGGAAAGCAACAGGTTGTTTGATGCCATAGTGCAAGCATTTCAACGCATTTATGGCAAAAGGAACGTCAGCGTAATCATCGAGGAAGAAGAAAATTTTGACTAATTATAATAAAGTTGAAAATGGATAAAGATTTTGTTTTAGAGATGGCGAATACCATCAAAGACCAACTGGTGGGCATGACCCCGTTGAATGTTATTTGCTCGTGGGGCATCGAGAAATTCGTGGCTACGGAGTACAAGGGCATGGCAGCCCTCAAATTCCATGTGAACGGACGGCTGTTCCGTGGCAATGTCATCATCGCTTACAATGTCATGGACTATTACGAGGTGTACCTGCAAAACTATGCTGGGACAGAGTGCATCGGCGAGGAAGTGTATTTTGGCGAACTTGGCGGTGTCATTGATGAAGCCATCGAGCGAGGCAAGGACGAAGCCGAGTACCAGAGGTTTCTTTTGAAAGAATGTTTTTCCGGGTCAGACAGCTTATGATGACAAGAACATCCACGCCCCAATCCATCGGGGCTATCCTTGACGGCATGAAACGCAATGCCCTGCAAGCCGTCAGGCAAACCATGCAAGAGAGCCGACTACGTTCCATGCCTTTGGGCGGCGATGTCCGCATGAATTGGACGGACGAAGACGGACGCACTCGCTGCGGAACGGTAACAAGGCTTAGCCTTGACGGTGAACGGCTGCAAGTACAAGTGTCAGACCGCTCCCTGCCTTTTGCTTTGGACGAACGGCGACTCCCATGCGGTAGCCACATTTGGCTGACGCAACTGAACGATGCCGTCAGAAATGCCGTGGTACGGCAAAGGCAGACTGCTTGACTGATGCGCTAAGGGGTAGTTGGGGAATGGATTTTAAGTAAGTAAGCCATACCCATCTATCCTTTTTTCCCATATCATATACTTTAGAAATTGATGTATCTGACCGGGGATTGTCCTTTTATATATTCCGACACATCCATGTTCAAGTAAGGAGAGTCAAATACTTCAACACCATCAAAGGCGTACCGTGTCCCTGAAAACAGTCGGGGTTCTTTCACTTCATACCATCTTTGAGGCTTAAAAACGGCGCGTACCACCCCTTCATACACAGCCAGCACATAATCGGCTGACTGGGCCTTGTTGACATTTAACTTCCAATACTTCCGAGCCTTTTCATACATGTTTTCCCTTTTGTACACATCTTCCGCGTTCTCCTTGGGACTGTAAGTCCGGTTGAGCTTCACAGCCAGCAAACGGTCTTTGCCAAGCGGCACCAATGGCTGGCAGTCATACAACCCGATAATCTCATCGACAGTTTTGATGCCTTCATCCCATTGGTGATGTCCGGCTTGTATGTTGGTCAAGACGGTATCCGTATTGAAATCCTTGAATGTCAAGAGGTCGATGAGAACCGATTCCACAATGTAGGCTTGTTCTTCGGTGAGGTTGTGGCGGAGTATGTAGTAGCGCACGTCTTGATTTCCACGGATGATGTCTCTGATTGTGTCAAGTTTCAGTGAAATGTCGGTGGATGACATGGCACAGGCTGCATGTTGGAACACACGGTTTCCATGTCCTTTCCCTATGTAGAATATCCGGTTGTCCCGTGGGTCAACCAAACAATACACGTAATAATTAAGTCTGTTGATGGCAGACGGTTTGAACTCAATCGGTCGCATGGGTTTCTGTTTGTTTGTCATTCATCACTTTGTTCCGGGAGCGTTTCAATTCCACTCCTGCATCCTTCAGCACACGGAAGATGGAACTGCGGCTGCGGAAGCCGCTGGCTTTCCATATATCCTCGATGGTATAGCCGCTTTTATACATGTTTACCACCAGTTTCTTCCTTTCCATCCGACCGTAGGCGGCTTGTGAAAGCACCTTTATCCCTTTTGTCTGCCTGCCCGGATGGGAAACCATCTTTCGCACGGCATTCGCTTCTTCGGGCAGCTTGGCGATTACCCTTAACAAGTCCGATGTCTTGGTTTCGGGGAACAGCTCATTGGCTGAATCAATGCCGTCATGCAAGGAAACAAGGCGCACGGATTTTATTCTGCAAAACTCCAAAAAGAATGACAACTGCCTTGCCCCCTTGACAACGTGGGCAAGCTTGGATATAACCAACGTGTCGCCCTTGCTAATGGTCGCCAACAGTCTGTCCCATCCCAAGCGGTACGCCCCTTCAACCGGCTGTTCCTCCACAATGTCCTCACAGCCGAAGTCCGCCATCCATTGTCTGTCATCCGTCCCGCCCGCATAACGGGGAAGGTACGGCAAATAACCAATCTTAGCCATATAGTTTCAGTCAAAATCTAATTCCTGTTGCAAAAGTATGATTTTTGCGGGATAAAATTAGCGTCATCAAACAGAATTATCGAATTATTCCACCCTTTACACGTCATCTGCTTGGCACATTGTCCAGTTGCGATACTGCCTATGCGTCATGGCATATAGACGGGCGGATTATTTACGTTCCGGAAGATATGAATCAGCAAATCCGAATTAACGGGCAACTTCCTTTTTTTATGGCATATTTTAGCCACTAACAGACTGACAGGCAATTATAAAAACCATACTTGAAATATGAATTTCTAAGAATGGATAATGTTGTAGTAGAGTATATGGCATTATGGTTTTCAAGGCATAATTTTGCGCCGATAATTTCAAATTTTCCAAGATGAAACGGATACAATCGGACGAATCAGTCGCCAAATGGCCAACAAAATTACTGCACTTTATGCGAGGGAAATGCCATATCTTTCCAACTCTAAAAAAATATACTTTCATCTTTATATTGCTTTCAATGGGAATATGGCTGGCAGGTTGTCACCCTGGCTCCACTAATTTCCGCAATTCCGTGGAGGATGCCTTGGCTTCTTATAACGAATTGTTCATGGCAGTCAAGTCAAAAAAGACAGTGGACTTGGAAGAACTCATAGCATTGGTACAGGAATGGCGTGAATTGGAGGCTACCGTTTTAGCGACTTTGGAACGTGACACGACTGCCCACGCCGATGCCAGGCATATTTCCCTTGGGGATTCCATCAATATTCAGATGTCACGCTTGATTGACAGCAGGAAGTGGAGCTATTCCGACTACCTTGCTGTGGTGCGGGAGTTGAACAGCGTGGAGATGGATTCCGTGTCTCAAAAGTTGGTGGCTTCCGTTCACCTGTTCTACCACGATGCCGGTACAGTCGCTCCTTTGAAAGGAAGCGCGAAAGAGGTTATCGGCAAATACAACCGGTTGCTGGATGGCTCACTTGCCAAAGGCATCCGCACCAAGCAAGATGTCATTGACTTCCTGCGAAAGGAGGATGTGGCTTTCCGTTCGTTCCTGCTCCATCTGCCGGCGTTAAGTACTGGCAATATATCGCTTGAAGGCATCACAAAGAAAACGGGGGAAATCATGCACGGCATCATTAGCCTGTCAGCCGATGAATATCTCGTGTTTGGCAAGTCCGAGGTCGTTATCATGTTGGCGATGCGCAACAACAGGCGGCTGTTGCAGAATGCGGAAGCCTGCATAGAGAGCCTGCACCGTTTGCATCGGACAGACAACGGGCAGGCGACCGCCTACCAATGGATGATACTGCAACCGTGGATTTCGTTGGACGGATTTGCATACGCACTGATGGATGACGAACAGATGCGGACGATGGAGAAACTGGCGGAACAAACGCCCAAGGCATTGGGCAAACTGGAAGGGGCGGATTTCCCGTTGGATGCCGACAGGTTGCCCACGCTTCTAATCAAAACATTCATCTTGGGATATGAATAACCCCTTTCCCGATGATTCCGATACTAATCAAACATACTACAACGATATGCAAAAAGAACAAATCGACCGTTTTATAGCGTTGGCTTCCTTGCAGATGCCGGCGTTGGTTTCACAACCCCTTTTCGACGGGGCGGAGATTTTTGAGGACTATGCCCTGCTCACGTTCCGTTTGCCCAAGACTTTCTGGATGGAGGAACTTCTCGATGAACTGGAAGACCAGATGGAGCTGGTACTCTTATACCATCATGTGCCGAGTGCCGACACGCCGTTCGGACACCGATGTTGCGCCTATTCCAATCCCCGTTTCGGCCACATGTACAAGCTGAACGTGCAGGCGGATGACCGTGTGGAATGCGACACGCTCTATGTGACCCTCTACGACTCATTGGAGGTGATGGGCAGCGAACTTCGGGAAGAACTTTCGAGGGTGCGTAAAAGCGGCAAACTCTTCTATGCCGTCAAAGATGAAGAACTGCTCAAAGACTTCATCTGCCTATGAAGGAGGTTTTGTACAGGCAGCTTGCCGCCACCATCCATGAATGCCGCACCTGGGTGGACGTGTTGGACACCGATCGTGTAAACAGCTTCATGCTTCATTCTGGTGGAGGGCTGCATCCCGTCCGTTGCAGGGTGCTCTCCTTGGTCGCCAAAGTATCCCACGGAGCCTATCCCAAAGGCCATGTGTGGGACATTCCCGAATACCGTCTTGACCGTGCGGTGAACTCGCTCAAACGACGGCCGGGCTTCAAGGAGCGGTGCCGCTTGGGGACACTATCCATGCAGGATGCGGAGGACATCATCTATCTTGCATCCCACAAGCTCATCCGTCTGGAACTTGAAATGTAATCCCAAAACAAAAACGAAACCATGCTTATCACCATCCTTTATATACTCTATTCACTGGCGTATGCCGTGCTTCCTTTTCTATACAAGACCCAACGTCCCGCCATGCTCCAGTTTTATCTGCGAATGGCATGGAGCCGCAGCTTCCGCAGGTGCTACTCGTTGGGAATGCTTGCCACGCTCATGGTGTTCCACTTCTACCATCTGAATGTCTTTGGGGATGTCCATGAACTGGCCTTGTCATCCCTTGCTTGCCTGGCCCTGTATTCCCACAAGAACACGGAACGGGCATTCGACTTCCTGCAACGGAAACGCCGCCAGTTCTGGGTGGCAATGGCGGCGGTGATGCTGCTATTCGTTCCATATACGCTGCCTCTCGGCGTTACGTTGGCCACGCTTTTGTTCGGGGCTGCGTTCTATCCCTCGCAGACAGTACGAGCCGCTTCACCCGATAAGCTGACAGAATACTTGGAATCTCCTCGCAGCATTGTGGAAGACTATTTCGGATGGCAGCAGAACGCCTTGTCTAATGAAATAAATGCTGACACGAGACAGGCATAAGAGCTTTTTCCCTACCATCATTATTACTTGATTGAACAGGATAACGATAAAAACGAATTTGGCATGAAAGAAGATAAAACGACCCAATACCGCATCCAAATCGACAAAGATTTGTTCGATTACCTCCATCCCGAATCGGGCGAGAAATACTCAAAAATGGCCGCGTTCCGCAACCTTGTTGAGATAGCTATCGGGGACAAGAAAGAGTTCCCTGCCATCGCCAAGCCCTTGCCCGTAGGACAAGTGGCATTGACGGTCAGCGGACTTGCCAAGCACTGGAACTGGCACCGCACGACCGTTCGGAAGTTCCTTTCGGAATTGGAGCGGTTGGGAGGTGTCAAGGTTACGGGACGCAGCGGGTATTTCCTCCTTACGATGGTTTGCTTACTTCCGGATGGCGAGCAGACCTGCGCCCCCTTGTTGTCGGAAGAAGAACTGCTCCTGAACCGTTGGCTGTGTGGCTATCTCACCATCGAGGAATCCGTGGAGATGCTTGCACACTTCATCACTGAAACGGACAAGCTGTTTGTGGCTGAACCGACAGGCAAACATCCCGGCAGGCAACCATCTACGGGCGAGCGTCTGCACAAATTGGTAGCCCACATCATCCTCCAGCGCACGGGCATTATCCCGGCGGATGAACGGGTGAATGAAGCGCTTGAACACCTGTTCTTGGATGAATGCGACAAAGACCTTGCGCGTTTCCTGGAGCGGCTGACGCTCGCCGGATTGCGGCTCATCGAGAATGGAAAACCCAAGGATGCACAAGCCACTTGTAGCGGCGATGAAACCATCGGCATCATCCTACGGCATTACCTCCCCTTTATAACGCAAGAGAACCCCGTTCTACGGGCTGAAACCGCACGGGGTAACTCAACCAATGAGCAGACTTGAATACTAAACCGACACGGCTTGTTTCCCCTGCGTTGGGCTTAGCCAAGCCCAGTTAAAGGCATCCCGGCAATCGGGGCGAGCATCAACGGAGGTCTTGACCTCCGACCCTGACGAAAGGGCTTGCCCACGAAGACAGGCTCTGCCTGCGTAGCCTAATACGCACTTTGCCCAGGAAGGGCAAAATGCAGGAACCGCCAAGGGCGGCAGCAAGCTGAAAAAACAGACTGAATTATGGCAAATGACATCAGACAGGTATTGGACATCAGACCCGGAAAGGGCATGAGTGTGGGCCAAAGCGACGAACACCAGCGCAACTGGACGGAAAAAGGTTGGGACTGGGCAACGAAGCATGGCAACTATGACCGGAGCCGCGAACATCTCAATTTCGAGATTGTCAAAGGCGGCATCATCCAGCCGGTTGATAAATCGAGGACTATCACCGGACGTATGGTCGATAATCTGCGTGAGCGTGACATCACAGACCCGAATGCGAAATTATGCGAACCGAAGTACCGCACCGTGGCGAACATCATCTTTGGCGGCTCAAGGGAGAGGATGCACGAAATAGCCTTTGGCAACCAAAGGGTGGACCTCACGCACGGGGCTGACAATTCGCATATCCGGCGTAACAAAGACATAGAGCGTTGGGCACTGGATGTGTACAGGTTTGCGTGTGAACACTGGGGCGAGGAAAACGTCATCGGCTTCTATGTACACCTCGATGAACTGAACCCTCATGTGCATTGCACTGTAATACCGGTGGATGAGCGGAATAAAATCTCATTCAACAAAGTTTTTGGAGGGAATATTTATGATTCCAAGAAGCGTTTCTTCGCACTCCATGACCAATTTGCCAAGGTGAACGAGAAGTGGGGTATGAAACGTGGCAACAGCATCGCCGTGACCGGTGCAAAACACCGCACCACGGAGGAATACCGACGTGCGTTGAGCGAGGAATGCACGACCCTGGAGGAACAGATTGAGAACAACAGAAAGTTGCTCGGCGAATTGCTTGCCGACATCCGCTTCGCCGAGAGACGAGTTAAAGGACTGGGTACGATGACCGCCAACTTAGAGGAAAAAAAGAAGCAGATGATTGCCGAGATGGAAGCCCTTGCGGAAGAGTTGAAAGCAGGCCGTGGCGATTCGGAGGAATTGCGCAAGAAGATAAGCCGGCTCGACCTCGACTTGCAGAAAGTGCTTGACAACCTCGCCGATAAGCAAGACAAACTGGAGGCTGCCAACAAGCAACTCTCCGAGCTTCGCAAGATAGAGGAAGAGACAAAGGAACGTGCGATTGAATACCGCCGGGATCTCAAAGCCGCAACCTACAACTTGGAACATCAGGTGCGTTACCGGCTGGCGGATGCCTTGCTGGGTGACATCCTGAAGGACTTCCGATCCCAATTCTCGGCAATGGACGAGAACGGGCGCAGCGTGTTTGATGGTTCGCTGCTGAAAGACGTGGCCGAGCGTGGCGAGGACATCTTCAAATGTGCCATCTACCTCTTTGCGAACTATGTGGACTTGGCCACGACATTTGCCGAAAGCCACGGCGGTGGAGGTGGAGGCAGCGACCTGCCTTGGGGACGCAAAGAAGACGAGGACGACCGGGCATGGGCAAGGCGGTGCTTGATACAGGCAAGCCGGATGATGAAGCCGAAAGGCGGTAAAGGTGTTCGCAGAAAGTGACATAAGGCAAGTGATTTTCAATGACCTCTATGTTGAGCCTTGTAGTATGATTGACAGTATGATAAATCGCAGCTACTGAAATTCTTGTTAAGCGGGAACTGATAGAGAGGAAAAGCTTCCTTGCAGACGCCGCGAACCATTTCTTTTGTAAGTCGAAAACAAATACACTGATAATATGGTAAAGAGATTTTTATTGCTATCCGCGTTGTCCCTGCCGCTTCTTGCCAAGGCATACAACATTCCTGCATCGGACACGCTCCGATGGCAGAGCCTTCCACATTGGGAGGATTTATTGCAACCGATGGAACCGGTATCAACGGAAGGTGTGGTTCAGGTTTCCCCGTGGGAAGGAAACTGGTTTATAGATGTGTCGGGAGGCGCCTCCGCATTTCTTGGCTCGCCGCTTGGCTGTGGTGACATCTTCGACCGTATGAAGCCCGCTTTGTCCGTTTCTGTCGGCAAGTGGTTCACCCCCGCAATCGGTGTGCGCATGGCGTTCCAAGGGCTGCGATTCAAGGATGCCCTGTTTGAATCAAGGGATTTCCAACACTTCCATGCCGACTTGATGTGGAATGTCTTGTCGGGCATCCAACGTCCCACAGATGATTTGCGTTGGGCGTTGGTCCCTTATGTAGGATTGGGCATCCTGCACAATGACGACAATGGCAATCATCCCTTTGCCATCTCTTACGGTGTGCAAGGGAAATACCGGTTGACTGACAGGCTGCACCTCCTTGCGGAATTCAGTGGCGCATCCACGTTCAAGGACTTTGACGGCATGGGCGCCTCCAACAAATGGGGCGACCGTATGCTGTCGCTGACCGCCGGATTTTCTTATACTATAGGCAAGAAAGGCTGGAAGCGTGTAGTTGATGCCGCCCCTTACAGGGAGCGGAACGAACATTTGGTAAGGTATGCACGTGGCCTTAGGGAAGAGAACGACCGATTGCGGCAAATGGATGGAATGAATGCCCGTATCATTGCCGAACTGGAGAAGATCCTGAAGCTGGAAGGGTTGCTGGACAAATATGCGGGAGAACTTTCTTCAATGCACAAGAATCGTGACGTGAAAGGCATTCGCAAGGGCTATCCCAAGAACAATTACAGCGGCTTGAACTCGCTCCGGGCAAGGCTGCGCAATGTTCAAATAGATAAGGGTAAACTCAATGGAGATACCCCTTGCATCTATGGCAAGGATACCGTTTATGTGGCTCATGGCATGGCCTCCGGCCTACCAATGACCGGCAACGATTCCATCGCATCGACCCTGCTCGTGGATGGGAAATATGTTGGTCCGCCAGTCTATTTCTTCTTTGTGCTGAACACCGACAGGCTGACCGACAGTTCCCAGTTGGTCAACCTGGACGGCATCGCGCGGATTGCCAAGAAACACGGGCTTCACATCCAAGTCATTGGCGCGGCAGACAGTGCCACAGGCAATGCGGGCATTAACAAGGGCTTGTCGCAAAAACGTGCCGCTTACATGGCCGGGCAGTTGCAGTCCCGTGGCATACCAGCTTCCATGATTGAAACGGTTTCCATGGGCGGCATAGACGAGTATAAGCCAGTGCAAGCCAACCGAAATGCCTGTGTAAGACTGTTGTTTCCTGTAACGGACACCACTGATTAGCTGTTTGTTTGGTTCTATTCTTGACTGAGGATTTACAATCAGATTGAATCATGGTTCTACGGGCAGGCTGGCTTGTGAAAGTCGGCCTGTTTTTACTTTGGCAGGTCAAATTCTGAAAGGTCGTCGCTGCATGGCTCATCGCTATCCGGGTCCAACGGCAAGACCTCCTTTTTTACCACCACATATTTTCCTTTCCTTTTGCTATACCATAAGTTTTCCTCTTTATTTAAGCACCTTGTCTTGCTCTTATATGTTGGTGGCCATCCATTTATACTGACATCAAAATAGGAGTTTCTCATGCCCCTTGCCCCGGTCGTATTTTCGTGTGCGAAATTCAGTCGCCCGCTGTTGATGCCGAAAACTTTTGGGACGAAAGCAGGATTGCAGCGGTTGTCCCGGTGGCAAGAATCTTCCTTTCCCTGATGGGAAAGCGTATTCCTGCCAAAAAGTTTGCGTCATAGGCGGCCGGCTCACCCTGCACCGAAAAATAACTTCCCGGGGCAAGGGCAAACAGCCCGAAAGCAGGGAAAAAACAAAACATTCTCATTATGAAATTTACAGTATCGTCAACAGCAATGACAAGCAAACTGGCTGCAATGGCCAAAGTGATGAACAACAAACCGGCACTGCCCATCCTTTCCACGTTCCTGCTGGAGCTGAAAGAGGACGGCTTGGCACTGACCGCCTCCGACCTTGAATGTGTGTGGAACGGCTCGCTGCCTGTGACCGAACAGGAGGGGACAGGCAAAGTGTGCATTACGGCATCCACCTTGTTGGACGCGGTGAGAAACCTGCCCGAACAGCCGATTACCTTTGTCATCGACGACAAGGACAAGAGTGTGACCATCCACTATCTGAACGGTCATTACGACATGGCAGGGCTTGATTTTGATGAATATCCCATGATGCAAAACGAGGGTGACATTCGCTTCAACATGGACATTGCCACCTTGTGCAATTCCATCGACCAATCGCTTTACGCCGTTTCATACGATGCCTTGCGACCCGTGATGACAGGGATAAGTTACACTTTTGCAGACGGCAAGTTGGAGTGTGCTGCATCGGACGGACACAAGCTGGTACGCAATACTTATCCCTTGGCGGGGAGCGTGGAGGATTGCCGTTTCATCTTGTCGGCAAAGGCGGCAAAAATTGTCAAGTTGCTGTTGCAGAAAAAACAAGGCAGCGTGGAAGTGGAATGCAACGGACGGAACATCGTGTTCAAGACCGACACGGACAGTTTCAGCACACGGCTGATAGAGGGGGCATATCCCAACTACAACGCCATTGTTCCCACCAATAGCGACAAAGAAGCGACCATAGACCGCCAAACCCTGCTGTCCGCCATCCGCCGTGTGGGCATATTCGCAGAACGGACGAGCCGACAGCTTGTCTTGTCCTTTTCGGGCATGGCCTTGCTCCTCACAGGGCACGACTTTGACCATGCCACCTCTGCCGAAGAAACCGTATTTTGCGCTTACCAAGGCGATGAAATCCGCATCGCTTTCCATGCCGAGAACCTCAAAATGGTGCTGGAGAACATGGACACCACCGAAGTGCGTTTCCGCATGAGTGAATCGTGCCGTGCCGCCATCATCGAACCCGTTTCAAACGAGGAGCAATCAGAACACTTGGCCCTATTGATGCCGATGATGCTGCCCGAGTGATGCCAACTATGGAGGTACAGGGTGTTGTGCCCTGTACCCCATCCAAACATATTGTCTAACTAAAAAACATTACAATCATGCCTAACTGGTGTAACACATTCCTTGTATTTGAGGGCGACAAACAAGAAATCAAGACCCTCTATCAGACGATGAAAAAGTTGGAAAGACGCAAGACCCCATTGGTGGAAAACGGCTTTGGAACGAACTGGCTCGGTTGCCTTGTCGAAGCCTTGGGCGGTCATTGGAAAGAAACCTATTGCCGGGGCACATGGCTTTCCTTAGAGTACCAAGGGAATACCCTGCGTATGGAAACCGAAACTGCCTGGTCGCCCTGCATCGAAACATACGACTTCATCTGTAAAGTATTTCCATCGCTGGCCTATTACTACCGCTCCGAAGAACCGATGATGGCGGAATACCTTACTAACGACATAGAGGGGCGATATTTCAATGCGTGTTACCAAATAGATGCGATTATACCCAATGGCGATTATGTGACGGAGTGTTTCAGCGACTTGGGAGATGCCCTGCGATGGATGTCGGAAAAAAGCGGGTGCAACATCCAATCGGAAGCGGACGTGGAAGCCCTCAACGAACAATGGCATACTGGCGACAACGAGGGATATTGTTACCTGCATCATTACCGAATGGTCTAAAACAGGCTCAAATCAAACGGGCTGTGTGGATTATATGTATATATGTGGTACAGCCGTAGGAGTTTTGTTCCTACGGCTGATGCTGCTGTCCTTTTCCACTACAATCCTTTTCTATCGTCCCCGGCGGTACGGCACATTGTCCTCCGCCACTGCCCCCACCAGTTCCCTGTCCTCATGCGCCACTTCCTGCGTGTTGCCGTCGCCGTCCACGTCCATGATGTCCGGCTTGGCCTCGATGCGCTCTTGCACGGCATCTATTTGCTGCGAAATCATCGAGGTCGCCCTTTTCACATCGAACAAGGTAGTTTTCAAGAACTCCGGCGACTCTCGTAACTTGCCCAACCACGACTTCAAGTATGCCGCCGATTCCTCTTTTACATGCTTGGCCATGCCATACCGGGATGCCAGCAACGCACTGCCCAACTCGGCCACCAGTTCCTCTCTCGCATACTCCTCCGACCCGAACGCGGCAGGTTTAAGCCTGTTCAACCGGCTTTCATGGCCAGAACTGTGGGTCATCTCATGCAGCATGGTGCCGTAATAGGACTCACCATCTTTGAATTGCACCTTTTCGGGGATGACAATTTCATCCTTGCTGATGCTGTAATACGCCCTGTCCTGGTGCATGGGGCGGATGGGGCATACCCACAACCCCTTGTCCACCATTTCGTCCAAAGGGGCAAAAGAGAATAATTCACCTTCCATTCTTTCGGGCGGTTTCAGTTCATTGGCCGACCTTATCTTCTCGTACAGTTCCGGACGGGCCTCGCGAAGGTTGGTCTGTCCGATGTTGAAGACATTGTACACGTTCATCTTCGGATAGACATTGTACCGCTGTTTTTCCTCATCGGACAACCTTTTGTAGTCCTCGTACTTGATTCTCTCTTTCGTTTCCTTGTCCACCACGGTAAAGGTCGTGATAAACACCGGGAATGATTTTTCGCCTTTCTGTACAGACACCAACGGCAGCTTCTCCCCGTTCCTGTCCACCAACGGCTGGCGCGAGCCGTCCTTTTTCTTGCTGTAGTTGAGCGACAACGCCGCATCGAAAGTGCAGAACACGGGAAGCTCATAGCCCCGTTTCTCACATTCCAAAGCCAGCATAAGGGCATTCATCCCGTTATACTCCCTGCCCGAAAGGTTCTTCGGCCATTTCATCATGCCCTCGGTGAACCAGGGCTTCGACCAGTCCTTTTGCAGCGTGGAAATCTTTTCTATCATCAGTTCCGTGAATCGTTCCAACGCCCGGTCTTCCGCCGAGGGGCCATCCCTGTGGTAATCATTCTTCTTTGCCATTTCTACGATTGAGTTTGGTGGTTATACTCCTTTTTTACCCATTCTGCCAACTCTTCCACCCGGCAAGCGATGTTGAGCTTGTCGAGGTAGACCGTCAACTCCAGCTTGCCCTTGGCGGTGATGCCCGATTTGGGTGCAAGGAACGCCTCACGCTCCGCTGAAAAACGGATGAAACGCACCCACGTGAAAGCAAGGGCATCCCCGTCTTTCTCCGTACTGAAAGCCGAGAACACGAGGTACTTGCCGCCTTTCTTGTCGGTCTTTTCCTCCACTTGCTTGCCGATGGTGCCACGGAACTCGATGTTCCCCTCGATGCTGTCCTTGTCGGTGGCCGGGGCCAAATCCACCGTGTCGGCATGGAAGTTCAAATAGTGTGCATCGCCCCGCTTGCGGAAGGTGAGCGTCCCTTGCATATTCACCCTTGCCCCAATCGTGTACAGGGACGAGTCCGCTTCTGTCCTGTCCTTCGACACGGAAATTTCCACTTGCTTGCCTGCTCCCGACTTGGCTGGGATGAAGACTTTGACCGCGAAGCAGACGAATGCACGTCCGTCTTGGTTGGTACGCACCGTCGCCACCCGGCTGACCGTGCCGTTGATTGTCACATTGCATTTGATCATATCGTTATCCTTTATGGGTTATGTGTCCGTTATTGCTTTACTTCAGTTGCAGGTTTTCACCCTGCCCGTTGCGTTGTTCCATACCCTGCTCGTAGTTCCGTGCCACTTGGCCGGAAAGGGCGATGCCGTTCACCACTGCTGCCACCTGCCTGCGCTTGTCCTCCTCCCTCAGCCCACTGTCAGACAGTATGAGCGAAAGGCGGTTCATCTCGGCGGCGGTCAGTTCGTGTGTGAGCCGGCCGCTCCCGTCATCGGTATGCAAGACAGGTCTGCCACCGTCCCGTACCTCCAAGACGCATTCCTTGTAAGATGGAAGCAATGCCGAGAGGTCGATGCGCTTGTCTAAAGCCGCTTCGGTGGCCAATCTCATCAGCTCTTCCTTGTTGTCAATCTGCATGGCCAATGCCATGAGCGAGGTGAACATTGTAATAGCTATTTCTACGATGGGGTCTGTGCCATAGCCAAGACGTGATCCGCTGTCCTCCGATGAGAGCAGCTTCTTCATCCATTCGTCCGGCGAAAGTTCCGTTTTAACTGCATCGGCATCCGGCTTGTACTTGGCCAACAGGTCTTTCCCATTGTGCATCAGTTGGAGGCCGATGTTTCCCTTGGAGGCAACCTCCGCCAAGTATGCCGCAGGGTCGATGTCACGCTTGGTGCCGTCCGTGGAAATTTGCACCATACCGAATTGAAGGCTGTCGCCCGACACACCGACTTGCTGTCCGGCCTTTACCGCGTCGCCCATCTTTACGTTGGTGCTTGTCAAGCCTTGGTAGCTGACCTGATAAGTCGTTCCGTCTGCCCGTGCATACTCCACCGTCAGTGATTTGCCACCGTCCACGGCCACCACCTTGCCATTGTTTTCCGTGGCCAATACCGCTTCATTTTCCGTTTGCAAGGTGATGCTGTGTTGCCTGCCAAACGGCTCGATCACCAACAAGAACTCCTCCCGTTTCAAAGGGAAGGCATAGCTCTTGTGACTTTCAGCCAGGTGCATTTCCTTGTCTTCCCCCGGCACACGGCCTTGCGCCTGCATTTCCGCCATCACCATGCGGTCGTACTTCTCCAACCCGTTCCGCTCGATGAGGGTGATAAGCGAAGAAGCATAGTTGCCTCCCGTGGCATATCCCGCCTGTTCCAGTCCTTTTGCCCAGCCCTTGTAGTCATCGGCTTGCAACTCGAAACACCCGGCATACCGTTTGTTTTCCGCAAGGAAACGTGAATGGTGCTCGTAGGAATCCGCCACGCTGTCATAACTGCAAAACTTCTCGTTGGGTGCATCATCGGTGTAAAGTCCGTATTTGCCGCCACCGTCCAACCAGCTTTGCGTGGCCTTGATGCCGAAGTGGTTGTTCTCTTTCTTAGCCAAGGTGCTTTCCCCGTTGGAACTCTCCAGTATGCCCTGTGCCAATGTCACCGAAGCGGGTATTCCGTAGCGGCGCATCTGCTCCATCGCATACTCCATATATTGTTCCGCATAAATTTCGTTCTTGCTTTTTCCCATATCCTTGATTGTTGAAATAGGTTGTTGGTTCTCTTATCGTCCCCTCCCGGCACGTACCTCGTTATCATGCTGCACAGCTTGTTTGGGTGCTTCTAATTGGTCACAGATGGCCACCCGTTGACCGGCACGAATAAGTTTGGGTAGGTTGACATCCAAATCGACATGGTGGAAGGCAGCCGAGTCCACACTCTCACCCTTTGATACACCAGAAATGGAGTGCATCTCAAGTCCCAATATCCGTTTGGCCGCCTGTGCGTCTTCCTTGTACGCCACATAGTTGTCGCCTGTCCGGAACAGCAACAAGGCATCGGGATGTTTGGCTTTCAGTTGCTCGAATTGTTCCATCACGGAGGAAGAAACGACTGGCTCGTTTTCGGCCTGTGCTTTTTGGTTGTCCTGTTCGGATTGTTCTTGCTGCTTGTCCTGCGTTTGCCCGAGCACGTCGGCAAACAGCTTAGCGGCAAGGCAGGTCTTGTATTCGGCCATATCCTCTGCCGCCCACATCCGTTGCCATTGCTGGGGCGTGACCAATCTCGGCTGCACTTTCTCGATGCCGTCGATGACCGGGGCGCAGAGGATGCGCTCGTCCTTGGTGCGGAAAATGTTCACCCGCTTGATTCGGCTCAAATCGGCATTTACGGAAGCACTGCCAAACAAGTCCACTTTCAGTTCCGGCTTGTTCTGTGCCAAGGCGTAGTATTTGTTGGCCAAGTCCCGGCGTACCATGCCGGAGGCTTCCTGCTGCCCTTGCTTGATGGTGGAAAAGAAGCGGTTGACGTCCTCCTTGTCGGGATAGACGCTGAACGAGGCTTCGCCCTGGGGTTTGAGGTATAATGCCCAACGCCCGTCATCATCGCGGAGCATCTGGATGCGGTCGAACTGCACGGTAGTCGCGTTTTCCACCGCCTCAGACACATCGATGTGCGAGAGTGTCCGCAGTTCCTTGCCGTCCAATTTTGCCGTGACTACCTCCTTGCCCTCAAAATAGCTGTCATCGGGACGGAAGCCCAACAGCCCGTCCTTGTTGAAGAAGCGGACGTATGTAGCCCCTTGCGTCCGCAAGGCACTCTCGATGCGTTGCTTGGAAAATCCGGGCAGGTTGTTCGTCACTGCCTTTGCCCCACGTCCCGACCGTTCTTGGGCACCCATCACTTCATCGGGTGTCAGGCAGTACGGCCGTTTGTCGCCGTCGGGCAAGACCACGTGGCCCCCCTCCAAGGCACCGCCGGGCAATACCACGTCCGCGATGCCCGTCTGCTTGTCGCGCACGATGACCATCTCCTTGGTGGAGCGGTCGGGAAGCTCCTTCAACTTATCGGCCACGGCATAGCTCCCTTTGGTGTTCCACTCGGTGGGCATATACTCCTTGCAGGCTTCCGCCATCTGCGTACCGTAGTTGGCGGCTTCGGTAAAGGCGATTTCCACCACTTCGGGGTCTTCATCGTGCGTCCTCGACAAAGCTTCTTCCACTTTCCGCTCATAGAATCCCAAGCTGAATTTCTCCAAGAAAGCCTGTTTTTCCGCTTGCGAAGGGAAATTGCTGCTGTCCACGCCCATGCCACCCTTGCGGATGATGTCAAGCAGGATGGCGCTCTCCCTTGAATCCACCTGCGGTTTCTGTTTCTCGCGCAGTTCGGTGGTGCGCTTTTGGTCGCGCAAGGCTGCGTATTCGATTTTCTCGCCACGTTCGGCCTTGCGCATCACTTCCACGGCGTTGTTCACGTCCGTTTCGATGGCTTCCAGCAACGTGGGGTTCTCCTGCACTTCCTGTGTCCAGTATTCCACCAGCGGCAGGTTCTCGGCGGAAATCTTGGCCGGGAGCCCGAAATCCATCATCTTCACGCCCGCTGCCAGTTCCGTCACCAACCGTTCGTATTTCACTGCATCCTCCGACGGGGCTTTGCCCCCTCGCATCACCATGCCTTCACGGGCAAGGCGTTGCTGGTGTCCGGTGGCACTGGCCACCTGTCGCACTAATTCCTGCACGTATTCCTCGTAGGTGGCGAAATGCTTTTGGTCGGGCATATAGACGGCATCCTTTCCCGTATCGAAGCGGGGTGTCCCGGTGCTGTCCTTTCGGATGGGCACTAAGTTCTCCTTGACCTGCGCGGTGAAATGGTTGACGGCGTTCCGCAACTGCCGTTCTTCCGCTTTGAGGTTGCCCCGGTCGTTGATACCGCCGTGGCTTTCCAATAGGGTACCGTATGTCTCCGGGCTTGACAGGGGCATGGTGGTCTGGTCTACATTGAACAGGATGCGTATCTCGCGGTTCCGCACCCCTTTGTACTGGCTCTTTTCTTCTTTGTCCAAACGGAGGTAGTCCTCCCGTGACAGGATGTCCTTCGGGTCGTTCCTGTTGACATACTGCTCCCATTTGTACCAATGGAACGGTACGCCTTTCTCGCCTTGCAGCACCGCCTCGCCGTATTTCTTCGCCTCGTTGAACGAAAAGTAGCGGGCGGTCTTGTAGCCGCCACGGTCGGCGTGCATACCGAGTATGAGGGCGTTGAACGGACTGACATCCGGGCCTTTGGGATAAAACCGGGGTGCTGTGCGGGCGGAAGCGTTTAACCAATAGCCGCCGCTTGCAGCCGCGCCGTTCAATGCACCTGCCAGCAGTTCCTTCTCGCGTTCAACCGCCGCTTTCTCTTGTGGGCTTTTCTCTTTGCTCATACCTATTTATATTATAAGTGTCAATTCAATGTCAATGGCATAATGGCATTATTTGATTCCCAACGTCCGTTCCCTGCCTTCCTCCAAGGCCCGCTCGGAGTTGCGGTAGTTCTCCTGTGCCAGCAGCCTCGTTTCCTCGTGCTTGGCAAGCACGGCGTTGGCAAGGGTGTTTATCGGCAACGCCCCTTCCCGGCAGGCTTCTGCGGCATTGTGTGGTAACAGGATGCTGCACGGCACACCGTCTATGTCCATGAAGAGGTTATCGCCCTGCAATACGGGATTGGCGAGCCTTGCGTTCAACGGTTCATCGGGGTAGGGCTTGTAAAGCCGTCGGGGAGTTTCTTCTTGCCTGTCCAACGCCTCTTGCCCTGCCTTGTTGAGCAGGTTCATGCCGCCCATGCCGATCAGCACTAACTTCAACAGCGGATTGCGGACGAACATGCCCAGCAGGATGGAGGCAACGGGCAGCAGGCTGTCCTTTACCCCGAATGATTTCGTTTGGCCGGTGAACAAGCCGATTAATATATCGGGCAGCATGGAAACCACATAGCCCAGGTTCCTGCCCACACCGTCCATGCCGTCCAACCCGAATGTCCGGAGCAATCCATCCCAACCGTTTTCATTGTCCGGTTGCTGGCCTGGCGATTGTCGCTCGGCCTTCTGCGATGCTGGTCGCTCCTGTTCCTCCGGGGATTGTGCAGTCCTTTCACCCGTTTCCGATGAAACAGCCAGCAAACGGTTCCTTCCTGCTTCCTCTTTCAAGGCTTGTTGCTCTGCCAAGTATTCTTCCTCATGCCCCGGTGCCACGACCAAAGGCACGTCCTTGTAGCGTTCATCCTTTCGTTTGTCCTCAAAGGCATCGGGGAGCAGGGATTGGAGGCTGTACGCCCCGGCCCAATTGCCCTGTTCCATCCAATCCGCCCAAATGGGCTTTTCGGTAAGGATGCCCATGGGCTTTGCCAGCCGGTTGTTGACGGACAGCACATATTCGTTCTCGTATGAAACTATCTCTTTACCTTGCTTGCGGAAACCGGGGAATACGTTCCCCTCCGCTCCGAACACGGCACGGCTGATGCACTCTTCCACGGTGGGGGCTTTTCCGTTGGCATTGTCCTGTCCCTCCAAATACCAATCCAAGCCGTAGGAGGCTGCTTCCAGTCCGACCGTTCCGGCCAATGCCGCCCACGAGGTGATGCCTCCCGTCGCCACGACATCGGCAGCGAAGGACACGCCTCGGCCGGCCCATTTTTCCCCGGCGGAGGGGTTGTAGGCGGCCTCGCCCCTTGCGTCTATCTCCTGTTGCAAAGGTGACTTCATCAGGGAGTCGGCGAAGCCGAACAAACTGCCCTCCATGCCTTTGCGCAGCACATATTCCACCGACGACCGGGGCATCTGGTCTTTTACCATGCGCTCGACCATCATCTGCTCCACCCGGTAGTCCACATAGGCAAAGGCAAGGTCGCCGCCCAAGCGGGCTGAGAGGGTGTCGTAACGCCCCCTGCCCATCTCGGCCACCACAGCCTCGCGCCATTCGGCGGCAAGCAGGCCGAGGTCGGAGGTGAAATCCTTGTTCCCGGCGATGCGCTCGCGGCACATCTCCACATAGTCCTCGGCTGTCTTGCTGTTCCATTCACCTGTCAGTCGCAGGTACTGCATGGTATTGTCGGGCATACCCGTGGCACCGGCGACAAAGCTGTTCAGCAATCCGGCGGGGCTCATGGCGTATTCGCCTATCTCTTCCGCCTGTTTCTTGCCGAGGAAGTCCTTCACGTTGCGCATGACGGACAGGAAATGGGTATCGAAGTATCCTTGCAGGCAGTATTCCACTTCGGCCAGCCGTTTGCTCTGTTGTATTTCCTTGCTCATTGGGGGTATGTCGTTAAATCGATGCGTTGAGTTGTTTCATCAGTTGTTCCTTGGTCTGTTCGATCGCGTTGCGGCAGGCTTCCATCTGCTTGGGGTAGTATTTCTCCAACAAGGTGTCCTTGGCTATCTCGTCTTGGATAAAGCCTACCGCCGTTTGCCGGTTGATTTCCACGGAGGCTTCCCCGTCATCCTTGTTGTTGAACCAGGCCTTGGCCCACCACCGCAATCCGGCACGGTCGGGATAAACAGTCAGCAGTCTCGGAATGTCGAAGCTACGCACGTCTATCTCCAAATCGGCCAAAGGGTCGGTCACGCCGATGGAGGCCACCGCTTCGTCAAGTCTTTTTTTTTACCATTTTCGCCCAACGTGGAGAGGAATATCCCATGGCGGAATGCCAGATAGTCCAGGAAATCGCCTATCAGCAGGTTCTGCACCTTGGCGGCGATGGGCATGGAGCGAGGTCCGAGGCCGAGCGGATTGGCCAACGAGGGTATCACCTCGTAGAAATAGTTGCGGATGGCCGACAAGGAAAAGATGTTGCGCATCGACTGGGCGGTGCGGTCCGACACCTTGTGCTGCCCGCTGCCTATGTCCGACAGGTAATCGGGATAGAAGCGCAGCATCAGTTGCTCGATCTCCTCTTGGTCATCATCATAGTCGGTGGGTATCTCCATTTCAAGGGTGTCGAAATCGGGCATCCCGGTATGTCCTTGCTGCCGCATCATCTTCAGGTTGCCGTAGAGCATGGCAAGGAAGTCGATGGGGTTGATTTCCTCCCCGTCATACCGCACTTCTATATGGAGCAGGTCGCCGCTGATGGCCAACACGCTTCCTGCCATTACTTTCGCACCAAACGGTGCCATCGCCCTCGCCAGATGCGCGTAGGTCACTTCGTACTTGCCGTAACGGGTCACTTGGAACAACCCGTGCGTGGGGTTGCTGCCGATACCTGTCACCACGCCGTCGGCCACCGCAGCCAGTATGTAGCGGTGTGTGCCGAAGTCCACGCCGTGGTGGAAAAACTTCTCGCCAGTCTTGGGGTGGGTCTGCTCCCCATAGCCCAAGAGCATCTTCACCTCCCCGTTCCGCTCCTCAAACGGCATACAGTAGCCGCTCGCCGAAGCGAGGTTCATTTCTTGTGTATAGTCCATATTTTTCAATATTGTTAATTTTCTTTCTGTTTTTTATCTTCTCCTTCCTCCCTGCCGTTCCTGTTCCTCCTGCGGCGTTTGCCCCACAGGTTGGGTCTGTTCAATCTTGGAGTTGTTGCCGATGAGTATCATACCCAACAACAGGCCGCCTATCTTGCCGAGCCAGCCGAAGCGACCGAACACCAATAAGGCGGAAGCGACCAGCCCGAGCATCCCCAAACCGGACACGTTGCCTTTTCCCAAATTGGAGAAGAAGTTGCCGAACATGTCCAGGCCGTTGCCGCCGGTCAGGTTGCCTAAGAACGTGCCGATGCCGCCCCAAGTCTGGTTCATGGTGGCAACGCCCTCCTTCACGCCTTGCAGGGCTTCACCGGCTTCTCCGACTGCCTGTTCCACTTTTTCGGCGGCTTGCCCGGCAATTTCCATACCTTTGTCCACGTTCTCCTCACCGACCAGCACGTCGGCCACGGTGCGCACCACGGGTTTGTCGTTCACGATGTTTTCCCATGCAAGGTAGCCCATACCGCCTCCAACAACCGCCGTTTTGGTGGCGTGGCCTAATCCGGCAAGGGTACGTTGGGGATGCACGATGGCTCCGCCCAACGAGCGGGTAACCGAGTTGTTGACCAACTTCTTTCCGTAACCCAATATCTTTGCCCATCCACTCATATTTATTGTCCTATATCGTTTGTTAAAAATGTCCGTTCCTTTTCCATCGGCGCATGGCGGCACGGGCGATTTCCGCCTTGTCCGCTTTCTGCGGCCTGCCTCCTTCGTCAATGGTCGCCCATACGTCTGCCAGCGAGGTGTATTTCACCGCCAAAGTCAGGTGGCGCAGTTTTTGGTTCATCGCTTTCAGCTTAGGCCGGATGCCGAATACCAATTCTATCCGTTGCTTCTCGGTCATCTTGGTGTCGCTCAGGCATACTTGCCTAATGTCATTCACGATTTCCACACTGCCCAGTATCAGTTCCTGGTAGATGCGGTTGCGGTTCGGGGTGAGAGCCACGGCGATGGCGTTTCCGGCATGGTCGCGGAGTTGCCGGTTCAGGTCGCCCATGTTTTCGGTCAGCTTACCCACCTCGTGGTAGAAGCCGTATATCTGTGCCGCATAGCTGATGATGTCGCGGAAAGAATCCAAGTAATCGTTGAACTTGCGCTGGATGTCGGTCGTGCCCTCCACTTCCTCGCGGGTCCAGATATGCCCGGTGGTCTGCATCAGCATGGCCCGCTCCTGTGCTTTCAACTGGTTTTCCGCCTTTTCTGTATAGAGATAGACTATACCCGCCAGAGTCGGGTCAATCTGCGCCTTTGTCTGCAACGAGCAAACGAGCAGCAAGCCCATCATCACAATATGTTTCGTTAGCCAAGCCATTCTTCATTCATCATTTTCATTGGATTGCCTTTGCCGACCTTCTCCAGCGGTCCAAGGCGGCGTTGGCAATCTCGCCGTTGTCACGGTCAATCATGCCTGCCGTGACACTGTTCCACACATCGGTCATCGTGTAATAGCGGATGCTCAAATGGAGCAGTTGAAGCTTCTTGCTGAAAGCGTCCAGCCGGTCGGACAACGCCCAAAGGGTTTCGCTTCGTTCCGCACCCGTCAGCATGTTTTGCGGGCCACCGATGGCAACGGCATTCCTGAGCAGCGTGTAAACCGAGACAAGTTCCGTGGCGGTTTCAATGTAGAGGTTGTTCATGCTCATCGTGGCAACAATGCCCTGCGGGTTGTGGGTGACTGCCTTACGCAGCTTGCCGAGGGTGATGAAGATGCGCACCCCATCCTCATACAGGGTGGTGGCCGCTTTCAGGGAGGATGCGTAGCCTTCCACCGTCTGCAGGTAGTCGCTGTATTTCCGCTCCCACTCATGGATGCGGTTGAACTCGGCAGCGATGGTGTTCTGCAACACCGCTGTCTTGGTCTGTCCTTCTACCTGGTCTTGTATCTGCCCATTGATGGCCTCGTTGCCTTCGGCCAACGCCAGCCATTCCAAAGGGTTGGTCTGCACGAATTGCGCTCGCGCTTGGATGCTACAGCACAAGGCAAATACGATGGTCAACAGTTTAACGGTTAGTGATTTCATAGATTCCCTTTCTTCGTTTGTTCAGTTCCACCAGCCCACGGATGGCAGGCACCAAATTGTCATTTATCCCCATGCCGATGATGTCAAGCCGTGGCGTGGTGCGGTCGCCCGAATAGACGCTCACCGTTTTCAGCCCGCACAACTGTTGCAACAGGCTGCTCCGTTCGGCGAAGTCCACCACGCGGTACAATTCCACATAATCGCTGCTCCGGGTAATCACCCCATACTCGTAGATCAGTTGCTCGCCTGTGATGCGATACACCATGCGTTTGAGATAGACAAAGCGGTAAGCCAACACCAGCGATACGGCTACCGAAAGCCACAACAACAATCCCATGAACGGCATCCCGTCCATCCCGGCGCAGGCATAGCCGCACAGGTCGAGTGTCAACAACGGCCAGTTGTCGATGATAAACTGCACCGTCCGTGGCCGCAGTTGCAGGGTGCCGGGAAGCGTGTATGGCGGTTGTGCGGTAGTCTGTGTCATCGTCTGAATCGGGTTTGTCGTTCTTCTGTTTCTTCCTGTTCCTTGTTCTCATCCATCCGTTTGCCCAAGAGTTGGTCGTTCCAGTCCTTGTAACCCTCGCTGGGAGCTCGGTAGTCAATACGCCCTTTCTCCAAGCCCAGTTCCTTGCAGACGGCATCAAAATCGAATGCAGTTACATCCATCTCATGCCGCCCGTATTTCCCGGTGAGGTCGGTGACAACCAAGGTGTCTTTTTTGGTCGTATGCGAGTTGAACACACGCCCGTTCATCTGCAAGGCGAAGTTCACGGCGTAGAGCTGCCCCGCACGGTCGCGGTCGAAACAGAGGTGGTGGTTGGCATCGGGTGTCTGTTCCAGCATCCCGGCAAACTGTCGGATGCTCGGTGTGCCGCCGGTGGAGATAAATACCGCATTGCCCAAATCGGCGTATGCCACGGTTTGCTTCTTCTCCATTTGATAGAATGCCATCGCATCGAAGGCACTCTCAAACCAGTACACATCCTTTACTCCCGGCAGCGGGGTGGTAAAGCCCACATCGCTGCGGTGGCTGTTCAGTCGGCCTATCCACATGCCCTCGGTAGCGTTGCTCCCTGCTGCCATGCCCTTGTAGGCGGTCTTGCCCTCTGCATTGGGGCGGCTGCGTTCTTCCAAGCCGACAATCTGCTTGCCAAGCCACGCCGGAAGCGACAAAGGAAAAGCAAGGTTGGTGAATGACTTGCCGTCTGTCCGGTGTCTAGAGGCAAGGAAGAAATGGTCACAAAAGGCGCGTTGGGTGTCGAGGTCGATGCCCCGGTTCTTAAAATAGGGATAGAACTTCTTCTGGCTCTCCCAATCGTCCATGCGGAAAGCTTGCAGGTCGTATTCGTCAATATCGAACGGTTTGCCCTCCCTGGTCGGGTTGAATATCCTTGTTTCGCGGATTTCCTGCGGCTCGTTCAGCAGGCGGCGGCATACGAGG
>ERZ1027275.38-NODE-38-length-32821-cov-7.798480_pt1 | contig 32821 bp, 29 predicted proteins | sample MGYA00519255_ERZ1027275 | MGnify/ENA primary metagenome ERZ1027275 (study PRJEB26926, sample SAMN06164427) | human gut metagenome | biome: ENVO:00009003; feature: ENVO:2100002; material: ENVO:00002003 | host: Homo sapiens | place: USA | collected 2012 ...
CGTCCGTGGGCGCATGGTTCACCACGATGGCACGAATTATGTGCTTTACCGGGTGGCGAAAAGCCGGGAGGACGCCGAGCGGATAGCCGACAAGATTTACAACCTTGAAATTGACGAGAAAGGCTTCCGCAAGCTCACACGCTCACTCTATCCTTACGTTGCCGACGTCTACGGCTGGAAAGTCAGAGGGCGCAGACCGGCATAGGCACAAAGAACAAGAAAGGACAGCCGTTTCCATATGTGGGTGGGGCGGTTGTCCTTTTCTTAAAAATTGCTTGTACTGTTGGTTCCAGCCCAAGCCCCTTTATACTTCAAAAACTTTCCCAGGGTCGAAGGTCAAATGCTCGTTATGGAATACATAGCCCAATTGGTTGCTGACGCACCATGTTTCGCCAATCTGCACATCAACATTGTAATGGGAGTGGCCGTAAATCCAGTAGTCCACTCCGCATCCCTTGATGTAGTCTTCCAGTTCTATCATGAATGCCCCGTTTGCCTTACTATCGGCAAACTTGGGGCATTGCATCCTGAACGAGGGCACATGGTGGGTCACGACCACCTTTTTGCTGACGGTACTTGACCTGATAGCCTCCTTAATAAAAGACAAACACCGTTCGTGTTCACGGTTGAAGTCTGTGAATGTAAGGAGTTCCCCCTTATACAAGATACGCCGGAAGTCGCTTATCACTTGCTCGGTGAAATACGCCTCTTCCAAAGGAATCTTGCCCCACAATGTCGAAACTATGATGTCAACGTCGCCAATGCGGATAACACTGTTGTAATAGCTGTGTACATTGGGGCGTATTTCAAGGCATAAGCCGTCAGCCAACGTGCCAATGTCGTAATACTTATAGAACTCGTGATTGCCCATACAGGCAATCACCTGCTTGTAATTGTCAGATGCTCAGTCCCAAAACGGGTGCATCGAATAGTTTTCATCGCCGAGATAGCCTATGTCCCCAGCGAGGACGAGTATATCCCCGGCCACTTCAAGCGGATTCGCTTTTAGATACCGCCAATTGTCGGCAAACTCCAGATGGAGGTCGGACGCATATTGTATCTTCATGGCTCTTCAGCAATGAATAGTCCGTCCAACACCTCCAACAATCCCTCCACGAATGTCGCATCCTGCCCCAGAGACTTAGCAAGAGGCTCCGCCAATGTTTCCCATTCACTTCTGACAGAGGCCACGAAAGACTTTACGCAAGACACTATGGCATCGGAGGCGGCCACTGGCGCATCTTCCATGATGGCCACATTTTTCAACACGTCAGAACGGTGCTTCTTGATGTCCTTGCTGTTGACATGCCGGCCGACGGCCTTGTCTTGCATCAAGTTCAGGTAAGCACGGGCTTTCAAGGCTATCAAGGCTTCCGGGGAGGCATGGCGGATGCCGTCCGTCAATATGCTGTGCGCAACGGTGAAGTGATAATAGTCATCATCCATGATGATGGCACTCAGACTCGACGCTTCGGCATCTATGGGCAATGGTTCTATGACAAGACCTTTCGGAGTCCCAAGGGTATCGGGATGTCGGGAAAGAAGCTCAATCATTGCCGGATAACCGGGCTTGCCATCCACGAACCTGTATAACTCGTATCGTGGCGTTTCTCCCTCTTTAGGCTTCCTTTTCTCAGGACGATAGCCGCCTTCCCGAATAAATTGCCAGAATCTTTCAGCAAATGCTGCGGACATATTCTCCACGATTACTATCATATCTATGTCATGGGTGGCGCGTGGCCGCACCACAGTGCCTGACATGACCATTTCGCAGGCCGTGCCGCCTATGATGACATAGTTGTCGGAATAAGCCTCAAAAGCTTCCCGGAATTTTTCTAATCCTTCCATTCCATTTTATTGATTAATTGTTCTACTTCGCCCTCTACCCGCGCGTCGGTATCGTCACGCAGCGAGAGAGCCAACGACAGCCTGTCAACAAACATGGGCTTTGTCTCATGACTTGTGATCGGCGGGTATTTCCAGACTTCTATGACGATGTCGCCGTCATAGAAGTTCGGGTTCTTTATTGATCCTGCCTCAGACAATGACCGGAACAGTCTTGCTTCCATCATGACCATGCGCTCCGGGTCGGGATTGAGGCGTGTATAATGGGCAAGGGCATTGATGCCGCAAACAGGATAAACCTCTTGCGTGTCAAGGCCGTCGCAATAAACTTTTTGCTCGACAGGACTGGCAAGCACCGGCCCGGCCTGCTCCCACAGTTCAATCCCCTTTCGATGGAAGTGAAGCACCTTTCTCTTGGAGCCGTCTGCGATTCTCTCGCATAAGCCCAGGTCTTCAAGACAGGTCATGCCAAGGGTTATGCTCGCGTATGAATAGGGCAACTTACCTTTGACATCATTGGCCGACAATCCTTCAAGGCTTTCCACCTGCAAGTGATAGAGAAGGATGTACTGTGCCACGGGAGACAGGGCTTTGGCTGCTTTCTTGTGCCGGACACGTTCGTTGGCCACGAGCATGGGCAGATGGGCATATTTGTCTGACACAACGAAATAGACCTCCCTGTCTATCAGCCGCTGCCGCTGGTATGCCGGGGCGGAGGGCAACAGGTAAACGACAGGAAGCCCGAGCGAGGCGGAGATTTTGTCGGCTGTCAAGGCAAGGTTGCGCGGTGATGCCACCTCCCCTTTGGGTTCTGCAAACAGTAACCGCATGCCGTGATATTCACCATCGTAAAATCGATAGGCGAGGGTGTCTCCTATGGAAATGCCTTTCATCTGTTCCTTGCTACGCATCTTCAATTGGACTGTTCTTCCTGTAATCGTTATGTCAATCTCTTGGTTTTGCATCAATTTAATTACTTATTAAAACGATGCAAAAATACTAAATCATAATCATTGTACAAAATATCAAATGATATTTTCGCCTCTTATCCCCCTTTGACTACGGCATCTTTTTCTTCCCGACGAGGATGTCATTGAGGTCTTTGTACAACGGATGGGCTTCCATCATGTTATGCACGGCATCGCCTTTGAGTTCCCGGAGCATATCCACCACACGTCGCCCTGCATCGTCATTGTCGAGATAGCAATATAGGTGTTTGTAGGCTTTCAGCCGTGGCAATACCTTGGGCAGATTGTTCACCGAGTTCAGCACCAACAAGTCTGCGCCATAACAGGGTACGGACAACCGTTCCTTTTTTCGCAAGGTGAGGAATGACAAATAGTCCATGAACCCCTCGAACAGGCACACGCTGTCTGTTTGTCCTTGGGAAAAGAATGACACGGCTTTCGGCGCAATACATCCTTTATAATAAGGATTGCGTATTTCATAACCACCCGCCTCGTTGGGAAACGCGATGGCATAGTAACTTTTCCCATGGCAAGTGTAATGCGCTTCCCTGCATTCTTGCCTGGCTATTTCCATATCTATGCTTCGTTTGGACAGGTAGGAGAGCAAAGGCATGGATGCCAATGCCTGCACTCGCAGGTCTTGGAATGCGGACGTTTGTGCCCGTATGCCACCGGATGCAGACGTTTGCGGGTGAGGTACGAATGTCCGTACTTTCATTGGCACGGCAGGAGTAGCTTGTGTAATCATCTTTAGCACTTTGGAGATGTTTTGTGTACGGTACACCAGCACCGCAAGATCGATGATGTCTCCGCTCTTGGCCGTCGCGAAGTCATACCATATATTGCGGTTCTTATTCACTTTGAAGGACGGGTCTTCGTCCTCCCGGTAAGGCGCATGATACCATGCGGACACAGTGGTCTCCTTGGTCGGACGGATGCCGATGGCCAGCAGGAAGTCCACTATGGCTATTTGTTTGATTTGCAAAATGTTCATATTGTTCTATCTTTATTTTGGGTGAATGTTAGAATGGACTAAACCAAGTTACCATATATATACGCCCAGCGTAAACTAAACCTCTTCAGTCCATCGGTCTTTAATCGCAGGCAAGGGGATGCAGGTTTGCCCCGTTTGTCATATATATACGCCCCGTGTTAAACTAAACCTGTTTTCCCTACCTTCCATATCGGGCGATACCGGGATTGCAGTTCTCCAGGTTTATCATATATATACCCTCCCGCTAAACTAAACCTCTTCAGAGGAGGAACTGTCCTTGTTGTTCAATGCTTCCGGCAGGTAAACATAAGCCTTGTCTTTCTTGATGATCACACCCCTGCCTATCAGGTACTTGTTCAGTTCAATGCAGATGTTCCGTCCCCGTTTGAAACCGATTTCCGCATACCCCTGCCGCAAAGACTTGATGAGGAGTCCATATCCTACGATGGGACCGTTTTCAAATGCGATTTCCAACGCCTTTGCGTGCTGGGCATCCGTGATGGCCTCGGTCGTGGGCTTGCGTTCCTGTGTGAAGGCATAATCCTCCACCAGTTCCGGCAACGCCTCCCGGTTGATGCGGAAGGCGAACGGCTGGAACTCCCGTTCACGGATGTGCATGGCCTTGACCTCGCTGATGTTGCCGTCAAACTGGCTTTTCGTCACTTGCAGGATGGTTTCCGCCTTGTTGTTCAATTCCGTGCCGATATGCCCGCGCGTGTTGTCATCGCCCTTGTTCAAGTGCAGCACGGTGTGGATGTGCAGGTCGTGCATACTCGACCAGCGCATCAGGTCGTTTATCAAGTCCACCGATTCGCTGGGGCTGTTGATGTCGTACATGAGGTCGCGGATGCCGTCTATCACGACAAAGCCAATCTCCGGGTCGGCTGTAAGTGCGTGGTTGATAATCTGCCTCCGCTGCTTGGGGCTGTATTCCCGCAGCATAAAGAACACCAGCCTGTCCGTTTCCCGGTCGGTAGGCATCCCCGCCAGTTTAAGGATGCGTTCCAGTACCTTGTGGCAGTGACACTTGCTCTGTTCGGTGTCCACATATAGTACCTTGTGTTTCCCTTCGGGCAGGTGCGCCTTGTAGTGCAGGATGTTCTTGCCGGACAGGGCGGATGCCACGATTGCGGCGCAGTTGAAAGTCTTCTTACTCTTGGGCTTGCCCACGGATGCGCTGAAGTTGCCGAGCGTAGCGATGGTGATGCCGTCCACCTGCACGATTTCAGGAGGGTAGGCGTAGGTTTCCGTCACCCGCAGCCAGATGAAATTCAGTATCTGTTCGTAAGCCTGCCTGTCGATGTCTTCCGACACCGGTATGATTCCGTATGCGTTCATGGCTTCTTCCCTTTCTTTGTTTGTGAGTTGCCGATTCCCACGCCGATTCCGGCAAGTGCCGCCTGCCGTTCAATTTCCCTGTTGGAGAGTACCGGGTTCCGGCGTTTCCAGTCGTCCAACGCTTTCCGTTCAAAGAAGATGTGCTTGCCATTCGGTTTCGAGAAAGGAATCTCGTGGGTGGACGTGAGGCGGTACAAATGGCCTGTGGATATGTTCAGGTACTTGGCCGCTTCTTCCACGTTGAACACTTCCTTCAAGATGTAGAGTTGCTGCTCCACCTCTTCAAACCTTGCGATTAACGCCTCCAATGTGCCAAAGCGGTTGATGAACTCCTCGATGACTGTTATCTTATCCAATACACAGTCGATGTCCTCCATCCGCTTCAATATGGAGTGGACGGCTTCCACCCGTTCCAATGTTTCCAAAAATCCTGCTTCCGTCATATGCTCATTCCTTTAAGTTCCATTTCCGATACTTCATCCATACAGGGAAATTCCCCGCTTTCATGGTTGCGGCACAGCCATCCGTCCAGTTCCCGCTTGCTGAAAAACAGGAGCTTGCCGCTGGGCTTGTAATGCGGCACCTTTCCCGCTTTCGTCAACTTGTAAAGCTGGCTGTCCGAAAGCCCCGTGTAACGGCAAGCCTCTTTGAAGTTGAGCGTGTCCTTGATGCAGTACAGCAGCTTTTCCACTTTTTCCACCTGCGCCTGTAGCAGGCTCAGTCTCAACAGGCAGGACGGGCATTCCACCCGTTCAGTCTGTTCATTTGTTGCAGTTCCTTGTTGTTCCATCATTTCTACATTTTAAGTTATACAAAGGAGGGGATCGCCCTCCGAAACGTGTTTGGTTTCAGAGGGCGAAATTAGCCGATCGTCCCCGAAAGGCTGTTCGGCAGACAATCATAGTTCGGAACTGTTGCTCCAACTATTGCTGTTTTCCCTTGTCATTTGTTGGCCGTCCCGTCATTTGAGCACCGTTCTTGCACTTGTTGGATGCAATCCCTGATTTTCTTCTGCATACTGTTCGGGGTGTTCCTTGCATGGGTCAGCGCATTCGAGAACTGGTCATGCTTCAAGGGCTTGTTCCCCTTTGGACCGAGTATGCTTCCGGCCTGTTCCAGCAAGTTCTGCCAACGGGAGAGGATAAGCCCGTGCCGACTCAACTGGTCGAAGAGGTAGGCGAGCATCCGGTTGTTGCGCGATGTCAGCGGGACAGTCAGCCTGCCTTCCAAAAGAGAGCGCAAGATGGATGCGTCCAACACTTCAACAAACACGCGAGCCTCATTGACACAATCGGCAATGAGGCTCAGCTGGTCATCGTCAAGGCAACAACCCAATGACAATGAACGGTTTTGATTGGTGGAGGAGGACACGGTCGCATCCGCTCCTTGACCCGGAGGAGGGGCTTCCGTCGTGTAGTACAAGTGCAACAAATCCTCCAAGAGGGCATCATCGGGCATACCCGCATCCGAGAACCGCATGAGGAGGTCTTTCCGCCTAAACAAGATTCCTTTCAGGATGCCGAGATTCTTCCGGTGCTCGTTCAAGCCCGCTGCATCCCGGCGGTCGGTGTGGTGATGACTGTTCAGGAAATCAATGGCAAACAGCATGTACAGTTTTCCACCGGCCAAAACCTCCGCCTTGTACGAGATTAAGACTTCCCGGAGCAGGGAGTTCAGGTCACTTTGCAATTCATGGCCTGCCAAATGAGAATTGGCACGGTTCGCCTGTGCTTTTTTTAAAAGCTGGCATCTTCTTACGCTTTCTAATCATAATGCTTAAAATTAAGAATGAAAATTATTACTGGACGAATGCGTTATCCAACAAGGAAACAGCATCGTCTTTCTTACTGTTGATGATTTTTGCGTAACGCTGTGTGTGCCTGATGGTTGTATGGCCGAGTAACTGGCTGGTCGTGTAAATATCAACCCCTGCGGTCAGGGCAAGGGTCGCGAATGTGTGCCTGGCGACATGAAATGAAAATTTCTTGTCAATTCCTGCATCTTTTGCCCAATCGCTCAGTACATGTTTGTACCAAATGCTTAATGTGGGGAATACTGGGTCATCGGGCGAAGCATCGCCTTGTTCAGGCAACCATTTCCTTGCATTCATGTTCAATGGCAGGTACAGCAACACACCTGTTTTGAATTGGGTAATCTCAACCTGCCATTTCCCATTGTTCCGGATAATGTTTTTCCAACAAAGCAGCTTGATGTCCATAATACGCAAGCCGCAAAAACAAGAGAACAGGAAAGCGGCTTTCATGTCCGGTCTTCGGCATGGGGTTTTAATGAGGCGTTTCACTTCATCCACGGTAAGGTATTCACGCTTGGTCTCTTTCCCGGCAACCATACTGCGCTTTATTCCTTTATAGGGTGATTTCTGCAACAAATTTTCCTTTACGGCATAATTGAGTGCCGCACGAACGTAATCCATATGCAAAAACACCGTTTCCTTGGCAAGCGCTCCATGGTCTCGCGTATAAGCCTTTCTTGTAAGTAGCCGTTCCATGAATCCGAGCAAATAGTCCCTGTCCACTTCCGCAAGAGTTACTGTACCATTGTATTCCTCCAATTCCGCGATGCAGCGGTTAATCCATGTCGAAGCAGACTTGGTGCCGCCCCGCTTCATCACATACTCATGGTACACTTTCATCCAGTCGGTGAACAGCATCTTTGCCTTGTACGAACGGTCGGTGATGCCGGCCACTTTGTTGGTCAGTTCCAAAATCCTTTCCGCCTTTATTGCATTGGCCGTGGCGAGCGTATTGGCATTTTGAATTTTGGAGGTATAATCGGTTTCGGGCACCAGATACAGTTTGAGAAACTGGTAGCTCCTTCTGCCATCATGGTAGATGTCCAGGTATATGGAAGTATTCCCGTTTTTCAATTTGTTGAATCGTAGGCGGACAGGCTCTTTGGCCTTCACTTGTTTCTTGGGTCTTGCCATGGTTATTCCTCCTATTATTATATTTCACTCAAAAAGTTTATCTATCATCAGTACGGCTGCTTCCTTTTTCGCATCGACAATTTTTGCGTACACCTGCGTGGTTTCCACGTCCCTGTGACCCAACAACTGGCTGGTGGTGTACAAGTCAGCACCCAACGTCAGCTCCATCGTTGCGAATGTGTGTCTGCTCATGTGGTAGCAGAGATTTTTCTTTACACCGGCAGTTTTGGCCCACCTTTTCAATACAACATCCAATGTCGTTGTGTGTGGAATGGAAAACACAGCTTCCTCTGCATTACCCCGTCGTTCCGGAAGATAACCTTGCGCCTGAGTGCTGAGTGGTAGATAAAGCATGTTGCCCGTTTTTCGCTGGCATACTTCAAGATGAACCTTCCCGGCTTCCTCTATTACATTTTTCCATAGCAACGAACGCATGTCACCAAGCCGTAAGCCGCAAAAGCAGGAGAATAGGAAAGGAACTTTCACGTCTTCACGGCAAGGGGTATCTATCAACAGCCGCACTTCGTCTATGGTCAGATATTCCCGTTTCTTCTGTTCCCCTTGTATGGCATTCCGGTCAATGGCCAATCCGGGATTGACGGACAAGACGCCCTCGTCAACCGCCAAGTTCAATGCGGAAATAATGTAGCCGACATAAGTTTTTATCGTCTTTTTAGCAAAAGGTGTCTTGGTACGTTTGGTCTTAGCAACCTTTGTCATGTATTCCACGAAACCGTCCAGGAAATCTTTGTCCACATCGCACAACCGTGCTTTCTGGTCATATTTCTGGAGTTGGACTACTGTGGAATGAACACTTGGCTCCAATCCTCGTTTCCCCTTTTGTTTCCTTTGTTCCATATATATATCCATCCAGTCTATTAAACGCATCTTGCCTTTCTCGGACAAAACAAGCGGTGGCTTTTTGTTCGTGATATCAATGATGCGTTGTGACTTGATGGCATTGGCCGCTTTGAGCGTGTGTTCATTCTGCGCTCTCGCTTCTGCAGAAGTCTCTGGAATAAGATACAGCTTTAAGAACTCATACCGCCTTTTCCTCTCATAATAAATATCGAGGTAGATGGACTTGTTTCCGTTCTCCAATTCCTTGAAGCGGATTCGGACGGGTACAGATTCTGATTTCTTTGTACGTGCCATGACTTCCTTCTTGATTAATTGTTACTCCTTGTGCAAAGGTAACAAAAACCATCCAAAACACCAAGATATGGCTAACAAAAAAGTAACATAAATAACAGAAATACCAGCTCATCAATAAAAGACAGACAAAGAATTCATTTTGCGCATTCATCTATAAATCATTGATATTCATTATTATTTATGATTTTAATTGCATCTATTTTCTTCAATCAGCCTACATATTACATAGGCCGTCATGCTTGGGCGACCATTGCCAAATCGAAGAATATACCTGTCAATGTCATTTCGGATGCGCTCGGGCATGATTCCATAGCCACCACGCAGATATATCTGGCTTCGATTGACACGTCCACTATCGACCGGGCAAACGAACTGATTATTAAGGATCTGTAAGGGGGAATGATTGTCAGACAAAATTATCTGTTTCTTATGAAGAAACGGATTTCCGATGTAAAAATATGAAAAAATCCAGAATAGTATGCTATTGGAATATGGAATTTTTCACAAGTTGTGCTCGAAAACATAATTATTATCAAACAAACGAGTCTTTAATCTCTGATATAGTGCAGATTGTCAATGTCTTATGCAAGACGCCCGTTTCTTCATAAGAAACGGACTTAAATAAAGATAATATGCACATGAGAGGTTTAATAGTATCAGCGTTCATGTTGCTCGGGTGCATCCAGGCGTTCGGGCAAGAGAGCCGGAAGGAGGTCTGTATCGGATTTCCGGTCGGCGACTCGACACTGGACACGGCTTATGGTGACAACGCCACACGCCTGTCCGAAGTGGTGTCGTTTCTGGAAAGTGTGAAAAAAGACAATACACTCGAATTGGTCGGAGTGTCTTTTTGCGGTTCCGCTTCACCCGAGGGCGGATTTGCAATAAACAAGGAATTAGCGGAAAAACGCCGCAATTCTTTGGAGCGTTATGTACGTGAACGCATATCACTTCCGGATGGTATCATATCACGTCCCGAAGGATTTATCGCGTGGGAACGCCTTGCAGAGCTGGTCGAGGTGTCCGATATGCCCCACAAGGAAGAGGCGGTGGACGTGTTGCGCAACGTACCCGAATTTACCTATAATAATAAAGGTGTACTGGTTGACAGCCGCAAGAAACACCTGATGGAGCTGCAATATGGCCGGACTTGGCATTACATGCACAAACATTTCTTTGATCAGATCCGGAATGCCAGTGTTATTCTCGTGACGATCCGCCAAAAGCCTATAATCGAGGAAAAACCGGTTGTCAAGGAAGACCCGGTTGTGCCGACTCCTGCCGACACGACATCCGTTGTAGAGAAAGCGGATACGGTCGTGGCGTTTTTCCCTGAAACTTCAAAACCTTTCTACATGGCCCTCAAGACCAATATGCTCTATGACGTGCTGGCCGTTCCCAATATTGGGTTGGAATTCTATTTGGGCAAGAACTGGTCAATCGCCGGTAACTGGATGTACGGTTGGTGGAAAAAGAACAGCAACCACCGTTACTGGCGCATCTATGGCGGTGACATCGCCGTGCGTAAATGGTTCGGAAAGAAAGCTAATGAAAAGCCACTCACGGGGCATCACGTAGGTGTTTACGGGCAGGCATTCACATACGATTTCGAATGGGGAGGCAAAGGTTACATGGGCGGTGAACCCGGTGGGACACTTTGGGACAAGACGAATTATGCGGCAGGCGTGGAATACGGTTACTCGTTGCCCGTCGCAAACCGTCTGAACATCGACTTCACGCTGGGCGTGGGTTACTGGGGAGGGAAATATTATGAATATACCCCCTTGGACGGTCACTATGTATGGAAGGCAACCAAGAACCGTCACTGGTTCGGTCCGACGAAAGCGGAAATCTCTCTGGTATGGCTTCTCGGAAGGGGCAACAGCAACAATAAGAAAGGAGGCGTAAAATGAAAAAGATACACACAATTAGAAGATATGTTCCTTTGTGTGCGGGAATGCTCATGCTGTTTTCATCTTGCGAGCACAAGGACTTATGTTTTGACCATGACCCGCATGCCACGAAATCGGAGGTACGCATAGAAGCTGAATACGAAAAAGAGTGGCAATACACCCACGAGGGGAGTACGGATTGGAAGAACTATCCCACATGGCAGGAATCGTTCGGTATGGAATACAACACATTGCGCCCGGGAATGCCGGATGGGTTGCGTGTGCAAGTGTACAATACGGACGGTTCAGATGACATCATCAATATCGCGCCCGAGGGGGATGTCGTGTACATGAGACCGGGTGAACACTCCCTGCTGTTCTACAACAACGACACGGAATACATCGTGTTCGACGAAATGCAGTCGTTCGCTTCGGCAAAGGCGACTACTCGCTCTCGCACCCGATCTTCTTACCTCGGCAATTCCTTAATGGATACAAAAAGTGAGAATACAGTGAACCAGCCCGATATGCTTTATGGTAGTTACATGGAGTCATACGTGGCAGAACGTTCGATCGAGACCGACGTGATACCTGTCACCATGCATCCATTGGTATTCACCTATCTGGTACGTTACGAGTTCAGCCACGGGGTGGAATACGTGTCGCTGGCACGCGGTGCCTTGGCGGGTATGGCGCAGGCTGTATGGCTGAACAGCGGTCAAACCTCGGAAGAAGCCGCCACCGTGCTGTACGATTGTACGGTGGAAGATTTTGGCGCACGGGCTTTGGTTCGTTCTTTCGGAATCCCCGGTTTCCCTAACGAACATTACGGTACAAGAGCCGAGCGTAAGTATGGGCTGAATCTGGAAGTACGCTTGAAGAACGGAAAAATAAAGTCATTCGATTTCGACGTGACCGACCAGGTAGCGGCACAACCGCAGGGCGGTGTCATTGTGGTGAAGGGTATTGAGATATCCGATAAAGAGGGTACGGAAGGAGGCTCCGGCTTCGATGTGGACGTGGAAGACTGGGGAGATTACGAGGACATAGAACTTCCTCTTTGATTTACATAGAGAGTTATTAAAACATTTTTATTCACAATTTAATTTTTAATCAAATGAAAAAAATCTTTTTGATTGGATTGGCAGCAACAGCTATGTTGGCAAGTTGCAGCAACGACGAGACAGTGGAAATGGCCCAGAACACAAAAGCCATCGGTTTCTCATCATTTATTGACAAGAGCACCCGTGCTACAGACACTGACCTCACTAATCTTGCAACCATTGAAGTGTACGGTTGGAGAGGTGATGCTCAAATTTTCGACAAACAAGAGGTAACTGTTGAAGCTTCGGGTGCTGGAACCTATTCACCGATCCAGTATTGGGAACCTAACTACACCTATGCTTTCGAGGCAATCGCTCCCAAGTCAGGTGAGAAGGGGATAACATTTGCCGCTGCAAAAAATGGTGGTACAATCACTTTTGCCAGCAACTCTGAAACCGACCTGCTTTATTCAAAGGCTGATGATAAAACAACAGATCAAGAAATTACTACTGATCCGGGAAAAGTTGGCTTTACATTCAAACATTTGCTTTCCCGTGTAAAATTCACTTTCAAGAACACATTCCCTGCAAACGCCGCAGCAAAAATCAGCGTAAAGGATGTGAAGATTACCAATGCTTACCAGAACGGAACAATCACTCCGGCTGAAGAGAATGCTGTATGGAATGCTACTAATAACACTCTGTCAGTTGTATTCGCAAGCGATAATGTTAAGGACCTCGTTGCCGGTACAGGTTCTGGCGAGACCGAGCACATGTATCTTATTCCGGTCGCTTCACCTCAATATACAGTCACATTCACTGTAGTATTGGATCAGAATGGAGCGACAACAGAATATCCGCACACCTCTACTATTACAACCGGAATGGAGAAAAGCAAGAGCTACAATTTCATCGCTGAACTTAATGAGAAAAATATTACAGAAGATGAGCTCTTCCCGATTAAATTTACTGCAGAAGTTGATCCTTGGGGTGCTTTTACTAATAATGACATTACCGTTGAGTAAGATTCATTTCGCATCCTCGTAAAGCCGGTTTAATAAAACGGCCTTATCCATAGAGATGCAATCCTACAGGGTGTAAGGGGTTGAATGTCCCCTTACACTCACTAACAGCCGGGGCGTATTGCCTCTGGCCAACAAATATAAAACAGAAGAGATGAAGGTACATAAGAAAAATCCGAGTTGGATGGCGGGCGGCATGGCAACGATGTTGTTATGCACGCTACTTTTCTCGTGCAATAACGAGGACTTTCTCGAAAACGGAAATCCGGAGAAGGCCTGTGACAACATTTGTTTTGGCATATCGTCCGATAAGAGCATACAGACAAGGGGATATGCCGATAGTGATAACGAAGGATATACTGCTGGCCGTTTCGTTTTGCGGTCGGACAACTCGGCAGACACGCTTTGTGTCCGTGCCATTGTTTCAGACGGTATCAACGTGTCCGGCTTCGAGGACGAACAAACCTTGACACGCGGTGTGCCTGTCACAAAAGATAATTTCGAGAAGTTTCATGTACTGGCATACTGGAGTAAAAATGGAACGCTTGTTGACCAGTTCTATATGGACGAGGATGCAGCCAATAACGGTTCCGTTTGGAGTACGGATCAGATATATTATTGGCCGGGAGCAGACCATTCGTTCCAATTCTATGCTTGGGCACCAACGGATGCCGATAAGCTGACCACCCCATCCACTCCGCAAAGCAAAGAACTCAGCTATACAGTTCCAGCAAATGCAGCCGAACAGAAAGACATTGTGGTGGCCACTACCACAGAGATACGAGGTGACAATAACAATGCCGTACCTCTCACCTTCAAACACATCTGCACCGCCGTGCGTTTTGCCGTGGGCAGCCAGATGCAACCCGGACAGATTAAGAGCGTGGCATTGAAAGGTGTCAAAAATGCCGGAACCTACAATATGGCTAACGGTGCATGGACTCTCGGTGATGCGACTGCGGATTTCTCGCAGACTTTGGACAAAGAGACAACTGGAAATGAAGGCAACGGAGACGAAATCACCAGCGCAGAAGGCACATTCATGATGCTGCCGCAGATACTGCCTGCAGATGCGATGATAAAAGTCGTCTTTACCAATGCTTCAGGTGTTGACCGCACGCTTACCGCCTCTATCGGAGACACGCAATGGACTATGGGGACTACCGTGACTTACAAACTCTCCATCACGCCGGAATATGAATTGGAATTTGTTTCCCAACCTGAAGTGCAGGATGCGCACTATGTGATTTATCCGATTACGATTAAGAGTGATGACAAGCTGCCGGCAGGAGGCTGGACGTTAACGTCTAATGATCCCACTAATGTCACTTTCGTGGAGAAAGACAAATTTGTAAGCAATGATGTACAAGCACTTGTGGATGCGGGCTATTGGCTTGATGGTTATAACGGAATAAGCACATTGACAAGTACAACAACAGGAGATGTACAGGTATACGTATTCTTAAAAGAAAACGTAACTGAAGCTGACCGTAATATCACGCTTTCATTGAAACCTGTCGCTCAAGGAAATTACGAGGCCAAAGAATTTTCGTTTACACAATATTGTCCGGCATGGAACAACGGCATAGGCGTGGAACGAATACAGGACAAAGATTATCCGTGGGGATTCAACTGGGATTCAGATATGACAGTAACATATGATTTTATGAGTCAACCCTCATGGAGGCGTTTATTAATAGGTTGGTATTTAAATTTCTTCTCTGGCTATACATATATTAAAGTTGAGGGGATAATTGGTTCTGCAAGAAAAGTAACAATTAATTTTAGCAAACTCGGGAATTTGAATACTGCCACCAGTACGAGTGATGGAGCACAGAATACATGGGAGATTTATACTTTCAATGGCATAAATGAGGCTTCAGCTCTTATGAATCAATTGGAAGCATGGGGCGGAGTCGCTGACAAAATATTACCAACCAATCCGACAGAATTTGCAGCACGTGCTTGCGCAATGAAAAATAAATATAAAGTAAAAGTCGAATCTAACGCAAATGGAACTGTTTACCGTCCGGTGCTTGAACAAAACGACATAGTATGGTATCTTCCCGCCCAAAACGAAGCTTCTAGCATGAACGACAATCTGTCTGGTGATTATTGGACATCTACAGCTATCACAAATCCGGGAACCACAGCTTACAAATATACGGCGGGAGGTTCTACTAACCCATGGGACCGTAACAAGGTAATTCATGTCCGTGCTGTCCGTAAGAAGCCCTAAAAAGAGGACGTAAAAAGTGATTCAGCCATAAGGCTTGTAATGACAAACTCCCTTTTCTTAATTGAAGAGGGAGTTTGTCATGTTTATAATATCAAACTATACAAGACTCTCTTTAAGATTATGTAACACTAATCATGATTAAGCATTTTCAATTGAATAATTCGGAAAAATCCCGTAACTTTGCGAAAACAAATGATGTGCAAGCAAAACCCAATAATGAATCATTCTCTTTAGAAAAACATGTGCGTTTTGTATCTGCTTTCAAATAAAATCATCATTTGATGCTATTTTGTTACTCTTTCTTTAGAAATCAGATATAAACAATTGATAATGAAATGATTAAAATGTAGAATTGGTTAGTTTACCACCTTCCGTCTTTATCCGGCTCTGACAAAATTCTTCTATGGCCGTTCCGAAAACCTTTCTTTGACCGGTTCCTACCGTGACCGCATGAAGTTCCGTTTGTCCGAGACTTATCTCTTACTCTGCGAAGCAAGGTTGGGGTTGAACGATATTTCAGGTGCCCGCGAAGCAATCAATGTTGTACGCCGTCGCGCACATGCTCCTGAAATTACGGACAGTGAAATGACCATGGACTTCTTGCTGGACGAACGTATCCGCGAGTTGGTAGGTGAAGAATCACGCCGCTTTACCTTATGCCGTACCGGCAAATTATTGGAGCGTACCCGCAAATACAATACAGAATCGGGGCCCGTTATGCGTGATTACCACACATTATGGCCGATTCCTCAGAGCATAATCGATTCAAATACGGGTGCAGAATTCCCGCAAAACGAAGGATATTAACAGCACAAAGACAAAATAAAACACGAATAAAGGTAAAAAGATAGTTTTCAAGATTCTCATAAAGGGAATTGTCCGCGTCCATTGAGAACAAAGGCAATTCCCTTAATTTTATCAATAAACAATCATGAAGATACACAGACAATTAACAGCAGCAGCCTTTCTGTTTATCAGTATGGCAATCATGGCACAAGTGCCATGCAGCAAAAAGGAAGTAAAAGAGAAAATGAAGCAAGTGGCAGACTGGCAAATTTCCAATCCTAACACTGCCCACGAACACCACGACCTGGATTGGACCAATGGAGCACTTTATGTAGGTATGGTAGATTGGGCTAAACTGGCAGAAGAGGAGTACAATGACAGCACCTACTATCAATGGCTCTATAAAATAGGAAGACGAAACTGCTGGCAACCCCATCAGCGGTTGTACCATGCAGACGATATAACCGTTTCCCAATCATTCATTGACTTATACCGTAAATATAAAAAAGAGGAAATACTGGCTCCTACCCTGGCACGTACGGAATGGATTGTCAACCATCCATCCAACGGTACATTCAAACTGGAGTATGGTGACAACAAAACCCTAGAACGCTGGACCTGGTGTGATGCCTTGTTTATGGCCCCCCCGGTTTATGCCAAGCTATACCGTGAAACCAACAACCGGAAATACCTCCAATTCATGGACAATGAATACCGGGCTACCTACGAATACCTATTCGATAAGGAAGAGAACCTTTTCTACCGCGATTGGCATTATTTCGGTAAAAAAGAAGCCAATGGCAAAAAGGTGTTCTGGGGACGTGGAAATGCCTGGGTACTGGCCGGTCTGGCAGAAGTATTGCAGGAGTTGCCCAAAGGCTTGATGGAACGCGCTTATTACGAAGAACTGTTTATCCGGTTATGCACACGTATCGCCGGATTGCAGAACGAAGACGGTTATTGGCATGCCAGCCTTCTGGATCCGGCTTCTTATCCTTCTCCCGAAACCAGTTCCACCGGTTTCTTTGTATATGCGTTGGCCTATGGCGTAAATGCGGGACTCTTGAGTGAAGACGATTTCATGCCAGTCATTATAAAAGGCTGGAAGGCACTGACCGATGCTGTAGATGCAAGCGGTAAACTTGGCTGGGTACAGCCTATCGGTGCCGATCCCCGTAAAGTGACGCGTGACATGACAGAAGTTTACGGTGTCGGTGCGTTTCTTGCAGCAGGATGCCAGATATACAAGATGGCTGTAGATACGGAAGCTGATTATATAAAAATCTGGCCAGACAGAAAAACCATGCAGGGAAACCCTTTAAGTGGTTGGGTTGTTTATGCAAATGAGAATGTCAGCGATGACTTCTGGAAGAAATACGACCATATCTATGTACCGGAAAAAGGAACAACCGTGAAAATCTCCGATTATGCACGCGCACTCTATATCCGTACGCATTGGAGTACCTTCAATCCCGCCGAAGGAGTCTACGGCTGGGATACCAACGAAAAGTTGAAAAAAGTAATTCAAGGGGCACTCGACAGAGGTATGCGTCTCTCTTTCCGTGTAGTTGTCGACAGCCGCGACCGAAAAAATGAAGCCACTCCGGCCTATGTATTCGATGCAGGAGCCAAATACTATACAGACAATGGAAAACGCTCTCCCTATCCTGATGACCCTATCTTCCAGGAGAAATATGCAAAGTTCATAGAAGCATTTGCCCAAAAATACAATGACCCTGACCTGGTGGAATTTATAGACGGCTACGGTCTTGGCAAATGGGGTGAGGCACACACTATGAAGTACATTGACCCCAAGAACCGGGAAGCTGTGTTCAATTGGATTACAGACCTCTACGTCAAACACTTCACCAAAGTACCTTTAGTTATCAACTACCATCGTTGGATGGGTGCAGGCAAAGACTGGGCAGGTGAGGAGAATTTTGATCCCGATAGTAAACGCTTGTTGGACAGCGCTTGCGAGAAAGGCTTTTCCTTACGTCATGATGCTTTCGGAATGAGAGAGTATTACGGCCAGTGGGAGCGAAACTATGTGAAACCTTGGATTATGAAACGCCCGGTTCTACTGGAAGGTGGATGGATTGTGAGCAAGCACCCTTATCACAATGACCCGAGCGGTTACAAAACAGCCAAAGATGTGCGTATCGGAGAATTTGAAGACGGTCAGGAAGCTCATGTCAACATGATGGATTTCCGTGTAGGAGACGAAACCATGAGTTGGTTCCGTGATGCCTATCCTTTGGTTGAGCGTTTCATCTCCGAAGGAGGTTATCGTTTATATCCCGATTCCATTGTAGTTCCCAAAGAAATGAAGAGTGGTTCAAGAATAAAGATAGTACATCGCTGGAACAACTTAGGCTGGGGATATTGCCCAACCAATATACCACAATGGAACCAAAAGTATAAAGTAGCTTTCGCATTATTGAACCAAGACAATCAAGTAGTCTACTCTTATCTGGACAACAATACTGATTTATCCGTCTGGATAAAAGGCTATCCTACTTCCTATGAGTTCACTCCCAAACTTCACGGGGTAAAAAAAGGAACCTATACCTGGGCAGTAGCTTTAGTCGATACAACCAAAGGCAATGGAAGCAATGTTAAGGGGCTGGATATCTCTGCCAAGGGAACCTTCACTAATTCTGGTTGGTTAAAACTGTCAGAAGTAACTGTAAAATAAATAAGACACCCCATCGACTTTATAAACAAGAGGCTGAATTCAAGATTGAATTCAGCCTCTTGTTTATAAAGTCCAATCCATCTATTTCTTTTGCGGCAACCTCTTCAGCAAGTGGTCCACCGCCGCTTTCAGCTGTGCATCTTCTCCCTTCAAAACAGCTTCCGGTTCATTATAGACCAGGATATCAGGCTGCAACGTGCGGTTCTCCAGATAGTTGCCCTGCATATCCATGCAACCTACCTGCGGAATACCGAATACAATACTTGGATCGATCTGGCTTTCCCACCAGACAGCAGTCATGGTTCCTGCCACGGGAGCACCTATCAGCTTACCGATACCCAACGTCTTGTACACAAAAGGAGTACCGTGGGCATTGCTGTAATTATCCTCGCAAACCAGCATACACGAAGGTTTCAGCCATCTGTCAAAAGGATCGCTGCCGATGTACTGGCCACGCGGCACAAAGCGTTCATACTCCTTGCCGCTAAGTAACGTCGCTACTTGTTCGTGCAGCCACCCGCCTCCGTTATGGCGGGTATCCACCACAACAGCCTCTTTCTTACGACTGCTTTCGCTCAACAAATCGGAGTAAATCTTACGGAAGCTCGGACTATCCATACCTTTGATGTGAATATAAGCAATGCGTCCGCCGGAATATTCATCCACCTTCTTGCGGCAGTTTTCCACCCAGCGCTTATACAACAGCTCATTCTGGGCACCGTAAGATATGGGCTTCAAGGTTTCTTCAAACCGCTTTCCGGTAACAGGATCATAGACCGAGAGAATCACCTTGCGGCCTGCCTTACCTTCGAGTAACGGGAAATAATCAGCGCCAGCCTTAATGGCAACACCATCCACTTTCTCGATAATACAGCCCGGCTTGACATCCGTCTTTTTCTTCGTCAATGGACTCTGAGCTATAATTTCTTTAATCTTCAGTCCATCGCCCGCATAAGCTTCATCATAGAACACTCCCAAAGCAGCCGTAGGAAGTGCTGCGCCCGAAGCATAATAACGCGCTCCCGTATGAGAACCGTTCAATTCACCCAGCATCTCACTCAGCATTTCCGCAAAATCGTAGTTATTGTTGATATACGGCAAGAAGCGCTTATAAGTTTCTTTGTATCCATTCCAGTCCGTACCTTGCAAGTCTGCCACATAGAACTTATCATTTACCTGCTGCCAGATGTGGTCGAAGATATATTCACGCTCACCATAAGGGCGGTAATCGAAGAAAGCCTCAAATTCAATTGGAGAAATCTTGCTGCCTTCAATCTCTATCTTCTTCATTCCGTCGCGGGCACAAAGGAAGATATTCTTCCCTTCCTTGTCAGGCTGCAAAGCGCCTGCACCTACTTTCTTCAAAAGAACTTTTGTAACATTCTCTTTCAGATTGTGTTCCCAAAGATCGTACCCATCCTCGAAAACAGAAAGATAATAGAGTTTATCCCCTTTAGCAGAAAGCATGGCATCTGCCATATGCGAGGAGTTGACGGTCAGGCGTACAATACGGTCAAAGCGGTTTGCGAGGTCGAACTTTAACGGCTCTACCTTTTTCTCCTTATCTTTGTCGGCATCCCCTTTTTTCTTCTTGGCATCCTTTTCGTCTTTCTTCCCGGCTTTTTCCTTCTCTGCCTTCTCCGCTTCCTCGAGTAAAGCGGTTTCTTCCTTATTCATCAAAAAACGGTCGTATGCTTCAGCATCAAAGAACATGATATAAGTATCGTCTTCGGCTCCCCAACTGCCGTGGCTGCGATACCCCGCACGGTCACTGGTCCAAATCATGGCTTTTCCACCCAATACCCATTTGGCATTGCCATCGTTGTATCCGCTCTCGGTCAGGTTCACCATTTCACCCTTGCCATCGGCATTCAGCAGCACAACATCTTTGTTGTTCCATCCACCTACACCGATATAGTCCGAAAGAATCCATTTGCTGTCCGGACTCCACTGAAACCACTGGTCACCGTCCGAATAAGAGTATTGATACTTGCCATCCATAACGGTACGCACATCCTTTGTCTTCAAATTGATGACACGGATGGTGCTGCGGTTTTCGAGAAAGGCAATCTCTTTACCGTCAGGGCTGTATTGGGGTTGGAAAGAAGCGGCATCCGAGTTTGTCAAGCGTTCTTCCTTCAGCTCTGTGGCATAGGTAAACAGCTTTTCATCCTTACGCACAATCGTCGAAGTGTAAAGTTGCCAAAGCCCGCCACGTTCGGAAGCATAAACCAGTGTCCGCCCATCGGGGGCAAAGTCTACGGTACGTTCCTGACAAGGAGTATTCGTTATCTGCTTCGTAGTCTTATATTCCACTGAAGTGACGTAGACATCGCCGCGCAAAACGAAAGCCACTTCCTTACCATCCGGAGACACTGCCATTTCCGTGGCACCGCTACTCTTAATCTGGCGGATAATATCCTTGTCGTTTCTGTCGGAAACAATGCTGATGTTCACCTTTTGCGCTTCTCCACCGGGAAGCAGGGTGTAAATCTCACCATCAAATCCATAGCACAACCTTCCGTCCGTAGCGGCACTGAGATAGCGTACCGGATTTTTGGTATAGTGCGTCAACTGCACGGCCTTCGCATCTCCGGGAGTACGTCGGTAGATATTGAAAGAGCCGTTTTCCTCACTCAGATAGTAGAATGTTTTTCCATCAGGAGCCCAAACCGGTTCACGGTCTTCTCCTCCGAAAGTGGTCAGCTGGCGGTACTGCGGTTCTTTTCCCGGAGTATACATCCAGATGTCACGGGCAATGGGCGATACGTGATGTTTACGCCAGTAGTCCTCGTAACCTTTCTTATCTTGATACAACATCGCTCCCTCCTTATTGATGGAGATGCACTCCATAGGCATGGACGAAATCATCGTCGGGCGCCCTCCCTCCACTGATACTCGATAGACCTGGTTGAACTGCCCGTTAGAGGGAAAGACAACAGCCTCGGCAGACGGCATGATGCCCGCAGAGAACAAGACATGTCCGGCATCTGTAAAAGCAAGCGGTGTTTCGCTTCCCGAGTGGGTAGTCAGCCGTCGTGGTTCGCCTCCGTCTTTGGACACAATGTAGACGTCCAGGCTTCCCATACGGTCCGAAGCAAAAGCAATCTGCTTACTGTCCGGGCTCCATACCGGAGCCGTATCATATGCAGGATTGGTAGTTATCTGCATGGCACGTCCACCGGCAACCGGCACCGTATAGATGTCTCCCTTATACGTAAAAGCAATGGTAGTCCCATCGGGAGAGATGACACTATGACGCATCCAGAGCGGAGCATCCTGCGCAAAAGTAAAACCTGCCAGGCAAGCGGCAGCAATACCTAATAGTAGTTTTTTCATAATGATTCTTGTTTTTGGAGAATAAAAAAACCTCACGACTTTTCCTTTCGGAAAAAGACCGTGAGGTTTGCTTATCATTTTAAGTTACCCTCAATTAGAGAGCACCTACTTCCTTCAAAGCGGCATTTGTCTTGTGAACGGCAGCAGCGCTGGCAGCAAATTTAGCTTTTTCGTCAGCAGTCAGTTCCAGTTCAACGATTTTCTCGATACCGTTCTTGCCAAGGATTACGGGAACACCGATACAGATGTCTGATTCACCGTATTCTCCTTCCAGATATACTGAACAAGGAATCATCTTCTTCTGGTTGTGGATGATAGACTCAACGACATAAGCGCCTGCCGCACCCGGAGCATACCATGCAGAAGTACCCAGCAACTTAGTCAGTGTAGCACCACCTACCATAGTAGAAGCTACCACTTCGTTCAGTTTTTCTTCGCTCAGCAGTGTGCTTACCGGCTGTCCTTTGTAAGTAGCCAGACGAGCCAACGGAATCATGGTAGTATCACCGTGACCACCGATAACCATGCCTTCCACTTCGTTGGCGTTGCAGCCCAAAGCCTGAGACAAGAAATATTTGAAACGAGAGCTGTCCAAAGCACCACCCATACCGATGATACGGTTCTTCGGCAAGCCCAGAGACTTCAATGACAGATAAGTCATGGTATCCATCGGGTTGGAGATAACCACAAGGATAGCATTCGGAGAATATTTCAAGATGTTCTGTGCAACCGACTTAACGATACCTGCATTAACACCGATCAATTCTTCACGAGTCATACCCGGCTTACGGGGAATACCGGAAGTAATCACTACAACGTCGGAGTTGGCAGTCTTCTCATAATCGTTGGTACAACCTACAACAGTGGTGTCGAAGCCCAGCAGTTGAGCAGTCTGCATCATATCCATTGCCTTACCTTCTGAAACGCCTTCTTTCACGTCCAGCATTACCACTTCGTCAGCCACTTCATTAAAGGCTAACACATTAGCGCATGTAGCACCTACGTTACCTGCACCTACTACGGTTACTTTTGACATAATTTCTAAAGTTTTTTGTTTATAAGTGTTCTTTAAAGATGACGCAAAAGTACAGCGAACTTCGTAATTAGAGAAATATTTCCGTAATAATTTTAGTTAAATACACATTTAGCCAATGATTAGTGGACGATGATTAATGATTAATGATTAATTTTGCGGACGATTAATGAATGTAGGACGAATAATCAGCCACCAACCATTAATCACTTAACCATTAATCATTATCAAAAATGGCAGTTAAGAAGAATACACTTCTCATCGTGGCAGGCAGCCTCCTTATCTTATTATTAATAGGAGTTACCATTCTGCTGATTTCCGAAAAGCAAACCAACAAGGAACTGGTGATGGAATTCAATCTGGATAAAGAAGACCTTGAAAATCAATACACAGACTTCGCCAGACAATATGACGAACTGAAGTTGACAGTCTCCAACGACTCCCTCTCCGTACTCTTAGAGCAGGAACAATTGAAGACCCAACGTTTATTGGAAGAACTCCGCACCGTGAAGAGCAGCAATGCCACCGAGATACGCCGTCTGAAGAAGGAACTGGCCTCTCTCCGCAAAGTCATGATAGGCTATATCAACCAGATTGACTCGCTGAACCGCCTGACTGCTCAACAGAAGGAAATCATAGCCGATGTCACCAAGAAGTACAACGCCGCTTCCCGGCAAATCAGCAACTTGTCCGAAGAGAAGAAGAACCTTACCAAGACCGTGACACTTGCCGCCCAACTGGACGCCACCAACATCTCTGTGCAGCCCACAAACAAACGCGGCAAGACTGCCAAGAAGGTGAAAGACATCGTGAAGTTCAAAATAAACTTCTCCATCGTGAAAAACATCACTGCAGAGACCGGCGAACGTACCCTCTACATCCGCATCACCAAACCGGACAATGACGTGCTGACCAAAAGTTCCTCGAACACCTTCCCATACGAGAACCGGGAACTGGTATATTCCATCAAGAAGTATATAGAATACAACGGAGAAGAGCAAGCCGTCACCGTATATTGGGATGTAGAAGAATACCTCTATGCAGGCACCTACCGCGTAGACATTTTTGCTGACGGTACCCTTATCGGTTCGCAATCATTCAGCTTGAATTAATACAAAAAAATCTAAATTATTTTGCAATATCATTGAAAGCCTATACATTTGCATCGTTGTTTATGCAATTATTGTTGCTGTATAAACAACAGATTCATCACCTTAATTAATGTATAGCCCAATGAAAAAGTTCTTCTGTTTCATCTGTTTGGCATACCTATCCTTCCCCATGAAGGCCCAGGAAGCATTAAGCTTGGATAGTTGCCGTGCATTGGCAATCTCCAACAACAAAGAACTGCTGATAAGCCAGGAAAAAATCAACGCCGCCCACTATCAAAGGAAAGCGGCATTTACTAATTACCTTCCCAACATTTCGGCCAGCGGCGGATATATGCGCAGTCAAAAAGAGTTGTCCATCCTCAGCGACGCTCAGAAAGGAGCCTTGTCCGGTTTGGGTACAAGTCTCAGCGGACCGTTACAGCAGGCTGCCCAAGTCATCGCACAGCTTCATCCAGAACTGGCAGGCCAATTGCCGGCTTTAGGCCAAAGCCTGGTAGGTGCCCTCGACGGTGCAGGCCAATCCTTGGTTGACGCCTTTCGTACAGACACCCGCAACATGTATGCGGGCGCACTGACCTTGACCCAACCCCTATATATGGGCGGCAAGATACGTGCCTACAATAAAATCACCAAATACGCCGAAGAGCTGGCCCGCCAGCAGCACAACACCGGTATGCAGGAAGTAATCCTGAGTACAGACCAGGCATATTGGCAGGTAGTATCCCTTGCCCATAAAAAGAAGCTGGCAGAAGGTTATCTGAAACTACTGCAGAAACTCGACAGCGACGTCGACAAAATGATTGCCGAAGGCGTTGCCACCAAAGCAGACGGACTCTCCATCAAAGTAAAAGTGAATGAAGCCGAAATGACTCTGACCAAAGTAACCGACGGCCTGAGCCTTGCCCGGATGCTGCTGTGCCAACTGTGTGGTCTCGACCTTTCCACTCCTATCATGCTCGCAGACGAACAGAAGGAAGACCTGGCTCCCACTACTCCGGAAAACGGTGCCATCGACATCAACAATGTTTATGCTACCCGTCCCGAAGTACGTAGCCTGGAACTTGCCACGCAGATTTATAAGCAGAAAGTAAATGTCACCCGTTCGGAATATCTTCCTTCCATAGCACTAATGGGCAGCTATATGGCAACCAACCCTTCCGTCTTCAACAGTTTCGAGAAAAAGTTCAAGGGGATGTGGAATGTGGGTGTCATGGTGTCGGTACCCATCTGGCACTGGGGCGAAGGCATCTATAAAGTAAAAGCAGCCAAATCGGAAGCACGCATCGCCCAATACCAGTTGGATGACGCCAAAGAAAAGATAGAGCTGCAGGTCAACCAGTCGGCTTTCCAAGTGAACGAAGCTGCCAAGAAACTGACCATGGCCGAAAAGAACCTGGAAAAAGCCAACGAGAACCTGAGATACGCCACACTTGGCTTTGAGGAAGGCGTTATACCTGCCAGCAATGTGCTCGAAGCGCACACCGCATGGCTTTCTGCCCAATCGGAAAAGATAGACGCACAGATTGACGTAAAACTGACGGAAATCTATCTGAGAAAGGCAACGGGGGAATTGACAATTGATAATTGATAGTTTCTTCAATCGTAAATAGTAAACAGTCAAATAGTAAATAATATGTTGGATACAAAATCACAAAACAGTAACATGTTGTTGGCATTCCTCACGCTGACGGGAGTGATTGCCATCGTTGCCCTTGTAGGTTTCTTCATGTTGCGTAAAGGGCCGGAAATTGTGCAAGGACAAGCAGAAGTAACGGAGTATCGAGTATCGAGCAAAGTGCCGGGACGTATTCTGGAATTTCGTGTAAAAGAGGGACAAAGCGTACAAGCCGGAGACACCCTTGCCATTTTGGAGGCTCCGGACGTGCAGGCCAAACTGGAACAAGCACGCGCCGCCGAATCGGCAGCCCAAGCCCAGAACGAAAAAGCTCTGAAAGGCGCCCGTCGGGAACAGATACAAGCTGCCTATGAAATGTGGCAAAAGGCACTGGCCGGACTGGAGATTGCCGAAAAATCCTACACGCGTGTGAAGAACCTGCACGACCAAGGCGTGATGTCTACACAAAAGCTTGACGAAGTTACCGCCCAACGCAATGCAGCCCGGGCTACAGAGAAAGCCGCCAAAGCCCAGTATGATATGGTCAAGAACGGTGCGGAACGCGAAGACAAAGCCGCTGCCGCTGCCTTGGTGGAACGCGCCAAAGGAGCTGTGGCCGAAGTTGAATCGTACATCAAGGAAACTTACCTGATTGCACAGACTGCCGGTGAGGTATCCGAGATATTCCCAAAAGTAGGCGAGCTCGTGGGCACGGGTGCTCCCATTATGAACATCGCCATTCTGGACGATATGTGGGTAACCTTCAATGTACGCGAGGACTTGCTGCAAGGGTTGGGTATGAATACCGAATTCGAGGCGTTCATCCCTGCACTCGATAAGAATATCCGCCTGAAAGTGTACTATATGAAAGACCTCGGCACATATGCCGCCTGGAAAGCGACCAAGACTACCGGCCAGTTCGACCTGAAAACATTCGAAGTAAAAGCCGCTCCGCAAGAGAAGGTGGAAGGACTGCGTCCGGGAATGAGTGTTGTATTGAAGAAGTAAAGGAGTTATGAGTTATTGGAGAGGATGATGGAAAGAAATAAGAAACATACGGCTTTGTGGAATGTAGCAAGACGCGAATGCCGCCGTCTTGTTTCCCGCCCGCTCTATCTGTTCTGTATGGTGATAGCACCGTTGTTCTGCTACATATTCTTCACCACGCTGATGGACTCCGGGCTTCCTACGGACATGCCCGTAGGTGTGGTGGACCAAGACATGAGTGCCACTTCACGCCAGCTGATACGTAACTTGGACGCTTTTGAGCAGACAGCCGTCGTCGCCCGCTACCCTACCGTCAACGAAGCCCGTACCGCCATGCAGCGCGGAGAGATTTACGGTTTCTTCTACATTCCCGAAGGTACCTCTGCCAAAGCGCAGGCCGGACGGCAGCCCAAACTCTCTTTCTATACAAACAATACCCTGCTCATCGCAGGTTCACTCCTCTTCAAGGACATGAAGATGATGAGCGAATTGGCATCCGGTGCCGCAGCACGTAGCACCCTATATGCCAAAGGAGCTACCGAGGAACAAGCGATGGCCTTCCTCCAACCCATCGTCATAGATACGCATCCACTCAATAACCCGTGGCTGAACTACTCCGTATATCTGTGCAACACCTTTGCACCGGGCGTATTGATGCTGCTTATCTTCATGGTAACCGTCTATTCCATCGGAGTCGAGATAAAAGACCGCACCGCCCGCGAATGGCTGCGCATGGGCAACAACTCCATCTGGATTTCCCTTGCCGGCAAACTGCTGCCGCATACCGCCATCTTCTTCCTGATGGGAATATTATATAATGTATACCTCTACGGTTTCCTCCATTTTCCCTGCAACAGCGGCATCCTGCCGATGCTGCTTGCCACCCTTTGCCTGGTGCTGGCATCGCAAGGCATGGGAATATTGATGATAGGAACCCTGCCTACCCTGCGTCTGGGACTCAGTTTCGCTTCCCTATGGGGCGTACTCTCTTTCTCCATGTGCGGATTGTCATTCCCTGCCATGGGCATGCACCCCGTATTGCAGGCATTGGCAAATCTGTTCCCCCTGCGCCACTATTTCCTGATTTATGTGGACCAGGCACTGAATGGATACCCCATGATTTACTCGTGGGTCAACTACGTAGCGCTGCTTATTTTCATGATGCTCCCGTTCCTTATAGCCCATAGGCTGAAAGGAGCGTTGGTTTACTATAAATACATGCCCTAATGAAAGACCTGACGTTCAGACAGAAAGTGATACAAGGCATTCATGACTTGTTCTATATATGGAAACGGGAATTCGGCACCACCTTCCGCGACCAGGGCGTGCTCATCTTCTTCGTGCTCGTTCCGTTGGTCTATCCGTTGATATACGCTTTCATCTATACCAACGAAACTATCCACGAAGTGCCCACTGTCGTGGTGGATGACTCACGCTCCTCGTTGAGCCGCGAATACCTGCGGAAAGTGGACTCCAGTCCCGAAGTGAGCCTCGTGAGCTACTGCGCTGATATGGAAGAAGCCAAACTGATGTTGAAGGACCGCAGGGCATACGGTATTATCTACATCCCCTCCACCTTCAGCGACGACATTGTACGCGGTAAGCAGACGCAGGTCAGCATCTTCTGCGACATGAGCGGACTGCTGTATTACAAAGCCTTGCTGACTGCCAACACCAACGTGTCGCTCGCCATGAACGCAGACATCAAAGTGGAGCGAAGCGCCAATACCACCGACCGCCAGGACGAAATTACCGCCTACCCGATAGAGTATGAGGATGTCGCCCTCTATAATCCGACCAACGGATTTGCCGCTTTCCTGATTCCGGCAGTATTGGTATTGATTATCCAGCAAACGCTGCTACTCGGCATCGGCTTGTCTGCCGGGACGGCACGCGAGCAGAACCGCTTCCGCGACCTGGTGCCTATCAACCGCCACTACAACGGCACACTACGCATTGTGATGGGAAAAGGGCTGAGCTACTTCATGGTATATTCACTGGTATCGGTATATATACTGTGTGTGGTTCCATGGCTTTTCAGCCTCAACCAAATAGCGATACCCGGTGTCCTGACTCTGTTCACCCTGCCCTACCTGGCCGCTTGTATTTTCTTTGCCATGACAGCATCCATTGCCATCCGCAACCGCGAAACGTGCATGCTGCTGTTCGTGTTCACCTCCGTGCCGCTGCTGTTCCTCTCCGGCATTTCATGGCCGGGAGCTGCTATGCCCGCTTTCTGGAAGTACTTCTCGTACATCTTCCCTTCTACCTTCGGCATCAACGGCTACGTACGCATCAACAGCATGGAAGCCACACTCAATGAAGTCTCTTTCGAGTACCAAGCACTATGGATACAAACGGGCTTCTACTTCATCACCACGTGCCTGGTATATCGCTGGCAGATATTGCAGAGCAGGAAACATGTGATTGAAGAGTATAAGAAGCATAAGAGTATAGAAGCGTAACACATTGTTCCAAGCCTACGAAACAAAGTGTTCACATGCGTTTGAACACTTTGTTTCAGCGTATCAGAACAATTTGTTCCAATATATAAAAACAGTTTGTTCGCCATATTGAAACGGGGGTGTGTCAAAATTCACCACAGATTACACGGATTAACACAGAATGAGCTTAATCTACTGATAGTCAAAGATACTTATCTGTGCAAATCTGTGTAATCTGTGGTGAATACCTGTTTCGACACACCCTCGGATATTGGAGATTACCTTATGAAGACAAGTGGAAAGTGGACACTGGCATGTCTGCTATTGTAATTTAAACATTACGGGAACTGTGAATTTACAACGGACCGGTTTGCCTCGTTGCTCACCGGGTTTCCATTTGGGCATGGTGGAAATCACACGGATAGCTTCTTTGTCCAGATAGGGATCTACGCCTCTTACTACTTTTACATCTACGATGCTGCCGTCTTTGTTGACAACGAATTGTACTATTACGCGCCCCTGGGTTCCGGTCTCTTGTGCAATAGTCGGGTATTTTATACTCTTACCCAGATATTGCATCAGACTCATGCCATTATAAGAAAACTCGGGATTCTTCTCTACAACTTCAAAAATCTCATCCTCTACCGGAATCTCTTCATCTACGGTTGGAGATATGGGTTTGATGATTACAGCTTCACCGATTTCTTCGGAAGAGGCAATGGCTGTTTCTTTCACATTGTCATTATCATCCACAATTGTCAATACCTCGGCAATTGCAGGAGCTTGAGGGGGTGGTGGAGCTACTAATTCGGGTTGCTCCGTGATAGGAATTTCAATTTCCTGCTCAAATACGTTCTCGGTAATAGCACCGCTCATGTCAATCCTAACATCACGCTTCGACCATTCAAATGCAACGAACATGAAGACCAGCACAATTACATAACCTACAAGTAGCCAACTTGACTTCTTGTTTTCCAGGCTTGCTTTGGATGTTTTCTTGATTTCCATAATTTACAAGATTATTACCGTATAATGGTTGTCGCGAAACTAACATTATACAGATGTGATTAGTAAAATCATAAAACATGCGTGCCCACTTGTTTCTGTATTAAAGATAAGAAAATGAATGTTATGTTGGTGTTTGATATGTAGTTATATATAGTTTTTTAAATTTGCTTTGATAATTTTTCTGCTTGTGGATTAAATAGTGTTGATATGTAAAAAGCACTTCCAACGTTCGCTTACGGAGGAAGTGCTTCACACAAAAACTAAACTAGACTTAACTAAACTATTCTATTGGGGGAGTTTCACAACTCCTATCTGTTCGGTGCAAAGATAAAAAAACATATTTTAATATGCAAAAGGATTCTATAATAAATCGACGTTTTTTCCGATTTTATCGACGGATTAGTCGATTTTTTTAGCTTCTTTGGTCTAAAAATTCTTGAAAAGCTTGTTTATAGCTGTCACTTATCGGGATGTAATTCTTTCCGAACACGATGCGGCCACGGTCTATAATACGTATTTTATTCTTCTGAACAATGTAGGAACGGTGGACGCGCATGAAACGCGAGGCAGGCAGAAGTTCCTCCATTGCCTTCATGCTCATGAGAGACAGGATAGGCTTGGGAGAATCCTCCTCGTAGATTTTGAGATAGTCTTTCAGCCCCTCTATGTACAGAATTTTACTCAATTCGATTTGCACCAGCTTATACTCGCTTTTTACGAAGATGCTCTGAATCTCTTCCTTGGGCTGTTGCAGCAATTCAAACCATTGCACAGCCTTGTTGGCAGCCTGCAGAAAGTCGACGTAGGAGATGGGTTTCAGCAGGTAGTCCAGCGCATTGACTTTGTAGCCGTCTATGGCATACTGGTCGAAGGCGGTGGTAAAGACAATGCGGGTGCCGGAATCGACCATCTTCGAAAATTCCAGTCCGTTCAGTTCGGGCATCTGGATGTCGAGGAAAAGCAGGTCGATGTGCTTCTCGGGCAACTCCTTGATGGCTTGTACGGCACTGGAGTATTTACCGACCAACTCCAGAAACGGGGTCTTGTTGACGTAGCTTTCCAGCAACCCTAGGGCGAGGGGCTCGTCGTCTACAATGGCGCACTTCAGATTCATATCTTTATAATTAAAATAGATTTATACTCTTTCATGTCCTCACTCACTCCTTGCTGCCAGTCGTAATGACCGGGATAGGTCAGCTCCAGACGCTTGCGCACTTGTTCCAAGCCGATGCCGCTTCCGCTTTTATCTGCCACGCTTTTGGGATGATAGCTGTTGGTTATTTCGCAATGTATCTCTCCGGGGCTTTCACTGAAGTGGATACGGATAAAGCTGGGCTCAGTGGGGGAGATGCCATGCTTGAAGGCATTCTCTATGAGGGAAATAAAGATGAGCGGAGCTATTTCCGTACGGCTGTCCGGTCGGACGTCTATCTTTGTTTCCACACGGACGTTGGCGGAGAGACGGATGCGCATCAGTTCGATGTAGTTGCGGATGAAGTCCATCTCCTTGTCCAGGGTGACGAAGTTCTGCTGATTGTCATACAGCACATGGCGCAGCAGTCGGCTCAGTTCCTGCACGGCAGTCTGTGCCTTGTCGGCATCGAAGGCGATGAGGGCGTAGATGTTGTTCAGCGTATTGAGCAGGAAGTGCGGGTTGAGCTGGTTGCGCAGGTTCTTCAACTCGGCTTCCGTGCGGCTTTTCTCGGCTTCGCGGCGGGCGGCGTCCATCTGCGCCCAGCGGCGGCTCAGCTTGATGGCAGCGCTGAGGCCGGCGGTGAGAATCATGGTCGAGACGTCGCGCAAGATGAATATCCATTTGGGAGGCCCCATGTGCTGACCGTCATCATCGCCGCGCATATGGTTTTGGAATGTGTATTCTTGCCAAAGGTGGGCGCCGGTGGTAATGCAGATGATGAGCAGTGTGTTCAGCAGGAGATACTGCCGGATGCGTCCCTCGAACAAGTAGCGGGGAATGAGGAGGCAGTAGTTGATGTAGAATACAAGGAAGAATGAGAGGGTACTGCTGCTACCGTGGCGCAGATAGTCCGCAAGGCTGATATTGAAGCCGCTGCGTGTCATCATCAGAAAGGGGAAACCGATGACGATACCCCAGACAATGATGTGTATCAGGGTTTCGATGCCGCGGCGGCGTGGGTTAGGGAGCTGTTGTTTCATCATGATACAAAGATACGGATTTTAGGTGGATATTGGAAATATCCGCTGCCTGCGAAGCAAATCTCTGTTCGCAGGTTGCGGATAAGCGTTTCCAGGTTGCGGATATGTATCCCAAGCTTGCGGATGGAGGGTGTGTCAAAATGCATGCCCTCTTTTTTTTATGACAAAGCCTCGACTTTCC
>ERZ1027275.42-NODE-42-length-32357-cov-6.950127_pt1 | contig 32357 bp, 17 predicted proteins | sample MGYA00519255_ERZ1027275 | MGnify/ENA primary metagenome ERZ1027275 (study PRJEB26926, sample SAMN06164427) | human gut metagenome | biome: ENVO:00009003; feature: ENVO:2100002; material: ENVO:00002003 | host: Homo sapiens | place: USA | collected 2012 ...
GAGATTCATGAGCGTCTCGTGGGCTCGGAGATGTGTATAAGAGACAGTCATAAAGTTGGGCAGTCCTGCTCCGGAAGCTACGAATATGCCCTTGAATCCTTCCTCTTCCAGTTGTTCCACGCTGAGCGTCTTGCCGATGATACAGTCCTTGACGAATTCTACTCCCATTTTGGCAAGGTTGTCAATTTCCACATCCACCACTTTGTTGGGCAGGCGGAACTCAGGAATGCCATATTTCAATACACCACCAATCTCGTGCAGTGCTTCGAAAACAGTCACGTCATAGCCATACTTCGCCATATCTCCGGCAAATGACAGACCGGCGGGACCCGAACCGATGACAGCTACTTTGATACCGTTCTTTTCCTTGATTTCAGGTATGGAGATTTGTCCGCTCTCCCGTTCGTAGTCAGCGGCAAAACGTTCCAGATAGCCGATGGCTACCGGCTTTTCGTTCATTTTCAGATGGATACATTTGGATTCGCACTGTTTCTCTTGCGGGCAGACGCGACCGCAGACGGCAGGCAGTGCACTGGTTTCTTTCAGTGTCTTGGCTGCTTCGAGGAATTCACCGCGCTCAATGTTCTTGATGAAGCGGGGGATGTCGATACCTACCGGACAACCTTCCGTACATCCGGGGTTGGCGCAGTCCAAGCAACGTTTGGCCTCTGTCAGCGCTTGTTCTTTCGTTAACCCTTGGTTGACTTCCTCCTTGCGGCTGTGCGAGCGGTATTCTGCATCGAGCTCGTTCATCTCCACGCGTGGAATGGCAGTCCGTTCTTTGGCTTTCATGGATTTGCGTAACTCCTGACGCCATGCAGCATTACGGCTTTTCTCATCTTCCATGTTTTCACCGGTAGCTTGGCAGGTCTGAGGTTCTTCCAGCTTGTGCATCTCCTCGCGTTCGATGTTTTTAAAAGCGCCCATACGCTTCAGCATCTCGTCGAAGTCCACTTGATGTCCGTCGAACTCAGGGCCGTCCACACATACAAATTTGGTCTTTCCTCCGATGGTGATTCGGCAGGCGCCACACATGCCGGTACCGTCAACCATAATCGTATTCAGGGATACATCCGTGGGGATTTCGTATTTCTTTGTCAGCAAACAAACAAATTTCATCATGATGGCGGGGCCGATGGCGAAACACTTGTTCACCTTCTCGCGCTTGATGACTTCTTCTACGCCTTCCGTCACCAGACCTTTTCGTCCGTAGGAACCGTCGTCGGTCATGATAATGACTTCGTCGGAGCTTTCGCGCATCTCCTTTTCAAGGATGATCAGTTCTTTGGTACGTCCTGCCAGTACGGTGATGACGCGGTTGCCGGCAGCTTTCAGCGCTTGCACGATAGGGAGCATGGGAGCTACGCCTACACCACCTCCGGCACAGACCACAGTACCGAAGTTGTCAATGTGCGTAGCTTGTCCCAACGGGCCGACAACATCCGTAATATAATCGCCTTCGTTCAGTTCGCAAAGACGGGTAGAGGAGAGCCCGACTTCCTGAACCACCAGTGTGATGGTTCCCTTTACCGGGTCGGCTTCCGCAATGGTAAGCGGCATACGTTCGCCTTTTTCGCCCACACGTACAATGACAAAGTGCCCTGCCTTACGTGATTTGGCAATCAATGGTGCTTCAATGACTAACTTAAAGACCTTTTCAGAAAAGTGTTCTTTGCTAATGATTTTATTCATTATCTAATAATTTTGTTGGTGTAATTACGCAATTACTGTCAGATTGATAGATTTTGCAAAGATAGGGGTTATTTGGTAATATCAAAAGAAGAATAGGGTAAAACTGCATGTTGTCACTGGATGACATTCCTTTGTCACTATAATTTGTTCACTTTCTACAGCCTGCCTACTTTTGAAATAAAAAATGAGGAAGAGTATGTATCGAAATGTTTTTTTAGGGGCAATTTTATTGAGTATGCCTTTGGTGGTTTGGTCGCAGCAGGATACGATTGCCGACCAGCGTTTGGAAGAAATTATGGTAACTGCTAAACTCCCGTTGGTAGAAATATCTGCCGGTAAAACAAGTTACCGGATGGATGCGTCAGTCACTCAAAGTACGGGAAGTCTTTATGATGTTCTTGCTTCCCTGCCGGGAGTCGTGATAGATTCCAATGGTAATATCTTGCTGAACGGACAAAGCGGTGCGACGATTCTGATGGATGGCAAGCCTACTTATCTTTCGGGAGATGAATTGATGAGTCTGTTGAAATCTACTCCTGCAACTAATGCTGATAAGATAGACTTGATAACCCAGCCTTCCGCACGCCACGATGCGGCGGGAAGCTCCGGGTTGATTGATATCCGTACAAGAAAAATCAGACTGCGCGGTGTGAATCTGGCCTTGAACGGCAATGGCAGTCTTGGACGGACGGGTAGCGGTTATGGAGGTGCCTCCATGAATATCCGGGAGAATAAGTTCAATCTTTATTTGAACTATTCGTATTATCAGGGGAAGGATGTCATAGACTTGTTTATCGACCGTGCGTTCGAACGGGATGGAGGAAGGATGATGCAGGACTCTTACCGGAAGCGTAGGAATTATTCGCACTATTTTCGTACCGGATGTGATTATTATCTCAATGAGCGGACAGTTTGGGGAGTCTCATTGGGTGGAAACTTTTCCCGGCAAAGGGAAAATGCAGGCATGTTTACGGAAATCCGAGAAACCGGAGTTGCGGGAAATACTTACAGCCATGCGGAGCAAAACCGGAATAATGTTTCTGCCGGAACCAGTATGGTGCACAAGCTGAAAAGAGAAGGGGGAGAACTCAGCGCTTCTTTTGATTATTTCCATTACTACCGTGTTGGAAACCAGTTGATGGATAGTTTTAAGCCCGATACATTGAAAGGGGATATGAAGGGAAATACCGACTTATATGTCGGACAGATAGATGCGGTTTATCCATTGAGTGAGGTTTGGAAGTTACAGGCCGGAGTCAAAACCTCATTTGTTACGATAGACAATACGGCAGGTTATATGCGTCCGTCGGTTTCCGGCTGGCTGCCGGATGGGGCACTTGGTTCCCGATTCGTATATGATGAGAATATCAATGCCTCTTATCTACAAGTCGGCTATGAGAAAGACCGCTTGAAAATCTCAGCGGGTCTAAGGTTGGAACATACCCATGTACACGGGGATTTTGGAGGAAATACACAACAGAAAGACTCTTCGTTTACAACGAATTACTTCCATTTGTTTCCTACTATTGCTTTGCAATACGGTTTGACTTCGGAACATCTGTTTCAGCTTTCGTATGGCAGGCGTATTACCCGCCCCAATTATGGTGATTTGAATCCTTTTACCTATATATTTGATGACTATACCCATGAAGGGGGAAATACGAAGCTGCATCCTTCTTTCTCTGATAATATAGAGTTGGGGTATGTGTATCGTGACTGGTTTCAGACAGTGCTCTTTTTCTCGCATACAGATGATGCTATCATGAAGAGCTATCGCGAACAGGAGGGGCGGCGTATCTATGTAATGCCCCAGAATCTGTCTTCCTATGTACAGACGGGTATGCGTGTACATGCCGCCAACCTCTCACCTGTTTCTTTTTGGAAGGTGAATCTGACCGCTATCGGTATTTATAATAATTATGGTTGGACGGAGCAAGGGCAGAAAATGAAAAACCGTATGTTTACCCCGATATTCGGCTGCATGAACCAGTTTGCTTTCACTTCCGTATGGTCGGCCGAACTTTCGGCAAATTATAATGGACGAATGGCCTACGGACAAGCCACAGTACATCCGGCGCTGGAAGTGAATGTCGGCATCCAAAAGAAGATGTTCCGTAACAGATGCACCGTTACCTTGTTTGCCAAGGATGTATTCAACACCAATTATCAAAAAGTAGATATTCAATCTCCCGGTGTGCAGGCGTTTGTTGACGAACGGCACAACAAACGTGTGCTGGGTATTGCTTTCGCCTGGCGTTTTCAAAAAGGCAGCGAGACAAAAGAAAGCAGAAGGAAAAAAGAAATAGATGAAACAAAAAGAGTAAATTTGTAACTGTTATGGGCAGACTGTGGAACAAGTGGCTGGTGCCGGCATTATTTGCCGTGATTCTTTTTCTGTGTATTCGTGTGGCGAATGATATTCCGAAACATGAATACTATTGGGAAAGTAATGAGTGGAATTTCATGCTGAAGGATATGCTTGTGGTACTCTTCATGTCTTATCCTATCTTTTTTCTATTGAAGTATTGGCTTCGTTTGTGCCGGAAGCGGAAGTTGGTATGGTGGCAGGAATACGGGGTAGTTGTCCTGACGGTTCCCGTCTGGTGTCTTCTGACGATGTGGGTCATCCGCTTTTTGATGGGGGTAAGTCTTGATTTATACGATGTGCCTGTTCCGGCCATAGTCAGTATGTTGCTTGGCGGCTTCTTTTATATATTCTTGCGTAATCAGATGATACAGAAGGAAAATGAAGCTCAACGCCTGCAGTTGGAGAAGATAAAAAATGACCAGCTCCAGACAGAACTGAAATTCCTTAAAGCGCAATATCATCCACACTTTCTTTTTAATGTACTCAATACGGTTTATTTTCAGATAGATGAGAATAATGAGGCTCCGCGGCATACTCTTGAGCAATTGTCCGATTTGCTTCGTTACCAATTATACAATGATGGGGAGAAAGTGCAAGTCCGTGTGGAAGTGGAATATCTGAAACAATACATCAGCCTATGTAAACTTCGTGCTACGAAGCGGCTGCAGTTGCAGGTGCATTTCGATGAAATGGAGGCGCAGGTTGAGATTTATCCATTGTTGTTTGTACCGTTGGTGGAGAATGCTTTCAAATATGTGGGAGGGAACTATTTTATAGCTATGGATATGTGTCTGAAAGAAGGCAAGTTGTGTTTTAGTATTGAAAATTCTATACCGGAACCATTAGTGCACCAGAAAGGAAAACATGGAATCGGCATAGAAAATCTGAGGCGCAGGCTGGAGCTGCTATATCCGGAGCGTCATACGCTGGACATAAATAGAGGAGATACTTTGTTTAGAGTAAAACTTGTGATAGAATTATAGGATGAAACAGGTAAAATGTGTAATAACCGATGACGAGCCTACTGCATGTGAAGGATTGCAACGCTATGTGGAAAAGGTGGATTTCCTTTCTTTAATGGGTGTATGTGAAGATACTATGCAGTTGAACACTCTTTTGCAGACTGAGCAGCCGGACTTGTTGTTTCTGGATATTGAAATGCCTTATCTTTCGGGGCTTGAACTCTTGGCATCTCTTGCCCATCCGCCTCATGTGATTATCACTTCCGCTTATGAGCAGTATGCATTGAAAGGTTATGAACTTGATGTTACGGACTATCTGTTGAAACCGATTTCGTTTGACCGGTTCCTGAAAGCGGTGAATAAAGTACATGGTCTTTTGCAGCAGGAGAAATGGCCGGATGAAGCTAATAATTTTATATTTGTCCGTTCAGACCGTCAGATGCATAAGGTGTTGTTTAAGGATATTCTGGTGGTGGAGGGGCTGGAAAATTACGTCTGTATTTATACGGAAAGCACAAAGCTGCTTGTACGTTCTACCATGAAGCGTATGATAGAGGCTCTTCCTGGTGGAGTATTTCAGCAAGTCCATAAATCATATCTGATAAATTTGGAAAAGATTGAGATGATAGATGGCAATCGGATTATAGTTGGGAGGCATACTGTTCCGGTGGCACGTAATTTCCGCGAGGAGGTGTTTGCACGTATTTTGAAGAATACTTTGTAGTTGCGCAGGAGAAGCTTGTCATGATAAAACTCCGGGCACGAATTACATGGATTTCACGTTTTTTGCTAACCGCAACTGTGAAATTCATGTAATTCGTGCCCGAAAGAAAGTGTCAAAGGCGTATTGCTGCACGTGACTATTATGGCCTTAGTCTATTATTTCAAATCCCGTATACGGAACCAATGCCTTTGGTATGCGGATTCCTTCTGGAGTCTGGTTGTTTTCCAGCAAGGCGGCAACAATGCGTGGCAGAGCGAGTGCGGAACCGTTCAGCGTATGGCAAAGCTCTGTTTTCTTTTCTGCCGTACGGTAGCGGCATTTCAGACGGTTGGCTTGATAAGTGTCAAAATTAGAGACGGAACTTACTTCCAGCCAGCGTTTCTGTGCTTCGGAATACACCTCAAAGTCAAAACAGAGGGCAGCCGTGAAGCTCATATCGCCACCGCAAAGGCGCAGGATGCGGTAGGGGAGTTCCAGCTTTTGAAGCAAACCTTCCACGTGGTCCAACATCTCCTGGTGGGATTGTTTGCTGTGTTCCGGTTTGTCGATGCGTACCAGTTCCACTTTGGAGAATTCGTGCAGGCGGTTCAAGCCACGTACGTCTTTTCCGTATGAACCGGCTTCACGGCGGAAACATTGTGTGTATGCACAGTTCTTGATGGGCAACTGCTTTTCGTCCAGAATCACATCACGGTAGATGTTGGTTACGGGGACTTCGGCGGTAGGAATCAAGTAGAGGTCGTCCACTTCGCAATGATACATTTGCCCTTCCTTGTCAGGCAGCTGTCCCGTGCCGTAGCCGGAAGCGGCGTTCACCACTGTGGGCGGCATTATTTCCGTATAGCCGGATTTGCGTGCTTCGTCCAGGAAGAAGTTGATGAGTGCGCGTTGCAGTTGTGCGCCTTTGCCTTTGTATACGGGGAAGCCGGCACCGGTAATCTTGACACCCAGGTCAAAGTCTATCAAGTCATATTTCTTGGCCAGTTCCCAGTGGGGCAGGGCGTCTTTGGGCAGCTCGGTTTCCATACCACCTATTTTCTCTACTACATTGTCGTCGGCACCTACGCCTTCAGGCACGCTGTCGTAGGGAACGTTGGGGATGGTATAAAGCAAAGTCTGCAAATCGTTGGCAGCCTGGTCCATATTGGCTTGCAAGTCCTTGTTGACTTCTTTCAGCTCGGCCACGCGGCTTTTGGCGGCTTCTGCTTCTTCTTTCTTGCCCTCCTTCATCAGTTGTCCGATGGATTTGGAGAGTGAGTTGGCTTCTGCCAGGTTTTTATCTAGGATGGTTTGATTGGCTTTTCTTTTGTCATTGAAGTCCAGCACTTGTGCAATGGTTTCTTTTGCATTCTTGAAGTGCTTCTTTTCCAGTCCGCGGAGAACCGCGTCGGTGTTTTCTGTAATTTGTTTGATGGTAAGCATATCTTATACTTGTTTTTATGTTATTCGGTTTTGTGAGTGCAAAGATATGGAAAAAACAAATAAAGTGTTGCTTTTGACATAAAAGAAAGGGATGCAACCTATTCGGATTGCATCCCTTTTCCTTATTTCTTGTTCGGAAACTTATGCTTCTGCATTTTCTGCAGGGATAACAGAAACTGAACGTCTGTCTTCCTTGCCCACTTTGAACTGTACAGTTCCGTCTACTAAAGCGAAAAGAGTGTGGTCTTTTCCCATACCGATGTTATTACCCGGGTGGAATTCAGTACCTCTTTGACGAACGATGATGTTACCTGCTTTGCAAGCTTCGCCACCAAATATCTTAACGCCTAATCTCTTGCTCTGTGATTCGCGGCCGTTCTTAGAACTACCGACACCTTTTTTATGTGCCATTTCTTCTTACTGTTTTAATTGATTAAGCTACTACTTCTGTAATTGTTAACTCTGTGAATTGTTGACGGTGACCGTTCAACTTACGATAACCTTTTCTTCTTTTCTTGTGGAAAACAAGAACTTTATCGCCTTTTACCATGTTTGATACGACCTGGCAAACAACCTTTGCACCCTCTACTGTGGGAGCACCTACGGTGATGTTGCCGTCTTTGTCTACCAAAAGAACCTTGTCAAACTCTACTGTTGCACCGTTTTCTGCATTCTGGATGTGGTGTACAAACAGCTTTTTGCCAGCTTCTACTTTGAATTGCTGACCGTTGATTTCTACAATTGCGTACATTTCTTATATATAATGTATAAGTTAGCTCCGTCGGGTGGTCTCTAATCACTTAGAAAGCACTTGGTCGAACCCGGTGCGGAATAATCGGGCACAAAAGTACTCTTTTTATTCTAAATGGACAAATGTTCTTTTGCTTTTTTGTTCTTTTAATGCAGATTGTACTTTTAGATTATTGGAGAAAAACTGTTTCATCAAGGAGAAACAGTCCGTGTAGGGATGGTTTCTGTTACAAAATGAATTTCAGAACATAGATACCGGCCAGCATCAGCGCCATTACAAGACACGCGAATATGACGAGTAGCACAAGACTGTAAGTCAGCATGAGGATAGTGCGCCAAAAGCTTCTCCACCAGGTGCAGCGGTACAATTGTTTGTAATCCCAACAGAATAGGACGAAAATAAGCCATAAAGGCAGCTCATACAAATCGTCTACCTTTGCGTACCCGTTGAAAGGCAGCACGATGATGCTCAGCAGGAGTATCTGGCAAGCTATGTAGGCTTGTATGAACACATGCTCCGTGGTATTGTAGTTTAACTTATATTTCCGGCGTCGGAAGGCAAGTTGGGTGGCAAGTGCAAACAAAGGCAGTGTGGCAATGATGCGGAATGCCTTGTTTCCGTGTCCCCAGCTCTTCATCAGATTCCATACTTTCATTAGGAAAGGAGAGTTCTGGAAGACTTTTTCCAGTCTGTCTCCCACTTCCGAGGTGTCGTTTACAAATTCATCGATGAGGTCGCCATCATCGCTGTTCTGTTCGGATACCTGTGTGGCAGAAGTGGAGTCGTTCTTCTCTTCCAGTTTGTTCAAGCTTTTCTCCAGGCTTTTTATAGTGATGGCGAGGGCTCGCTTTTCCTCTTTGCTATAGGTTTTCTCCATCTTTTTGGTAAGCTTCTCTTTAGCGGCAATGATTTCTTCTTTGTCTGTCTGCTCTGTCTTTTCCGTCTTTTCTTTTTTGCTCAGAGCTTCCGGGTCTACCAGTTGTACAGCCATGATATAAAGGGCTGCAAGAATGAAGAGTGTCTGGAACGGGCGAAAATACTCTACACGCTTACCGCCGATGAAGTCTCTAATCATGTATCCCGGACGGTAGAGGAGTTCCAGAAGGGTACGTCCAAAGCCATTATCTATATTGAAGAAGCCTCCGGCAATGTTTTTAAGCGCGTTGCTCAACCGATAGCGTGGAGTGTTACGGCTTTGTCCGCAACGGTTACAGTAGTTGCCGGTATAGGTGGTGCCACAATTCAGGCAGGTGCAGGTTTCGTTGCCAGCGGGAGGAGTTTTTCTCCCTTGTATCAGCTTGATGTGAAATGCGCGTAAGCGTACTGCGCAGGGGTGCCACCATGAGTCGATGAAAGTTTTTGCTTTGTTGGGTAGTATCCTTCTTTTTTGGAGGATACCCCACAATGTCAGTATGAAAACAACCGGGAAGAAGTTGCTGTCGTCGGTCATGTCCAGCTCTTCAATAGCCAGCCAGAAGAGTGTCACTAGAAGGAGGATTTGCCAGACGCTTATCCTTTTCTGTTTCCGGGGAGAAGTGGCATGCGCGTTTTCCGGCCGGATGGGATTTTCAATCTTGAATATGGAAGGATACTCCTCCTGAACTGCCAGCAGTTCTTCCAAGGTGTTCATTATTTTCTGGTGTGGGTACTTCTCCAATTCTTTGGCAGTGGTTACTCCGTGGGTGACTCCAGCAAAGTCTACTCCGGCCGCTTGGGCTGTTTCCGCATCTACCGTGCTGTCGCCTATATAGAGGGTCTCGGCTTTGCTGACATGTAGCCGCTTAATGGCAAGGAGTAGCCCTTCGGGAGATGGCTTGGCGGCTTTCACGTCTTCACCACCCACGATGATGTCCATAAAATCTTCAGGAAAATGCTGGTCGAGGAGTTCCTTGATGCGGAATCGGTATTTGGTCGAGATGATTCCGATGCGGGCGCCGGAGTCCTTCAGTGCAGTCAGTACGGACTTGGTTTCCAGGAAAAGCACCGTGTTGACAGTCATATGCGTATCGGCCTCTTTTCGGTATTCTGCCTTGAATCCTGCCAGTTGTCCGGCATCTGTCACGCCGGTGAGGATGGAAAAAGAGTCTTCCAGAGTCTTGCCGATAGTACGTTTGATGTCGTCATCCGTCACCTCTGTATATCCGTGACGGGTCAGTACGTTGCGGAAACAAGTGACGATTCCGCGGGAAGAATCAGCAAGCGTATAATCAAAGTCGAAAAGATAGGTCGTGTAATTCATTGTGACTTTTTGTGACAAAGATAGTGTAAAGTATATTTTTACAAAATAAAAAAGAGGATTAATCGGAATTTTGTATTACTTTTGTTTGCATGAATTCTGTAGAAAAGTGACAAGATGTGTAAGTGTTTTATCCGGTTAGGTTGTTATACTATACACGTTAACCCTATAATGTTATGAATTTGATAAAATCTTGTTGTTTGTTTGTGGTCTTTTCATCCTTTCTGGCATGCACCTCGCAGGTGTCGGATGTGAAGAGTGTGTCTTATACAGAGTTTGTGAATCCCTTTATCGGTACAGATTTTACAGGAAACACCTATCCGGGTGCCCAGGCGCCGTTTGGCATGGTGCAGCTCAGTCCTGACAACGGACTGCCGGGCTGGGACCGTATTTCCGGATATTTTTATCCGGACAGTACCATTGCAGGCTTCAGCCATACCCATCTCTCCGGAACCGGCGCTGGTGACTTGTATGACATCTCTTTTATGCCGGTGACATTGCCTTATAAGGAGGCGGAAGCTCCGCTCGGCATTCACTCTTTGTTCTCTCATTCGGAAGAATCGGCAAGCGCTGGATATTATCAGGTGCGTCTGAAAGATTATAATATAAATGTAGAGTTGACGGCCACCGAGCGTTGTGGCATTCAGCGGTATACTTTCCCAAAAGCCGATGCTGCCGTTTTCCTGAATTTGCGGAAAGCCATGAATTGGGATTTTACCAATGATTCTCACATAGAAGCCGTCGATTCGGTAACGGTGCAAGGTTACCGTTACTCTGACGGTTGGGCACGCGACCAGCGCCTCTACTTCCGTACACGTTTCTCCAAACCGTTTGCTGCGATGCAGCTCGATACAGCTGCCATAGAGAAAGAAGGCAAGCGGATAGGGACATCTGTCATTGCACGATTCGACTTTCAGACTAAGGAAGGAGAACAGATTCTTGTCAGTACTGCCATCTCCGGTGTAAGTATGGAAGGGGCGGCACGTAATCTAGCAGCAGAAGTACCTGATGATGATTTCGACAAATACCTGGCTGCTGTGCAGGATGATTGGAACGAACAATTGTCCCGGATAGAAATAAAATGCGATGACCGCGATGAGAAAGTCAAGTTCTATACAGCTTTATATCATTCGATGATTGCTCCTACCATTTACAGTGATGTGGACGGCGCCTATTACGGTCCCGACAAGCAAGTGCACCGGGTAGAGGGCTGGACAAATTACAGTACTTTCTCCTTGTGGGACACTTACCGTGCGGCTCATCCTCTCTATACTTTTATTGAGCCGGAACGGGTGAATGATATGGTGAAGTCCTTCCTCGCCTTCTTCGAACAGAACGGCCGCCTTCCCGTATGGAATTTTCAGGGGGGCGAGACAGATATGATGATAGGTTACCACTCTGTGCCGGTTATTGTAGATGCCTATCTGAAAGGTATTGGGGACTTCGATGCGAAAAAGGCCTTGGAGGCTTGTGTAGCTACTGCCAATATCGATTCCTATCGTGGCATTGGGTTATATAAGAAATATGGCTATGTTCCTTATAATGTGACAGATCAGTATAATTCGGAAAACTGGTCACTTTCTAAAACACTGGAATATGCATATGATGACTATTGTATAGCCCGTATGGCAGAGAAGCTGGGCGATAAGGAGGTTGCGGACGAGTTTTATAAGCGTTCCCGTAATTACCGGAATGTCTACAATCCGGTAAGTTCTTTCATGCAGCCCCGTGATGACAAGGGAGAGTTTATCCGGAACTTCTCGCCGGACGACTATACTCCGCACATCTGCGAGAGCAACGGCTGGCAATACTTCTGGTCTGTGCAGCAGGATATTGACGGTTTGATAGTTTTGACCGGAGGTAAGGAACGGTTTGCCCAGAAGCTGGACAGTATGTTTACTTACAATCCTTCTGCAGATGATGAGTTGCCTATTTTCAGCACCGGGATGATTGGCCAGTATGCGCATGGAAATGAGCCTAGCCATCACGTCATCTATCTGTTCAATGCTGTGGATCAACCTTGGAAAACCCAGAAATATGCAGCCCGGGTGATGCGTGAACTCTACCTGAACACTCCTGCCGGTTTGTGCGGCAACGAGGATTGCGGACAGATGTCCGCCTGGTATGTGTTCAGTGCGATGGGCTTTTATCCGGTAGACCCGGTTGGTGGAAAATATGAAATCGGTACCCCCCTATATCCGGAAATGAAGATGCACCTGCCCGGTGGAAAGACCTTTACGGTACTGGCGCCGGCGGTGAGCAAGGAAAATTGCTACATTCAATCTGTCAAACTCAACGGTAAGAACTATGACAAAAGTTATATTACGCATGAACAGATAATGGATGGAAGTGTTTTCGAATTTGAAATGGGGGATAAGCCAGGTCAGGCATGGTACAGTCCCCGATAACCGGCTAACATATGAATGAACATTTCGACTTGACATATAAATCCCTTTTCCGCAGGTATTATACCAACCTGCTGTTCTATGCCACACGCATTGTGGGGGAAGAAGATGCGGAAGATGTGGTACAGGATGTTTTCGTGGAGCTGTGGAAGCGGAAAGATACCATGAAGGTGGGAGAGCAGATTCAGGCTTTTCTGTATAGGGCGGTGTATACCCGTGCCTTGAACGTTCTGAAGCATCGGGACATTGTGAGTGGCTATGAGGCTGTCATGCTCGAAATCCATAAAAAGAGGGTTGAGTTCTATCAACCTGACAGCAATGATGTGGTGAAACGGATAGAGGATGCCGAACTCAGGAGGAAGCTGTCCGATGCCATCAATGAATTGCCGGACAAGTGCCGGATGGTATTCAAACTCAGCTATCTGCATGATATGAAGAATAAGGAGATAGCTGATACAATGGGAGTGTCATTGCGTACGGTGGAGGCCCACATGTACAAAGCTTTGAAGTTGCTGCGTGATAAACTGGGGTATCTGAACCTGATGTTGGCTCTGTTTTTCATCGGGAAAGTAAGTGTTTTTGCGAGCAGCGTTGTTTTATTATCATAATGAAGGAAAGAATGAATAAGTTGAATGAGGAGATATTGGCCAAGTTCCTTATGGGTGAATGTACGGAAGATGAACTTCGTGAGGTGAACGCCTGGCTGGAAGAGTCGGGTGAGAATGCACGCGAATTGTTCAGGCTGGAGGAGATTTACCACTTGGGGAGACTGGGGGATACTTCGAATACACAAGACATAGAAAAGGCCGAAAAGCGATTGTTTAAAAGGCTGGAACAAGAGAAGACGAAACAATACAAGGTACGGAGGATGGTTGGGTGGATACGGTATGCGGCCGTATTTGTGGGCTTCTTCCTTTTGGGTACTTTCGGCTATCTTTTTTATCAGACTTATAGCCAGCCGGAAACATTACTGGCTGTCACCACTCATGATAAGATTAAGGAACTGAAACTGCCGGATGGAACCAAAGTCTGGCTGAATAAAAACACTACCCTGAAATATCCACATGAGTTTGCAGGGAAGGGAAGAAAGGTTTATCTGGAAGGAGAAGGATATTTTGAGGTGATGAGGAATCCGGAAAAACCGTTTGTCGTACAGAGTGAGGTCATGCAGGTCAGAGTATTGGGAACTGTTTTCAACCTCAAGTCTGACAAGGCTAAGATGTCTGCAGTAGCTACCCTTTTGAAAGGCGAAGTAGAGGTGAAAGGTAATCATGGCGAGGGTATGATTATCCTTGCCCCCGGACAGAAAGCCGAGCTGAACGGAATGACTAGGCGTCTGGTGGTGAAGCAGGTGGATACGGGAATCGAAAACTGGCACAATAATGAGTTTGTCTTTGAGAAGGCTGACCTATACACCATTGCGCGTACATTGGAGAATTCGTATGGGGTGAGGGTAATTCTGGCACCGAACATAGATGTAAGCAAGACTTACTCGGGTACACTGAAGAAAAAAGAGAGTGTAGGGGCTGTGCTGAATCTGATAAAGAATGCCATTCCATTGGAGTATAAAATTGTGGGGAACAGTGTTTTCCTCTCCTCAATGAAGTAGGAAGGCCGCACAAATTCGAGATATGACGAGAAGAATTTATTTAATACTAACAACTTTCTAATATTATGCGAAAATTAATCCTATTGTTTTTTTTTGTGAGCAGTGCTTTATGGCTGCATGCCAAAGACTTTACCCGGTATGTCAGTCCTCTTGTCGGCACGCAGTCTACTTTCGAGCTTTCCACCGGTAATACCTATCCTGCGATCGCACGTCCCTGGGGTATGAACTTCTGGACTCCTCAGACGGGTAAGATGGGTGACGGCTGGCAATACGTCTATACCGCGAACAAGATCCGTGGTTTCAAGCAGACACACCAGCCCAGTCCTTGGATTAACGACTACGGGCAGTTCTCCATTATGCCGGTGGTTGGCAAACCCGAGTTTGATGAAGAGAAGCGTGCAAGCTGGTTCTCCCACAAGGGCGAAGTGGCACTTCCTCATTATTATAAGGTATATCTTGCCGAACACGATGTGGTTACCGAGTTCACCCCTACCGACCGTGCCGTATTGTTCCGTTTCACTTTCCCTGAAAATGATCATTCATACATTGTTGTCGATGCCTTTGACAAGGGCTCTTATGTGAAGATACTTCCGGAACAGAATCGTATTATCGGTTATACTACCCGTAACAGCGGCGGTGTTCCCGAGAACTTCAAGAACTATTTCGTGATAGAGTTCGACAAGCCTTTTACTTATAAGGCTTCTGTAGCCGATGGCGTCTTGAGCGAGAATAAGGTTGAGCAGGAAGCCGGACATGCCGGTGCTGTTATCGGTTTCAAAACCCGTAAGGGTGAAGTGGTACATGCCCGTGTAGCCTCTTCTTTCATCGGTTTTGAGCAGGCTGACCATAACTTGAAGGAGCTTGGCAATGACAATTTGGAAACACTGGTTCAGAAAGGTCAGGATGCCTGGAACAAGGTGCTGGGCCGTATTGATGTGGAAGGCGGAACCCTTGACCAGTACCGTACTTTCTACTCATGTTTGTATCGTTCCTTGTTGTTCCCGCGTGCATTCTATGAACTGGATGAGGCGGGAAATCCGATTCATTACAGTCCCTACAATGGGCAAGTGTTGCCCGGCTATATGTATACGGATACCGGTTTCTGGGACACTTTCCGCTGTCTTTTCCCATTCCTCAACCTGATGTATCCGTCGGTGAACAGGCAGATTCAGGAAGGTCTTGTCAACACCTATAAGGAAAGCGGTTTCTTCCCCGAATGGGCAAGTCCGGGTCACCGTGGCTGTATGATTGGCAACAACTCTGCTTCCGTACTGGCAGATGCCTATCTGAAAGGTGTGAAGGTGGAGGATGTGCAGACGTTGTACGAAGGTCTCATCAACGGTACAAAGAATGTCCATCCCGAGGTCTCTTCTACGGGTCGCCTCGGCTATGAGTATTACAACAAGCTTGGTTATGTTCCCTACGATGTGAAAATCAACGAGAACACTGCCCGTACTTTGGAGTATGCTTATAATGACTGGTGCATCTACCGCATGGCAAAAGAACTGAACCGTCCGAAGAAGGAGCAGAAACTCTTTGCGGAACGTGCCATGAACTATAGGAATGTATTTGATAAGGAAAGCAAGCTGATGCGTGGTCGTAATCAAGACGGCCAGTTCCAGTCTCCTTTCTCTCCTTTGAAGTGGGGTGACGCCTTTACTGAAGGTAACAGCTGGCACTATTCCTGGTCTGTATTCCACGACCCTCAAGGTCTGATAGACCTGATGGGTGGAAAAGAGTCTTTCGTAGAGATGCTTGACTCTGTATTTATTGTCCCGCCCTTGTTCGATGACAGCTACTACGGCCAGGTAATCCATGAAATCCGTGAGATGACAGTGATGAATATGGGTAACTATGCCCATGGCAACCAGCCCATCCAGCACATGATTTACCTTTATAACTACGCCGGGGAACCTTGGAAGGCCCAATATTGGCTTCGTCAGGTAATGAACCGCATGTATACTGCCGGTCCCGACGGTTATTGCGGTGACGAGGACAACGGTCAGACTTCCGCGTGGTATGTCTTCTCTGCACTTGGTTTCTATCCGGTTTGCCCTGGTACGGACGAGTATGTATTGGGCGCCCCTCTGTTCCGTAAGGCTACCCTCCATTTCGAGAACGGTAAGTCCCTGACAATTGACGCTCCGGATAACTCACCGGAGAACATGTATATCGAGTCTCTCAAGGTGAACGGCGTGGATTATTCCAGGAATTATCTGACGCATGGCGATTTGCTGAATGGCGGTACCTTGAGGTTTGATATGGGCAGCCAGCCTAATATGAAGAGAGGTACGCAGCCGGAAGATTATCCTTATTCTTTCTCGAATGAACTGAAGAAGTAAAGAGTAGTAATAATATAGTAAGAAAAGGGTTGCCTCGAAAATAAGTTGATATATCATTTTGTTATTTACTATCTGTATTATAGGTGTTTTTCTTGAATCAGGTGGAAATAATTATTTACTTCGTTAGTAATATTGAGCAAAATGATATATCAACTTGTTTTCGGGGTAACTCTTTTTTTTAGGATTAATGATAAAAAAGATACTTTTTCAGTAAGTGTATTTTCATTGTCTGTTGTTTTATATAGGAATGCGAGAGAATGAATCTCTCGAAGTAATTTATTGTATAACCTATAAATTGTGTTTATGAAAGACAATTATGCTTTTCGGAGTTCGACGTTCATGCGGGCTTTATTAGTTTTGTTGTTCATGGCAGTTTCTATCCAGTGGGGCTTTGCCCAGTTAAACCTGAATGTGTCTCGTGGCACATTGGGGACAGTCATTGAACAAATCAAGTCTCAATCCAAGTATCAATTTTTTTATGACGACAAGCTGGCTGCGCTGTCAGTAGAAAACGTTAAAGTGAACAATGTATCCATTGAAGATGCTTTGAATGTTATTCTCAAGGGGAAGAACATTTCGTATAAAGTGGAGGACAACATCGTTTATCTTTCAGAAAAGACCGCTACTTCACAAGAAGGTAAGCAACAGGGGAAAGAGAGGGCTATTACCGGAGTCGTATCAGATGATATGGGGCCTCTGATTGGTGTGAACGTATTGGTAAAAGGTACCAGCAATGGTTGTATTACAGACCTGGACGGTAACTTTACGTTGACCACTACAGAAGCGAATCCGGTACTTGTATTCTCTTATATCGGTTATAAGTCGCAGGAAATTTCGGCGACCGGTTCAGCTTCCATTAATGTACTGATGCAGAATGACACGCAGATGATTGAAGAAGTGGTGGTCACTGCCCTCGGTATCAAGCGATCGGAAAAGGCATTGTCCTACAATGTACAGCAGGTGAATACAGATGCCATTACTTCCAATAAAGATGCCAACTTTGTGAACTCATTGAGTGGTAAGGTAGCGGGTGTGAACATCAATGCTTCTTCATCCGGTGTAGGTGGTGTATCAAAGGTAGTGATGCGTGGTACGAAATCTATCATGCAGTCTTCCAATGCACTTTATGTAATTGACGGTGTGCCTATTTTCTCTGGCCGTGGTACTGCCGGAGGTAAGGAGTTCGACTCCCAGGGATCTTCAGAACCGATTGCCGATATCAACCCGGAAGACATCGAGTCAATGTCAGTCCTGACTGGTGCCGCCGCTGCTGCCTTGTATGGTTCGGAAGCTGCCAACGGTGCCATTGTCATTACTACAAAGAAAGGTAAAGAAGGTAAGGTGAGCCTTACTGTCAGCAGTAATACTGAATTCACCAATCCGTTTGTGATGCCGAGCTTCCAAAACCGTTACGGTACGGGAACCGGTGGTGTGATGAGCACTTCAGGAGCCATGAGCTGGGGAGCGCCTTTGTCTGCAGCCAATAACTACAATTACAGCCCGAGAGATGATTATTTCCAGACGGGTATTGTAGGAACAGAGAGCATTTCTTTGTCAACCGGTACAGAGAAAAACCAGACGTATGCATCGGCTGCTGCTGTAAACTCCAAGGGTATTGTTCCCAACAACAAATACAACCGTTACAACTTTACGGTACGTAACACCACTACTTTCCTGGACGACAAGATGACTCTGGATTTCGGTGCAAGCTATATTCTGCAGAATGACCAGAACATGACGAACCAGGGTACTTACAACAACCCGTTGGTGGGTGCTTATTTGTTCCCGCGCAGCAACGACTGGTCTGATATCAGCATGTATGAGCGCTATGACGCTGCCCGTAAAATTTATACGCAATACTGGCCGGTAGGTGACGAAGGTATGGTAATGCAGAATCCTTATTGGATTAACTACCGCAATCTGCGCCAGAACAAGAAGGACCGCTATATGCTGAATGCCGGTTTGAGCTATAAGATTCTGGACTGGCTGACTGTTTCAGGACGTGTACGTTTGGATAACTCCAACAATGATTATACAGAAAAGTTCTATGCTTCTACCAATACACAGCTCACCGAGAGCTCTTCACGAGGTCTTTATGGTATTACCAAGACGCAGGACAAACAGTTGTATGCAGACTTCCTGGTGAGTATCAACAAATATTTCGGTGAAGATTGGTCACTCCAGGCCAACGTCGGTGGTTCATTCTCCGATATACGTTCGGATGCAATGAAAACACGTGGTCCGATTGCTGATGGTGGCGATGCCTTCAGCGGCGAACCGGTAGGTTTGACCAACTACTTTGCCATCCAGAACCTGAGTGCCAGCAAGACACAGCATTTGCAGGAAGGATGGCGTGAACAGACCCAGTCTCTCTTCGCTTCGGCTGAGCTTGGTTACAAGAACACTTACTTCTTGACGCTGACCGGACGTAACGACTGGCCTTCACAGCTGGCAGGTCCCAACTCCAACAGCAAATCATTCTTCTATCCTTCAGTCGGTGGTTCTGTTGTACTGTCTGAGTTAATGCCTAACTTGAACAAAGATTATCTTTCTTTTATAAAGGTTCGTGGTTCATGGGCATCTGTTGGTAGTGCTTTCTCCAGATATTTGGCTAATCCCCACTATGAATGGAATTCAAGTTCCGGCCAGTGGAGTATCACGACCCAATATCCGTTGTACAATTTGAAACCTGAACGTACCAATTCTTGGGAAATCGGTTTGAACATGCGTTTCCTCAAGAACTTTGAATTGGACGTGACATATTACAATGCCAAGACTATGAACCAGACATTCAACCCGCAGTTGCCTGTCAGCGGTTGGTCGGCTATGTATATCCAGACTGGTGCCGTACGTAACTCCGGTATTGAGTTGTCGCTGAATTACAAGAATACCTGGAAAGATTTTACATGGGATACCGGTATAACCTTCTCCAGTAACAAGAATAAAATCCTGACTTTGGCAGACAATGCCATCAATCCCGTTACCGGTGAGCTGTTCTCTTTGAGCACGTTGAATATGGGTGGCTTAGGTGATGCCCGCTTCTTGCTGAAAGAAGGTGGGAGCATGGGTGACCTTTACTCACTGCGAGATATGAAACGTGATGCCAATGGACAGATTTTTGTGGACCAAAATGGAACGGTTGCTACGGAAGCCATAACGGACCCGGATAAATACATCAAGTTGGGAAGCGTACTTCCTAAAGGTAATTTGGCTTGGCGTAATAACTTCATTTGGAAGAATTTCACAGCAGGTTTCTTGATTTCAGCCCGTTTGGGTGGTGTGGTTTACTCACGTACACAAGCTATGTTGGACTATTACGGTGTGTCCGAGGCTTCTGCCGATGCACGTGATTTAGGTTACGTGTTGGTGAATGGTAGAGATAAGGTAAACCCCGAAACATGGTACGGTGTAGTAGGTAGCGGCACGTCTGTTCCCCAATACTACACTTATTCTGCTACCAATGTTCGTCTGCAGGAAGTATCTTTGGGTTACACCATCCCCAGAAAGTTGTTGAATGATGTGTGCGATATCAAGGTTTCGTTGGTAGGCCGCAACTTGTGGATGATTTACAGCAAGGCTCCTTTCGATCCCGAAAGTGTAGCTTCTACCGATAACTTTTATCAGGGAATAGACTATTTCATGATGCCGGCTTTGCGTAACATCGGCTTTAGCTTGAGCTTTAAATTTTAATACCAAACGATATGAAAAAGAGAAATATAATAAATAAATTGATTGTTGCTCCGTTGGTTATGGGCTTTATGTCCTGCACCGGCAATTATATGGATATCAACTCCAATCCTTATCAACCGGGTGATTTGACTCCGGATGATTATGCACTGGGTTCTGCCATGAGTAACTTGGCAAGTACGGTTATCTCATCAGATGTCAATACGGCACAGTTTACTGATTGTTTGTTGGGTGGACCGTTGGGAGGTTATTTTGCCGATTCAAATGCCGGCTGGTCCAATACAATATCCAATTTTAACGCTACAAATGACTGGACGCGTGTATTCTTGATAAGTGACCGCATCATTTCAACACTTTACGGTAACTTGAGCACAGTGAAACAAGTATCGGAGAATACCAATAATCCGGTTCCTTATGCCATTGCTCAAATCATAAAGGTTGCTGCCATGAGTCGCGTGACTGATGCGTATGGTCCTATTCCTTATTCTAAAATCGGTCAGGATGGCAAGATTACCATTCCTTATGATACGCAGGAAGAAGTATATAACGCATTCTTCAAGGAACTGGACGAATCCATCGAGGTGCTGACTGAAAACAGAAATGCGGCGTTGGTTGCTTCTGCAGATTTCGTGTACAGTGGTAATGTACAGAAGTGGGTGAAGTTTGCCAATTCATTGAAACTGCGTTTGGCTATCCGTATTGCCAATGTAAGCCCTGCTAAGGCTAAAGAAATGGCTGAAAGTGCAGTGAATCACGAGTTGGGTCTGATTGAAACAAATGCAGACAATGCTACATGGAAGTATTTCGGTACAATTAGTAATCCGTTGTTTGTGGCAGTACGTTACAATGAAGAAGCTTCAGGTGGTGATACCCATCCTGCTGCCGACATCATCTGCTACATGAACGGTTACAACGACAATCGTCGTGCCAGCTATTTTGAGGAATCAAAATGGCCTGGAGAGACTTATGTAGGATTACGTCGCGGTATCAACCTCAGTAAGATGAAGGAGTATTTCATCAATTATTCACGTGTGAAGATTTCCTCTTCTGATCCCGTGCTTTGGATGAATGCGGCAGAAGTTGCTTTTTTGCGTGCTGAAGCCACTGCAATCTATGGTTTCAACATGAAAGGAACCGCTGCTGATTTTTATGAACAAGGTGTCCGTCTCTCTTTCGAACAGTGGGGAGCTACCGGTGTAGACAGCTATCTGGCTGATGAAAGCAGTGTACCTGCTCTTTACAAAGATCCCGCCGGTCTTAATACTTATGAAAAGAACCTTTCAGCCATTACTGTCAAGTGGAATGAAGGGGCATCCAAGGAAGAAAAACAGGAACGTATCATTACCCAGAAGTGGATTGCGAATTGGCCGTTAGGTAACGAAGCTTGGGCTGACTATCGCCGTACAGGCTATCCCAAACTGTTGCCTGCAACCAGTGAAGGTAACTTGAGTGGTGGAATTGTTGATAGCGAGAAAGGTGCACGCCGTATGCCTTATCCTTCTGAAGAATATACAAGTAATACTGAAAACGTGCAAGAGGCAGTAAACAGCTATCTGGGTGGACCGGACAACATGGCTACTGACGTATGGTGGGCACGCAAATAATAACAATAAATGCTGAATAATTATGAAATTATATAAGAAATCATTCAAAGGAATCGCGCTGGCAGCTTTTTCCGTATTGGCATTGTCTGCCTGCTCCGACTGGACGGATTCAGAGAGTATTAAACTGAAAGAACCCGGAATCGACGAACAGTCTCCCGAACTGTATGCCAAGTATCTGAAGAACTTGCAGGAATACAAGAATTCTGACCATAAGATTGTATACGGCTGGTTTGATAATAGTGAGAAAGTTCCTTTCAGCCGCGGGCAGCACATGTCGGATGTTCCCGACAGCCTGGACGTAATTATCGCAACTACTCCCGATTTGGCGGAATTCGAATTGGAAGATATTGCAAATGTACATGAGAAGGGAACGAAAGTATTCTATTCCATCAGCTATGACAATATCTTGAAGGAACATACCGACAAGGTGAAAGAAGGAACAGAAACATCTGCATTCTCGGCTTATCTGTCGGCTGAGCTGAACAGGCTGATAGCTCTTGAAGCACCTTTCGACGGTATTGTAGCCGAGTATCGTGGTAGCAATCCTATCTACATGTCCGAAGCCGACAAGGCTGAAGCAAAGGCAAATCAGGATACTTTCTTCGGTGTGATATCCAACTGGAAGAGTGCCAATTCAGGTAAGCAACTGGTGTTCCAGGGGTATCCTGCCAACCTGATAGGCCAGTCTGTGCTCTCTTCTTGTGACCATATCATCTTGATTACAAATGATGTCACAGATGTTGCCCAACTGGGGATAGAAGCGCTTCAGGCCTTGATGGCAGACGGTGTTCCGGCTGACCGCTTCATTGTATCGGCATCTACCGTCTCTCTGGATACAACAGATAAGACTACCGGATATTACAATGCTTTGAGAGCTCTGTCGGAAGCTGCTTATTGGGTGACAGAACCGTCTGCAGAGTTTACAAAAGCCGGTCTGGCTATTGAGAACATGCAGAATGATTACTACAATGCCACCAATACCTATCAATACGTGAGAGAAGCTATCAATATTATGAATCCTGCTCCTAAAAAATAAAAGAATATCATGAAACTGAAAAGTATATATTTAGTATCGATGGCATTATTGGCAGGTGTATTTGCTGCTTGTAATGATAATGACGTTGAGAATTTCGATAATCAGGTGTATATCAACGGCTCGGCGATGACCAGCACTGTGTTGTTGAAAAACACAGTTTCCGATACGGAAGGCTCATTCCGGATTTCAATGGCTCGCCCTGAATCACAGGATATAACTATTGCCTTGAAGGCGGACCCTTCACTGGTAGCTACTTATAACGCTACCTATTATGACACAGCCGAGGCTCTGCCGGAAAACTATTATACGGTAGAAACTCCGCAGGCTACCATTTTGGCCGGTGCTGTCATTTCAGACGACATCACTGTCAGCTTCAAGAACTTGACGGAACTGGACCGTGAGAAGGTATATGTATTGCCGGTTACGGTAGACCAGGCAAGCATCGGAGTCTTGAAGAGCTCCGGTACCATGTACTACGTGCTGAAGGGTGCTGCATTGATTAATACGGTTCCTGATATTACCAAGAATCTGGTTTACGTAACTTGGACCAATCCGGATGTTGCCAATAATATGAATAAACTGACGGCAGAAGCGTTGATTCGCGTAAGCAAGTTCGACAAGATGCTGACTTCCATTATGGGTATCGAAGGTAAGTTCCTGCTCCGCATCGGTGATGCCGGAATTCCTCAAAACCAGTTGCAGGTGGCTACAAGTAGCGGCAATGTGACCGATGAGAGTCTGGTTATTCCGACAAACGAATGGACACATATCGCTGTGACCTACGATGCGGATGCAAAAACAGTTATAATCTACATCAATGGTAAGAATATGCTGGAGACTACTTTGGACTGCGGAGTCGTGAACTGGGGCCAGACCATGACCGATGAAGGTAACGGATTCTGGATTGGCCATTCATACAATCGTGACCGTTGGTTGGAAGGTAATATCTCAGAGGTGCGTATCTGGAACAAGGTGTTGACATCAGCAGAAATCAATGCAAAGGACCACTTCTACCAGGTAGAGCCGGATGCTGACGGACTGGTTTCTTACTGGAAGTTCGATGAGGGCGCCGGTACTGCCATTCACGATTATAGCGGAAATGAGAACAATGCTACTGCAGTGGAATCATTGACTTGGACTGCTGTGGAACTGCCCGCTAAATAATTTAGTTATACCTTAATTCAAATAAAAAGATATTGATTATGAAATATATGAATCATGTAAAATCAGGCTTGCTGGCAATGGCTTTTGCATGTGCAGGAATATGCTTCACCGGTTGTGAAGATGATGTTGTCATCAACACCGGCAACAGTGACAAGCTGGATACTGTGGATGGCGTGTATGGCTATGTAAAGTCTGCCGCCGGTGCACGTGAACTTACTCCGATTTCTGTTTTTGGCGACAAGGTTGCTACCGGACATCTCTATTTTGAACTGAGCAAAGCTGTAGAGCAGGATGTTACGGTGACCTTCAAAGTGGACGAAGACGTTTTGGAGGCTTACAATAAGAAGAATGGAACAAGCTATAAAATGTATCCCGCCGATAAGCTGAGCCTGGCGAACGGTGGAACTGCCACTATCAAGGCGGGCGAACAGAAGTCGGCTTCTGTGGAACTGAATATCAATGCCGGAGGCACAATCGGACAGACTTATGCTGTTGCCGTTTCTGCATCTGCCAATAACGGTGTGGAAGTTTCTACAAACAATCAGGAATATATTTACTTGGTAAAGCCTTTGGCTGCTATTCCTGAGAGTATCAGTAAGGGTGATATACTTACACATTGCTTTGTGGAAGTAAATGACGAGAACATCTTGAATATGGGTGAATATACCATGAAGAGCGACGGAAAGCCTTTCTTTGATGTAGTCAGCATTTTTGCTGCCAACATCAATGTGGATAGCAAGACCGGTCGCGTACATGTTTTCTGCAATGACCAGGTTTCCTTCTTGCTGAGAAATGCGGATAAGTTCATCCGTCCTTTGCAGGCTAAGGGCATTAAGGTGGTGATGACTATTCTTGGCAACCATGACGAGGCTGGTATGGGTAACCTTTCGGAAGCTGCTGCCAAAGACTTTGCCAAGGAACTGAAAGCCTACTTGGATATTTATGGCTTGGATGGTATTGACTTTGATGATGAGTACACCAACTACAACAACTCCAATCCCGGTTCCGGCTTCGAAACACGCTCACGTGCCAACTTCGCGCGTTTGGTTTATGAGTGCCGCCAGGTATTTGGAGACAAGCTGATCGGTGTGTATGAATATGGTTCGCTCGACTCTCCAGACGGTGAGGTAGAGGGTATGAAGGTAGGTGACATTGTGGACTATATGACCTACGGTTACTACCAGAATCAGAATCCCGAGGGAGCCTTTGGCCGTGAAGAGTCTCATTTTGAGAACCTGCCCAAATCCAAGTATGCTCCGCTGCCTTGGAAGATTAATGATGAGTTGAACGGAGGTTGGAGTGGATTTGACAAGAGCAAATTCCAGAAAGTGAAAGATGAAGGTTATGGCATTCAGATGTTCTACAATCCCAAACCGCTGGTGTATCAGTATTATACGTTGCTTTCGGAAATAAGTAAAGTACTTTTTGATGATGAAGTGGAGTGGAGCGGCAAGTACTGGAGCCGTATCGGTGAAGCTTATCAGGGCAAAATGTTGGGTTATGAAGATTTGGTCGGCGAGTGGAAGGTAACTTCCAGCAATTCTCTCTTTACCTATGTGGATGAAGAAGGCAATCCTCGCTGGTGGGATTGGAAAGGCAGTCAGGAGTTTGAGAAGAATGTAATTATAGAGAAGGATGAAGAAGGTACCGGATATGTGGTTTACAACTGGGGCACTTTCCCCGAAATCACCGGTAAGTATCCGATGCATTGCGATTACTATAACGGTGCACTGCTCATCTATCCGCAAACCATTCATGAGGGCGATGCTGAAGACCCTGCTACCTACAAGATGCATTTCGGTACTTACAGCAAGAATTTCCAGTGGAAAGCATATCCTAACTATGATGATTACTATATGGATGGTGCTATTGCTCCTAACGGTGATATGCATATCTATGGCTTGGGCAACAGATGGGCTATCAATCCCTATAAGTATGTAGGCGGTGAGATTGAGACCGACATCTTCCCCGATGTTCCTTACTTCGTGAGTGAGAACTATACGATGAAGAAGGTACGCTGATGCCGTGTTTTCCGTAAACTGAGGTTTCGGAAAACGGATGCTTGAACCTTTTCATACATGAAACAAAGGAGGGCTTTGCTCAAAGTAATAGGGCGGCCCTCCTCAAGCATTCTCATATAACAAGATTCTATTATGAAGCTATACACCTACTTATACAATAAACAATATGAAGAAAAACATGAAATCTAGTTCCATACTGTTGGGCGGACTTTTTCTGCTGGGGGCGGTTTGCAGCTGTACCCAGACGGCACCGGACTATGCGTCTTACGTCAATCCGTTCATCGGTACGGGTGGACATGGGCATACCTATCCCGGAGCGGTAGTTCCCAACGGGATGATTCAGCCCAGCCCCGACACGCGTATCTACGAGTGGGATGCCTGCTCCGGATATTACTATGCAGATACTACTATCAACGGATTTTCACATACCCACGTCAGCGGTACGGGTTGTGCCGATTACGGGGATGTGCTGCTGATGCCCACTGTAGGTCGGCAGGATTACCACTCCATGGGCTCGAAGAGCCAGCAGATGGCGTACGCCTCTGCCTTTTCCCACGAGAATGAAACAGCCGAACCGGGATATTATTCCGTATTTTTGGACCGCTACGGGGTGAAAGCCGAACTGACCTCTACCAAACGTGCGGCGATTCATCGCTATACCTTCCCGAAAGCGGAAGATGCAGGTTTTATCCTCGACCTGGATTACAGTATCCAGCGCCAGAAGAATGAACAGATGGAGCTGGAAGTAATCAGTGATACTGAAATCCGTGGACGCAAGAAGACTGTATATTGGGCTTTCGACCAGTATATCAACTTCTATGCCAAGTTCTCCAAACCATTCACCTATACGCTGGTCACGGACTCCATGGCATTGGACGAAGGCGGTCCGCTTCTGCCTACAGCTAAAGCTTTACTGCAATTCCAGACGGAGCCCAATGAGGAGGTATTGGTAAAGGTAGGTGTGTCTGCCGTGGATATGGACGGTGCCCGCAAGAATGTGGAAGCCGAAATCTCCGGATGGGATTTTGACGGTGTGCGCCGTGCTGCCCGCCAGCAGTGGAACACTTATCTTTCCAAGATTGACATCGATACGAAGGACAACGACCAGCGTACCATGTTCTACACGGCACTTTACCACACGGGTATGCAGCCCAACTTGTTTACCGATGCTGACGGACGTTACTTTGGTATGGACTTGAAGCCCCATCAAGGCAGGGTGGACGAGCCTATCTACACCATTTTCTCTTTATGGGACACTTTCCGTGCCTATCATCCGCTGATGACGATTATTGATCCTGAACTGAACGAGGCTTTCATCCGTTCGCTCATCCAGAAGTCCCGCGAGGGCGGCGTCCTGCCTATGTGGGAACTGGCCGGAAACTATACGGGTACCATGATTGGTTATCATGCAGCCTCCCTCATAGCGGATTCTTATGTAAAGGGATACCGTAACTTCGACGTGCAGGAGGCTTACAAGGCTTGCCTCCGTACGGCAGAATACGATACGACGGGTATTATCACCCATCCTTTGGTTGTGCCGCATCTGATGCCGCAGGCCAAGTACTGGAAGAACAAGATTGGCTACGTGCCTTGCGATAAAGACAATGAATCTGTGGCTAAAGCTTTGGAATATGCTTACGATGACTGGTGTATCTCCGTACTGGCAGGTGCCTTGGACGACGAAGCCAACCGCGATAAGTATGCGGCTTTTGCCGAGGGATATAAAGTTTATTTCGATCCGAGTACCCGCTTCATGCGCGGACTGGACAGTGAGGGCAACTGGCGTACGCCTTTCAACCCCCGCGCTTCCAATCACCGTAACGATGACTATTGCGAAGGTACGGCATGGCAGTGGACTTGGTTCGTTCCCCACGATGTGGACGGACTGGTGGAACTGATGGGAGGACGCGACGCCTTCATCGGCAAGTTGGATTCTCTGTTCACGGCCGATTCCAAGCTGGAAGGTGAATCGACCTCGGTGGATATTTCCGGTCTGATAGGCCAGTATGCCCACGGCAATGAGCCAAGCCATCACATTGCCCATCTCTACAACTACGTAGGCCAGCCCTGGCGTACGCAGGAGATTGTGGATGAGGTGCTGCATACGCTTTACTTCAACAACCCCGACGGACTTTCGGGCAATGAAGACTGCGGACAGATGTCTGCATGGTACATTTTGAATGCGATGGGCTTCTATCAAGTATGCCCCGGCAAGCCGGTATATTCCATCGGACGCCCGCTGTTCAACGAGGCGACCGTTCATCTGAAAGACGGCAAGTCGTTCAAGGTGATAGCCCACAACAACAGCCGCGACAACAAGTATGTGCGGAGCATTGTGCTGAACGGCAATAAGTTGGAGACTCCATTCTTCACGCATCAGGATATAGTGGACGGCGGTACGCTGGAGCTGACTATGGGCAGTGAACCGTTGAAGTGACACAGATAATATACAGAAGGGATGAGCCGAAAAAATCATAATCCTATATCGTGGGTCCCCACCGTATATTTCGCCATGGGATTGCCGTTCGTGGTGCTGAACATGGTTTCTGTGCTGATGTTCAAGGGGATGGGTATCGGTGACGCGCAGATTGCTCTGTGGACGTCGCTCATCATGATGCCCTGGACGCTGAAGTTCCTTTGGAGTCCGTTCCTTGAAATGTTCAAGACGAAGAAGTTTTTCGTGGTACTGACGCAGATGGTTACCGGAGCAGGTTTTGCTCTGGTGGCTTTGGCGTTGCAGTTACCGTTCTTTTTTGCGATATGCATTGCGCTGCTGGCAGTGATTGCTTTCAGCGGAGCCACGCACGATGTGGCTACGGATGGTGTCTACATGTCGGAACTGAACAAGCAGGACCAGGCCAAGTATATCGGTTGGCAGGGAGCCTTCTACAATATAGCGAAGATTGTGGCGTCCGGCGGGTTGGTCTGGCTGGCAGGTGCCTTGCTGGTAGGTTTCGGTGGGGTGGAGGGGGCCACAGAGGCAGTCCGCCACGAGGCTACCCGGCATGCATGGATGACGGTGATGCTGATATTGGCGGCGGTGATGCTGCTGCTTGGCTTCTACCACATGCGCATGCTGCCATCGGGCGGTGCTGCCGCATCCGGCGCCAAGTCGGCAAGAGAGACGTGGGAGCAGTTGGTGGCGGTAATCAAGGATTTCTTCTTGAAGAAGCACATCTGGTACTATATAGCGTTCATTATCCTTTATCGCCTTGCCGAGGGTTTTGTCATGAAGATTGTCCCTCTTTTCTTGAAGGCGGAGCGTTCGGCAGGTGGCTTGGGACTGAATGAGCAGCAGATAGGTTTGTACTACGGCACTTATGGGGCGGCCGCCTTTGTGCTGGGGTCACTGTTGGCAGGCTATTACATTTCGCACCGGGGATTGCGGCGGACGCTGTTCTCTCTGTGCTGCATCTTCAATCTGCCTTTTGTGGCGTATACCCTGCTTGCCATGTACCAGCCGGAAAGCGGGTTGCTGATAGGTAGTGCCATCGTGCTCGAGTACTTCGGTTATGGTTTTGGTTTTGTGGGACTGACTTTGTTCATGATGCAGCAGGTGGCGCCGGGAAAGCACCAGATGGCACATTATGCCTTTGCTTCGGGCATCATGAATCTGGGTGTGATGTTGCCGGGCACAATCAGCGGTTTTGTCAGCGACTGGTTGGGGTACGAGGTGTTCTTTACCTTCACGCTGTTTGCCACCATTCCGGCGTTCCTCATTACGTACTTCATACCATTTACGTATGCCGATGAGAAGAAACAACAATAACCAATTAATAATATAGAGCAATTATGAGCAACAAAATCACAATGCCTTGGGAAGAACGGCCGGCAGGCTGTAAGGATGTAATGTGGCGTTATTCGGAGAATCCCGTAATAGACCGCTACCATATTCCGTCGTCGAACAGCATTTTCAACAGTGCGGTGGTTCCGTTTAAGGATGGTTATGCCGGTGTGTTCCGTTGTGACAACCGGGCGGTGCAGATGAATATCTTTGCCGGTTTCAGCAAGGACGGCATCCACTGGGAAATAGAGCATGAGCCAATCAAGTTCAAGGCCGGGAATACGGACATGATAGAGTCCGAATATAAATACGATCCGCGCGTGACATGGATTGAGGACCGCTACTGGATTACGTGGTGCAACGGCTACTACGGCCCCACCATCGGCATCGGCTATACTTTCGATTTCAAAGAGTTCTTCCAGTGCGAGAATGCTTTCTTGCCTTTCAACCGCAACGGTGTGTTGTTGCCTCAGAAGTTCGATGGCAAATATGCGCTCTTGAGCCGTCCCAGCGATAGCGGACATACTCCTTTTGGCGACATCTACATTAGCTTCAGCCCTGACATGAAATTCTGGGGCGAACACCGCCATGTGATGGCTCCTACGCCTTTCCCCGAAAGTGCCTGGCAGTGTACCAAGATAGGGGCAGGTTCGGTACCGTTCCTCACGGACGAGGGTTGGCTGATGTTCTATCATGGCGTGATAACCACTTGTAACGGTTTCCGTTACTCCATGGGAGCAGCTATTCTGGATAAGGACAATCCTGCCAAGTTGCTCTACCGCACCCGTGAGTATCTGCTTGCGCCTGCTGCTCCTTATGAGTTGCAAGGTGATGTTCCCAACGTGGTGTTCCCTTGCGCAGCGTTGCAAGATGGAGAACGTGTAGCTGTATACTACGGTGCAGCCGATACGGTAGTGGGGCTTGCCTTTGGGTATATCCGCGAGATTCTGGAGTTCACGAAGCGCACAAGTATTTTGTAAGTACCAAGCAGTTGGCAGGCGCTCGGTATTGCTGAAAAGCGCCTGCCGTAACTGCCTTATACTTAGTGTAATATCACTGCAAAGATACTGCATGCTTTTTGCAGTGCTACTGCAAAGCCGTTGCAGCGCCACTGCAAAGCTGATGCAGCGTCACTGCAAAACTGTTGCAGTGCTACTGCAAAGTAGTTTGCAGTGTCACTGCAGACCGTTTGCAATAACTTTGCAGAGTGCATGCAATGACACCGGCATGGGTAGCGTGCTCACTAACTAATAAAGAACAAATCCTTACTATATTATGAAACGACTGATTACTTTCTGTATCATCTCCTTTGGAATGCTCACGGCATCTATGGCTGCGGAGAAGCATCCTGCGGACTATGTGAATCCTTTTGTCGGTACCACCAACTTCGGTACCACGAATCCGGGAGCCGTCTGTCCCAATGGAATGATGTCCGTAGTGCCCTTCAACGTGATGGGGTCGGAGGACAACAAATACGATAAAGATGCCCGCTGGTGGTCTACTCCCTATGAGTATCACAATTGTTTCTTTACCGGATACTCGCATGTCAATTTGAGCGGTGTGGGCTGTCCGGAATTGGGTTCTCTGCTGCTGATGCCCACTACGGGAGAGCTGTCCGTAGATTATAAGGAATATGGAAGCCGCTATAAGGACGAGCAGGCATCCCCCGGATATTACAGCAACTTCCTGACCCGCTACAATGTGAAGACGGAAGTGACGGCAACTCCTCGCACGGGTGTGGCGCGTTTCACCTTTCCTGCCGGGCAGAGCCATGTGCTGCTGAACCTGGGCGAAGGCCTGACCAATGAATCGGGAGCTTTTCTGCGCCAGACGGGTAAATGCGAGTTTGAAGGTATGAAGCTGCTGGGTACTTTCTGCTACAACCCACAAGCCGTTTTTCCCATCTACTTTGTGATGCGTGTCAACAAGCAGCCCGCCGCTTCGGGCTACTGGAAGAAGCAGCGCCCCATGACCGGTGTAGAGGCCGAATGGGACCCCGATAACGGACGCTACAAACTTTACACCCGCTACCAGAAGGAACTGGCGGGAGATGATATCGGCGCCTATCTTACATTCGATACCGAAGAAGGCGAGCAGGTGGAAGTACAGATGGGAGTCTCTTTTGTGAGCATGGAGAATGCCCGCCTCAATCTGGATACCGAGCAGCAGGGAAAGAACTTCGGTCAAGTGCTGGAAGAAGCCCGTCGCCGCTGGAACGATGACCTTTCGCGCATCCTTGTAGAAGGAGGTACGGAGGAACAGAAAACCGTTTTTTATACGGCACTCTATCATACGCTGATACATCCCAATATCCTGCAGGATGTGAACGGGGAATATCCCGCTATGGAGAGTGATAAGATTTTGACTACCCAAGGCGACCGTTATACCGTCTTTTCTTTGTGGGACACTTACCGCAATGTGCACCAGCTTCTTACGCTGGTATATCCCGAACGGCAATTGCAGATGGTGCGCTCCATGCTCGACATGTACCGCGAACACGGCTGGCTTCCCAAATGGGAACTCTACGGACTGTCTCTTATACACATCTCC
>ERZ1027275.73-NODE-73-length-24386-cov-7.201512_pt1 | contig 24386 bp, 23 predicted proteins | sample MGYA00519255_ERZ1027275 | MGnify/ENA primary metagenome ERZ1027275 (study PRJEB26926, sample SAMN06164427) | human gut metagenome | biome: ENVO:00009003; feature: ENVO:2100002; material: ENVO:00002003 | host: Homo sapiens | place: USA | collected 2012 ...
TCTTTTCCTTTATTGCAAATTAGAAAAACCTATTTATATTTGCAGCGCTTAACGAGATATATTATGCAAAACATAGAACAAAAAACGCCGTTGGCAAACAATCATATCTCTGTGGACTGTGTAGTGATTGGTTTTGACGGAGAACAGCTAAAGGTTCTGCTGATTAAGCGTGCAGGAGAGGAAGAAGGAGAAATCTTTCATGATATGAAGCTTCCCGGAAGTTTGATTTACATGGATGAGGATTTGGATGAAGCTGCCAAACGGGTGTTGAATGAATTGACGGGGCTGAAGAACGTCAATCTGATGCAATTCAAGGCATTCGGCTCAAAAAACCGTACGAAGGACCCCAGAGATGTACATTGGCTGGAACGTGCCATGCAGTCCAGGGTGGAGCGTATTGTCACCATAGCCTATCTTTCCCTGGTGAAGATAGACCGCGCATTGAACCGTGATTTGGACAATTATCAAGCCAGTTGGGTAGCCATGCCGGATATAAAGGCTCTGGCATTCGACCACAACCTGATTATCAAGGAAGCCATTACCTATGTCCGTCAGTACGTCGAGTTCAACCCGTCTTCACTGTTCGACTTGTTGCCGCGTAAGTTCACCGCATCCCAGCTTCGCACTTTGTACGAACTGGTGTATGACAAGCAGTACGACGTACGCAATTTCCATAAAAAAATTGCCTTGATGGAGTATGTCGTCCCCCTGGAAGAAAAACAGCAGGGCGTGGCCCACCGGGCGGCACGCTACTACCGTTTCGACAAAAAGATATACAATAAAATCCGACGGTAGCCGGATTGTAAATTCTTCATATCACTTTCATTTTAATATTGATAGAAATGTATTTATTAGGTTATGACATCGGCAGCTCGTCTGTAAAAGCGAGTCTGGTAAATGCGGAAAGCGGCAAGTGTGTATCGTCTGCCTTCTTCCCCAAGACTGAAGCGGAAATTATCGCAGTGAAGCCCGGCTGGGCAGAGCAAGACCCCGGAAACTGGTGGGAAAACTTGAAACTGGCCACACAAGCGGTATTGGCAGAATCCGGAGTAAACGCAGAAGACATCAAGGCGATCGGTATCTCTTATCAGATGCATGGCTTGGTATGTGTAGATAAAAACCAGCAGGTGTTGCGTCCTGCCATTATCTGGTGCGACTCCAGAGCCGTGCCCTACGGACAAAAGGCTTTCGAAACATTGGGAGAGGAGACTTGCCTTTCACATCTGCTGAATTCTCCGGGCAACTTCACGGCCTCCAAACTGGCTTGGATTAAGGAGAATGAGCCTTCCGTTTACGAAAAGATTCATAAGATAATGCTGCCGGGCGACTATATCGCCATGAAGTTGAGCGGTACCATCTGTACCACGGTGTCCGGTTTGTCCGAAGGGATGTTCTGGGATTTCAAGAACAACCGGGTTGCCGACTTTCTGATGGACTATTATGGATTCGACTCCTCTCTGATTGCCGACATCAAACCGACTTTCTCCGAGCAGGGACGTGTCAATGCTGCTGCAGCCGCAGAGCTGGGTCTGAAAGAAGGTACGCCTATCACTTACCGTGCCGGCGACCAGCCCAACAATGCCCTTTCCCTGAATGTATTCAATCCGGGTGAAATTGCTTCTACCGCCGGAACGTCCGGCGTGGTATACGGCGTGAACGGTGAGGTGAACTACGACCCCAAGTCACGTGTCAACACCTTTGCACACGTCAACCATGCTGCCGGGCAAACCCGTCTGGGTGTTCTGCTGTGCATCAATGGTACGGGCATTCTCAATTCATGGGTAAAACGCACCGTTGCTCCCGAAGGTATCTCCTACAGCGATATGAATCTGCTGGCGGCGCAAGCTCCCATCGGCAGTGCCGGTATCAGTATCCTGCCCTTTGGAAACGGTGCGGAGCGTATGCTGGAGAACAAGGAAATAGGCTGCTCCATTCATGGCATCAACTTCAACCAGCACGGCAAACAGCATATCATCCGTGCAGCGCAGGAAGGCATCGTTTTTTCCTTTAAATATGGAATCGACATCATGGAACAAATGGGCATTCCCGTGCAGAAAATTCATGCAGGCAAGGCTAATATGTTCCTCAGCCCGCTGTTCCGCGAGACATTGGCCGGTGTGACGGGAGCTGTCATCGAACTGTATGATACCGACGGCTCTGTAGGTGCCGCCAAAGGCGCCGGAATCGGTGTGGGCATATACAAGGACAACAACGAAGCATTTGCCACGCTTGAGAAGCTCGAGGTGATAGAGCCGAAAGTGGCAGACCGCCAGGCTTATGCCGACGCATATGCGCGCTGGAAACACTGGGTAATGTGCTAATGTGCACATTAAAACGTTAGCACGTTAAAACAATAAATTAATAATTAACCCCGTGATGAATGTGTCTGTCATTGGCACATTCTCACATTAAAACATTAAATTCTTATGGCAACAAAAGAGTATTTTCCCGGAATAGGAAAGATTAAATTCGAAGGTAAAGAGAGCAAGAACCCGATGGCATTCCGTTATTACGATGCCGATAAAGTAATCATGGGTAAGAAAATGAGCGAATGGCTGAAGTTCGCCATGGCATGGTGGCACACTCTTTGCGCAGAAGGTGGTGACCAATTCGGTGGCGGAACAAAGAAATTCCCCTGGAACGGTGAGGCTGACAAGGTTCAGGCTGCCAAGAACAAAATGGACGCCGGCTTTGAATTCATGCAGAAAATGGGTATCGAATACTACTGCTTCCACGATGTAGACCTCTGCGAAGAAGCCGAGACCATTGAAGAATACGAAGCCAACTTGAAGGAAATCGTAGCGTATGCCAAGCAGAAACAAGCAGAAACCGGCATCAAACTGTTGTGGGGTACTGCCAACGTATTCGGCCATGCCCGCTACATGAATGGTGCAGCCACCAACCCCGATTTCGATGTTGTGGCACGTGCCGCCATCCAAATCAAAAACGCCATCGACGCTACTATCGAACTGGGAGGTTCAAACTATGTATTCTGGGGCGGTCGCGAAGGCTACATGTCATTGCTGAATACAGACCAGAAGCGTGAGAAAGAGCACCTCGCACAGATGTTGACCATCGCCCGCGACTATGCACGTGCCCGCGGCTTCAAAGGTACCTTCTTGATTGAACCGAAACCGATGGAACCTACAAAACACCAGTATGATGTAGACACCGAAACCGTTATCGGCTTCTTGAAGGCTCACAATCTGGACAAAGATTTCAAGGTGAACATCGAAGTGAACCACGCTACTTTGGCGGGCCACACCTTCGAGCACGAACTCGCAGTAGCCGTAGACAACGGTATGCTCGGCTCCATCGACGCCAACCGTGGTGACTACCAGAACGGCTGGGATACAGACCAGTTCCCCATTGACAACTTCGAACTGACCCAGGCAATGATGCAAATCATCCGTAACGGAGGCTTTGGCAATGGCGGTACAAACTTCGATGCCAAGACCCGTCGCAACTCCACCGACCTGGAAGACATTTTCATTGCCCACATCGCCGGTATGGACGTGATGGCACGTGCACTGGAAAGTGCAGCCAAACTGCTTGAAGAGTCTCCTTACAAGAAGATGCTGGCCGACCGCTATGCTTCCTTCGACAGTGGTAAAGGCAAGGAATTTGAAGATGGCAAACTGACGCTGGAGGATTTGGTAGCTTACGCAAAAGCCAACGGTGAGCCGAAACAGACCAGCGGCAAGCAGGAATTGTATGAGGCAATCGTGAATATGTACTGCTAATAATGATCAATGTTTAGTGATTAGTGGTTAATAAGTTGCGCATGAGGTGTTTCAATATTAATCATTAATCGCTAATCATTAATCGCTAATCATTAACCATTAATCATTAATATCATGAATTATACAGAAAAAGGCAGTAAACTCTACCTCTTCTCTATTGTGCTGGTAGCCGTCATCGGGGGCTTGCTTTTCGGCTACGATACAGCAGTCATATCCGGTGCCGATAAAGGGCTTCAGGCATTTTTTATGGGTGCCTCCGATTTTGTCTACACAGATACGATTCACGGCATTACCTCTTCCAGTGCACTTATCGGATGTATCATCGGTAGTGCTCTTTCGGGATTCTTCGCATCCAATCTGGGACGTAAGAATTCTCTTTTCATAGCCGGCGTCTTGTTCTTTCTGTCGGCATTGGGCTCCTACTACCCGGAATTCCTTTTCTTCGACTATGGTGTTCCTTCCTATTCCTTGCTCGTGGCATTCAATTTCTACCGTGTATTGGGAGGAATCGGCGTAGGTTTGGCATCGGCCATCTGCCCGATGTATATTGCGGAAATTGCGCCGAGCAACATTCGCGGGACTCTGGTATCATGGAATCAGTTTGCCATTATCTTCGGCCAGTTGGTGGTTTACTTCGTGAATTTCCTTATTCTGGGCGAGAATTCAAATCCGGTGATAAAGGCCATTGAAGGAGTCAACCAGATTCTGAATCCCGAAGCGGCAGCATGGACCACAGAGATAGGATGGCGTCTGATGTTTGTCAGTGAGGCTGTTCCTGCAGGAGTCTTTGCGTTGCTCGTACTGTTTGTTCCCGAAACGCCACGCTATCTTGCCATGAGTGGCAAGGATGATAAGGCACTCCAGGTGTTAAGCCGTATCAACGGCTTGGCTCAGGCAAAGGTTATTCTGTCTCAAATCAAAGCCACGGCAGAGGAAAAGACGGAAAAGCTTTTCACTTATGGCTGGATGGTTATCTTTATCGGTATCATGCTGAGTGTATTCCAGCAAGCGGTAGGTATCAACGCCGTACTCTATTTCGCACCGCGTATCTTCGAAACGATGGGAATGGGCAACCCGATGGTTCAAACCGTCATCATGGGTATCATCAATATTCTGTTCACGTTGCTGGCTGTCTTTACAGTCGAGAAATGGGGACGTAAACCGCTGCTCATCTCGGGGTCTATCGGCATGGCGATAGGTGCTTTCGGAGTAGCTCTTTGCAACGTTGTGGCAGGGCTTCCTCCCATGTTGGCTGTTGTCAGCATCATGGTCTACAGTGCTTCGTTCATGTTCAGCTGGGGCCCCATCTGCTGGGTACTGATTGCTGAAATCTTCCCGAATACCATCCGTGGCGCTGCAGTAGCCATTGCCGTAGCCTTCCAATGGATATTCAATTTCATTGTATCTTCCACCTTCGTACCTATGTACAATATGAGTTTGGGAGATATGGGAGACAAGTTCGGGCACATGTTTGCTTATGGCTTATACGGAATCATCTGTGTGGTGGCTGCTCTGTTTGTCTGGAAGCTTGTTCCCGAAACGAAAGGCAAGACACTGGAAGACATGACCAAGCTGTGGAAGAATAGAAGAAACAATAGATAAGACCGTCATTGAAACTGTCCATATAAGACGGGAAAGAGGAGGCCTGATGAATGCCTCCTCTTTTTGTTATCAATTCCGTATCTTTTCCCTTATCCGTTCAAGATGGGAAAGAAAAATCTTCGGAGGGGAAGATAACATGTAAGGATAAACCGTACCTTTGCACTGTTTTTAATCAGGAATAGCAAGAAAGTTATGGATTCAATGAAAATCAATAAGGTGCAGATACGCAATCTGCAGATTGAAGATTATGACCAGTTGGCACAATCGTTTACGCGCGTTTATTCAGACGGAAGCGATGTGTTCTGGACGCACAAACAAATAGAAAAACTGATACGCATCTTCCCCGAGGGGCAGATTGTGACGGTGGTTGACGAGAAAATCGTGGGCTGTGCGCTTTCCATCATAGTGAACTACGATGATGTGAAGAACGACCACACTTACGCCCAGGTTACGGGCAAGGAGACTTTCAACACCCACAATCCGAAAGGCAACATACTTTATGGCATCGAAGTCTTTATCCATCCCCAATACCGTGGCCTGCGTCTGGCACGCCGTATGTATGAATACCGCAAGGAACTTTGCGAGACATTGAACCTGAAGGCAATCATGTTTGGCGGACGTATCCCCAACTACTACAAATATGCCGATCAAATCCGCCCCAAGGAGTACATAGATAAGGTGAAGCAAAAGGAAATCTTCGACCCGGTGCTGACCTTTCAGCTCTCTAACGACTTCCACGTGCGCAAGGTGATGCGCAACTACCTTCCCAATGATGAGGAGTCCAAGCACTACGCCTGCCTGCTGCAATGGGACAATATCTACTATCAGGCTCCCACACAAGACTATGTAAACCCCAAAACCACTGTCCGCGTAGGCTTGGTACAATGGCAGATGCGTACCTACAAGACACTGGATGACCTTTTTGAGCAAGTGGAATTTTTTGTGGATGCCGTGAGCGACTACAAGAGTGACTTTGTCCTTTTTCCCGAATACTTCAACGCACCGTTGATGGCAAAATTCAACAACGAGGGCGAGTCGCAGGCTATCCGCGGGCTGGCGGCCTATACCGAGGAAATCAAGGAGCGTTTCGTCAAGCTCGCCATCAGCTATAACATCAACATTATTACGGGCAGTATGCCGCTTATCAAGGAAGACGGGCTGCTATACAACGTAGGATTCCTCTGCCGACGTGACGGAAGTTATGAAATGTACGAAAAGATACATGTCACTCCCGACGAGATAAAGTCCTGGGGACTGAGCGGAGGCAAGTCCATCCAAACTTTCGATACGGACTGTGCTAAGATAGGCGTGCTGATATGCTACGATGTAGAGTTCCCCGAACTGAGCCGCATCATGGCGGACCAAGGCATGCAGATACTCTTTGTTCCTTTCCTTACCGATACGCAGAATGCTTACAGCCGCGTAAAGGTGTGCGCCCATGCTCGTGCCATCGAAAACGAGTGCTTTGTAGTGATAGCCGGCAGTGTAGGCAATCTTCCCCGCGTGCACAACATGGACATCCAGTATGCCCAGTCCGGCGTGTTCACTCCCTGCGACTTCGCTTTCCCCACAGACGGCAAGCGTGCGGAAGCCACTCCGAATACCGAAATGATTCTTGTGTCGGATGTGGATCTGGACTTGCTGAATGAACTGCATACCTACGGCAGTGTACGCAACCTGAAAGACCGGAGAGGCGATTTGTACGAGGTGAAGATGAAAAGATGACTTTCCCGAATGCCACACTCGGTTGCCTCCAATGCCACACCTTATTCTCCGAAATGCCACACTTCATCGTCCGGAATGCCATAGGTTTCGGACAACGGAGTGTGGCATTTCAGCTGCTGAAGTGTGGCATCCGGGACGATGAAGTATGGCATTTCGGATGGTAATTCCATAGTTTATCCGTATATTTGATGTAGTCTTGGGCTAATATTTTGACTACAAGGTTATTTTTGAGAATTCGCGTGAGGATGGGCAATGGATAAGAAATTGGTAGTGTGTTTGGTTACGCTATATTTCTCACGCTTTCAAATAACTCTTTTACTTTGATGCAAAGTTAGCATTTATTTTTGGATTACGCCTCATTCCAGAGCGTAATTCTCTTTTAGATTGCCTTTTCCGTGTCGCGGAAGCGACTATGCTTCAATAAGAAAAATACGAAATAAGGATACCATCATATAGAGGCGGAGTTTCCATAACCACAGGCAAAGGTAGTCCGTGTTCTTATCAGCCGTGCAAGGTCAGGCCCTTCGGGTTTCGTGGAAAAATCTTCCGCGCCCCGAGGGGCTTGCGGTATTTTTCCCGAAAACCTTGCGCGGCTGGAACACGACCTTTTAAGCCTGTAGTTATGGGAACTCCGGCCCCATAAGCCGGAATAACAAAAAATAAGATGGTATGTCAGAAACGACAAAGAACAAGTACACCCTTGAAACCCTACTGCCGTTGAATGTTTCATACGACAGGGATCATATCCTCAGGCAGCAGGATGTGGATATGGTAAACAGGCTTGTCGAAGTCATCGAAGGCTCACGCTCAAGCCTCACGCCTAAGATTGGAGACAGGATGCGTCATGTTGACCGGGAAGGAGATTTCTACGGACACGCGCTGCTCGAAAATCTAAGGGCTGACGGAATGTCGGTATGCCTTGCACCATACGTGCCGTTTGTAGGTATCGGTGATCCTGATATATGGCTCAGTGTAAGCGGAGGGCCGTTCACAAGCATCGATCCCGCCGAAATGAAGTTCATCGGCTGGGAGGACGGGGTATTCAGCGCATGGGGACATTGCGGACCGTGCGCCAACGGAAGCGTGAGATTCATGGCGAAGATCGCCAAATGGGAATACTCTGATCCGGAACCGCTATATGGGGATTTCACCACCGAGACATGGCGCAAACTCTATGTTCGCATCAATGATAATCCTGAGTCCCGCTACCGGTATGTCGCCGACGGAACAGCCTTCCGTGACGATGCCGACTTTGACAAGTTCAAGAAGAACTATGAAGCGACAGTATTCAATCATTCAGATTCCATGCTGGTTGTATGGTGCTTCCGGGATAAGACCGAGTTCCTACAGGAAGATGAATGGAACAGACTGGATTTGCCCGTGCAGGAGCGGATGTACAACGGACAACTCGTGAAAGTCAAGATAAAAAAAGACATGGAGCGCCATGTCACCACATTCTACCGCATAGAACTACCACCGATAACTTACTAAAACCATACGATATGCAAACAACAACAGCAACACATGCAGGCGGCAATGCCGACCTGCTTTCCGGTATTCTCGGAGTGGAAATCCGGAACGAGGAGAAGATAACGGCTCAGGACAGGCTCTTTTGCGAAAAGCAGCAGGAAATGCTGTACAATGCGCTTGAACAGATTGACCAATGGTACGGCATCTTCACAAAAGAGGCCGAGAAATACCGTGAAAGCCACAGGATAAGCTACAAGGAGAACGGCGAAATCAGACACCCTTATTCAACAGCCGATTCCGAGTATAAGGACTATACCGTCCACACGTTCAAGCCATTCAAGGCCATCAACGAACTTGTATCCTCAAATCTTAACGCCAACAAGGGGTTTGCCCAAAGAATAATCGGATATTTCAACCGCACATACAATGTGTCGGTACCGGTTCCAGAAATAAACGGGAACACTCTTAAAATGGGTTCTCGTCCGCATTACATGACGTATGTGGATGCAGTGATAGAGCATCTCGGAGGACGCAGTTTCCGAAAGACCGCCGAGGAGGAACTTATCAAACGTTTCCACCAACTTGTAAAACCTCATCGTTGGAGCAAGGTCAAACCGGAACTGAAAGGTGACAAGATTTCATTCCCGAACATCGTTGTCTTCGATAGTTTCTACTACGATTACAACCGCACAAACCATGTGCATTACAACTATCACGGGAACATATCAACTCTCTGCGAGGGGATAGCCTTCGGCTCCGATGATGTGCTGTGCGGGGACAAAGGAATGGTCATGCGTCTGAATCAGGACAATGTGGATATATCAGGCTGGTATGACCTGACGACAACCAACGCCACGGGGATGAAGTTCTTCCGCAACGGGCGAATAGATGTCAGATTCAAGGACAGAGAGGCGGCAAGCCTGTGTTTCAACCGTCTCCGCCTTGACGAACTGCGGTTGGAGGAGGAATAGACAATCATAACAGAGAACAGACAGCAGGAAGCACGGATATCGGCAACGGTGTCCGTGCTTACCCATTTATAACCATATCCCAAGACGATCATGTACGCCATCATACCCCAACAGATTCCCCCGAACCAGCGGGAGGAGATAAACGAGAAGATACTTTTCTGCATAGATTCCGGCAAGGACACCATACCGGCGGAAAGCATCTACAACTGCTATACCGGCATCGGAGGGTTGCATAATCTGAGACGTGCCGATTACAGCAGCTACAACGAGTATGCCGAGGCAAAGCGGGAGTTCGAGATGGGCCAGTTCTTCACGCCCCATGAGATATGCCGCGACATGGTGGATATGCTTTCACCCCAACCGTCGGAAATGATACTCGACATGTGCTGCGGCATGGGGAACTTCTTCAACCACCTGCCTAACCAGCGCAACGCGCACGGGTTTGACATAGACCCCAAGGCGGTTGCGGTGGCAAGACACCTCTACCCCGATGCGGACATAAAGCAATGCGACATACAGCAGTTCACACCGGAGAGCCGGTACGATGTGATAATCGGCAATCCCCCTTTCAACCTCAAATTCGGTATCAAAGTATCGCAGGTCTATTATATAGACAAGGCATACGATGCGTTGAATCCGGCCGGGATACTTATGCTGATTGTCCCCGCATCTTTCCTCCAAAGCGAGTTCTGGGAGAAATCGAAAGTCAGGGCCGTAAACGCGCAGTTCTCGTTCATAGGACAGACCCTGCTTGACCCTGACGCCTTCGCATCGCTCGGTGTCCGGAATTTCGGTACCAAGATAATGGTTTTCCTGCGTCATTCCCGACACATTGACATGCAGCCTTACAACGCTGACGATTTTGTGAGCGCGGAAGAACTGAAACAGCGCATAACTGACGCACGGGCGATGAAAGCCAGGCTCAAACTGCCGCTTATGCAGGAGGCTAACGCCGTAAGCCGCGAAGAGCTTGAACGGTTCGAGTATCTGCTTGCCAAATACATGTACGAGCTGAAAGCTCACAAGCGATTGAACCGACACATAGACAAGGCATTGGAACTCGTCGCAAAATTCCGCAACCAGAAACCGCCGGAGAACTGCACGCAGGCCGAGCGTGACGAATGGGAACGAAAGAAACTTACTCCGAACAAGGTATTGTCAGTCATACGACGGTATATCCGTAATCAGGACACCATACGCCGCAAGGAAATAGCACTCGTAAAGACATCTTACGGATTCAAACTCAAGACATACGCGCCACGTCTTCTTGACAAGGACGGTCACAATGCCGCAAGCATCAACGACCTGATATTGAAACGTACTGAGCTGCCTATGCCGGAAAACCCGACAGAGGCGAACATACGCCAACATAAGGCCGCATTACGGCTGATACGCAAAAAGCGGCACAGATATAGTCTTCAGAGCCGGACATTCGAGAGCATGGAGCCGCTGCCGGAACTGGCCGAATATCTTGACAGGGCGACTTTCGTGAACAAGGACATGGATGTGTGCGAGTTCACCAACCTGCAAAAGCACGACCTGAACCTCGTGTTGCAGAAACGGTACGCCCTGCTCAACTGGCAGCAGGGATCCGGCAAGACAGCGGCAGTCTACCAACGGGCGAAGTATCTTCTGAAATTCAACAAGGTCCGGAATGTCATTGTCCTCGCCCCGGCAATCGCCACGAACATGACATGGGAGCCGTTTCTGAGAAACAACCGCGAACCATACAGATTGCTGCGGAGCTATACCGATTTTGAGAATATCCCCGCCGGAACATTCCTGATAGTATCGACCTCCATGCTCTGCAAGCTGAAACGATATCTCATGAAGTTCATCAAGCTGTCGGCCCGGAGGCTGTGCCTCGTGTTCGACGAATCGGATGAGATTACCAATCCCGTATCGCAGAGGACGAGATACATACTCGCCATATTCCGCAGGGTAAAATACAAGATCCTTGACACCGGCACCACTACCCGGAACAACATATCGGAACTTTACAGCCAGTTCGAGTTGCTGTATAACAATTCAGTCAACATGACCTGTTGGTGTCCACGGGTATATAAACAGAACCGCGATAAGGAGATTGAGAGCGATTCCAACGACCATTACGGAGAACCGTTCCCGGCTTTCAGGGGGCATGTGCTCTTCAAGTCGTGCCATTGTCCCGGAAAAGCGACAGTGTTCGGGATTGAGAAGCAGAACCAGGACATTTATAACAAGGACACGCTTTTCGAGCTTATAGGCAAGACAATCATCACGCGCAAGTTCAGGGATTTCGCCGGCGAGAAATATGATGTCAGGACGCAGACCGTCACACCTTCACCCGGAGAACGGGAGGTCTACCGTGTGATAATAGAGGAATTCTGCCGTATATGCGAGCTTTACTACAACAGTACGGGCGATACGAAGAAGGACGCGGGACTTCGGCTCATGCGCCAGATCAAGCTGCTGATAAAAGCCTGCTCGGTCCCGCATCTTATCGAGGGATATTATGGTGATGAATATCCGGGTAAGGTCCATCACATAGGCCGGATGATACGCCGGACAAAGGGGAAGGTCGCCCTTGGATGTACATCTATTTCCGCCTATGAGATGTATGCCGGGTACATAAAGGAACATTTTCCCGACAGACCGGTGTTCACAGTGACCGGAGCCATACCCTTCAAGAAACGGCAGGCCATCGTCAGTGAGTTCGACTCCACAATCAACGGTGTCCTCGTATGCACGCAGCAGTCTTTGAGCAGCTCGGTCAACATCCCGTCTTGCAACCAGATAATACTGGAATCCCTGCAATGGAACATCCCTAAGATGGAGCAGTTCTATTTCCGCTTCATACGACTTGACTCAAAAGACAAAAAGAAGGTGCATTTCGTGACATACGAGGATTCCGTTGAGCAGAACCTGATGGCGTTGGTGCTCACCAAGGAGCGCCTTAACGAGTTCATCAAGTGCGGTGAGGTCAAGGAACAGGCGGAGATATTCAACGAGTTCGACATATCCATGTCGGTAATCGACAGTCTGCTTCGGCGCGAGACCGATGCCGAAGGCAAAGTGAGGATAAGCTGGGGTCGCCAGCTGGTAACGTGATAATCAAAGGAATAATGAAAACATGCAATCCGTGGCATCCATTCCCACAGGCAAAGGTAGGCCGTGTCCCCGTCGGCAGTGCAAGGTCGGGCCGCAAGCGGTTTACGGGAAAATCATCCTCGCCGGAGGCTCCGGTATTTTCCCGTAAAACCCTGCACAGCCGGGACACGCACCTTTTGACGCCTGTGGAATGGAACCCACGGGTTCCACGAAACATAATTATAAAAATGGAAAGAATGAATCTCAACGAGGCTGAACTGACGGTAACGACGCAGTACATGATAGACATATCCCAAAGGACTGACTACAACATGACGCTGAGCGATTACGGCGACATGCAGGAATTCCTGTGCTGTTGCTCGGAACTGTTCCCGCAGGAACGGCATCCGCAATACAGATATGTGGCATGGGACAATATACCGTCCATATTGATAAACCGTGAATGGCTGTGTCCCAACTTCTTTGATATAAGGGATGCTTTCGACCAGCTTAATGACGAGGATATGGAGAATTTCGAGAGATGGTGCGCCAGATACGGCTATGACCTGAGAACCGACAATCCGCACCTGCTTGTGGCTCATTACAGGAACATGTACGGCGACAATGTGAGCTACAATGCCGAGTGTTATCTGCCTGATACGGATAACGAAAGCAGTTCTTGTATCTGTTACCCCGAAGGCTGGTTCGACCAAAACCTGCTGAGGCAGGAGATATTCGGTGACAATTACGATTAAAGACGAGGAATCATGAGAATCAACCATCTGTCACCACTGTATCCGACCGACCCGCGTGTGCACCGTGCCTATTCGGAGATACTCAACATCGTCCTGCTCTCACGGCATATCATGGATGTCAGCAGGATGCTTATTGAGAGGAATGTCCGGCACGAGTACGGTTCGTTGTCGGGACATTTTCACTGGTCGTTCAGGAACGACTGCTTCACACTGTGGCAAAGGACCGGATACAACCACCACACCTGTTTCCCGCAGAGGGTGATAGCCGTGCAATTCGGGACTATTGCCGCAAAGGATAAGGAAATAGATAACGTATCATTGAATTAAAAAAAATATTATGAGTCATCAGATAATCACAAAAATGGCATACAATGCCTCGACGCATCATATCGAGACTTGGCAGCACTCAAACAATGTCTGGCCCAGAACCGACTATTTCTATGCCATGGATGTCGGAACCGATGAAAAGATGTTCCAGTTCATAAAATTTATAGCTGAACGTTCATGGCAGGGGCGCAAATGGCGAAGACAGTTTGAGATACTATTCAAGGAATACCCCGAACTACGCATGGACTCGTATGAAAATGAATTGAGGGGCAAACCATGGAAAGAATATTGTGACATATGTCGCAGATATGAAGAACTGGCTGAAAGCAAACGAGGAGATATTGTAGCCCGATTCAAGCAACTTGTGAAAATAAAATAGATGCCATGAAAAGTGTGACGATATCCAACCGCGAGATAGCGACTATGGCTTTCGACAGGCTGTGCAAGGAAAACAAAACGGATGCTGCCATAAGGCTCGCCCATGCGATGCTGCACTCACAGTCGATATGCCTCGGACTGGGCGATATAGAATGGGACATAGACCTCACCATCCAAAAATGCGGTGGCGAACCGAGGACAAACTACTGCGGATATTCGGCACGCTTCCATTTCTCACGGGAAACGGAGATGTCGGAACACAGATACCGCAGCATAAGAAACGAAATATACGGTGAATGATATGGAAAAAGAGAATAAGGAACTGACAATGAATTTCATCAGATCTGTAATGGAGGACTCATATACCCTTGTATGGGTCAATTATGATGACAATCTTAATGAGAACCTTGATGTCATAGAGACTTGCATGAAAGAAAAAAGTGCAATGACTCTATATGACAAGACCGACTACTGGTATCAGGATGCCAGATGGCATGGTGTCAGTCAGATTTTGGATGATATCAAGTCAAGTTGTATCGACGAAGGCTTTGACGAGGATGTCGTGGTGGAATTCATGGATGACAACAGGGATGATATAGTGAACATTATCTATGAGCGTGACGATTCGGACGCTCTCGGAGACCTGTTGAAGAATACGGATGACATTCCGGTTCGGATCGAGATGCTTTCCAACTATGACTGTATCAACTCGCATTGGCTGGAATCGCAGGGAGGATATGTCTATCCAGACTCGTATTTCGGTGATATGGTGGATGCGCTTAACCTCAATCCTGCAAAGGTAAAAATGTTCCTGACAGAGAAAGGGATTGCCGTTTATGGCAGGTGCCATTACCGGAGGTCACGTGACGGAAAGGAACTGGTGTCATACGAGGATTTCCACCGTGAACTTGTAAACTCATGCTGTGGGGCCAATCTGCTGACCTATATCGGAAAGATAAATCTCAAGGAACTTTATGAGTCCGGTTTCTCGGTGGCAAAGGTTACAATTCCGAAAGACAACTGTTGCGGCATATTCAGTTCGATGTACGGCGGCGGAAGCGTGCTTGATATGAAGTTGCGCTCGGATGTCACCATTGAACTGAAAATCGAGGATTACCACGGTCATCGCCTTTTGATTGATAATCCCCGCAAGAAATATGACTACTCGATAGGACATGTTTACGGCGTAAGTGATTCTTTCTTCGGCGAGACAGTGAAACTTACACCTGCCAATCAAGGAACTGCATAACAAACTAAATATTTTCCACATGAAAGATTTCAGCAAACAGATTGAAGATCTCCGCAAGGAGATTACCGGGGCGATTATCGGATTGCTTCGCAGACACGGACTGACGGAACTGGAATTTCCGGAGTCCGGCACAGTTCCCAACGCCCCGGATTTTGTATATGTCATATTCTTTGACGATGATGGAGACCCGTTCGAGTGTATCATCACAAATGTTTCGGTAATGGGTGACACTTTATACCTGACCGCGAGAGAAAAGCATGACGGATACATATTCCGGACCGAGAGCCAATTCGACCTCTCGGTTCGCAACCTTATATGGCTCAACGAAATCCTGCTTGCGACGCAGGAACTGCTTGAACCCGAAAATGAACCATTAAAAACATAAAAAGTATGGCAACAGACATGAACAGGCATATATGGGAGGGATGGACTGTCGGAATGTTCATTTCCGAACTCGCCCCCATCGTGGAGATGATAATGACCGGACAGAGCTGGCGCAGACCCTTCACCTCAAAAGCGGAGCTTGCCGACTGGTGCAGGGAAAACCAGCCATTCTATAAGAAACGTATTCCGGCGGTGAATAACCATTTCGCAAAAATGTACAACCTCAAATGACACGGATATGGATATAGTGAATCTGATTTCGACAACCTGCTCCTGCGACAAGCAGACCGCACAGGAATATCTCGAAGCCGAGGTACGTCATCTTCAGGAATTGCAGGAACTTAGCGACCTCCGTGAAGATGACCTGTATATGGCTTGTAGCAATCTTGGCATAGAAGACGACTATGTGGAGTATTTCATCAACCGCGTGGCTATGGCCTGACGCACAAAATTTAACGATATGACCTACTTTCAGAACATCAACAGTCTGGCAGACCTGAAAAAGAAGTACCGTCGGCTCGCAATCGACAACCATCCCGACAAAGGTGGCAGCACGGAAACAATGCAGCGCATCAACTCCGAGTTTGAGAAGCTGTTTGCCGTATGGAAGGACGTCCCTGTGTCGCCGACATCGGATCTTAACGGATACGAGAACGACTATGGCGGAGCATCAGCCGGGGAATACGCCCGCTATGTCTACAACGAATACCGGTGGCGAGGCAGTAACTATAAAGGACAATCTTCACGGGAGATTGTGGAGATAATACGTAATTGGCTCAAGGAAACCTATCCGAAATACAAGTTCTCGGTAAGACGTGACGGATACAGTTCAATACACGTCACCCTAATGACTGCCGATTTCGAGGCATTCACAAAAGAGTCAGGATATATCCACTGTTCTATCAATCATTACCGGGTTGAAAGAGAACAAGGATTGACAGACCGCGCCCGGGAGGTGATGACCAACGTAAAGGATTTTGTCATGTCGTACAACTATGACGACAGCGACCCTATGACCGACTACTTCTGCACCAACTTCTATCTTACTCTCGGCATCGGCAAATGGAGCAATCCCTACAAAGTCGTGCTTCCGAAACTCGGTATGAAAGGCCCGAAACCAAAGACATTCAGGCATCCCGAAGGTGCGGCGCACAAGGCTATCCGGCAGGCTCTTGAAAAAGGCCGTTTCGACTTTATAGAGAGCCAGCGGCATGCCGGATATAAGGTCTACGGAGCAGATCACTACGGTTCAAAGGGCGAACATTACTTTTGGCCTAAGCAGTATTCAAGCGCCAAGTCAGCACAAAAGCGCATTGACAAACTTGAAAAGGCAGGTATAATCTGCAAACTGACCGGCTATAACGGCGGCTGTATCCGCTTCATCGGCTATACTCCCGAAACAGAACGTATGCTCCGACAGGAAGAGCAGGAATACAACGAAGCCCGCGAGAAATGGGAGTTGGAGAACGGTCCTCTATGTCCGGCTTCGGCATAACGAAACAATGAGGATTTCTGCTTTTTATGGGAATCCTCAAAAACCTAAAAATTCTTATGGCACAGGAGAACATGGGCGACTGGATGGAATATGCCCGCGAATATGCGAAAGCCCAACGGGAGATGAAAATCGAAAAATGGGTCTGTATCACCATCGAATACCGGACGAAGGAACGGCAACGGGTTGTTTTGTTCCGCTATGACCTCCCGCGTGATATATATGAGCGGCGCCAATGGGTTGTCAGATGGCGCCATGCCCGGCTCCTGTGCCAATATCCCAAAGAGAACGTTCAGACATATTTCTCATATTATGACAGGCGAACCGGTTTAAGTATGGATTTCGGCTCTGCCCTCTCCAGACTGTCTGCGGCGAAGGCCCAAATCACAATAGCCCGACGCAAGGAACAGGAATATCTTGAATACCAGCGGCAGAACAATATGTTCTTCAATGAGGCGGAAGATGAAACGCTTGCAAAGTTCCGTCGGAAACTGCAATCCAAAATTGAAAAATATGCCGAACTTGAAAAAGAGGTTATGCTGTCGGTTAAAAATGAGAGACTACAATATAACTTGAATCGTTTTTAGGGTAATATATCTCTGTTTCCAAGACTGGCAGTTTCCAAAACCATCCTAAAAGCAATGTGCAAAAAATATACCTTGCTTTACAATAGAGCAGTTGTGGCATTTTTGCTTTTTGTGGCGTTTCATTTTGGCTTTTTGCGATTACTTTCCTCAATAATTAAATGTGTTATTAGGCTAATCACTGAGATCTCCAATATATAGATGTAATCTATACCCTGTCTCGTGTTCATGTCACAAAACTACGGTAGTTTACTGCATTGAAATGCATTAGGTGATTATATAATGTACATTTTACACAAAATCCCTCAATTATATGCCGGGAATTTCTTCAAATTCCCCAATTTGCAGCCAACAAATACCCACATGTTCCTAAATGGAACATGTGATTTATATTTTAATCATCTCAAAAGATTAATCTTATATAGCGTTTAATCTGTTTTTTATAAACTATCGCAAATTTTGCGACAATTAGACCACTACATCATTAACACAATATTACATACGCTCATAGTATCAGCACAAATATTAGACTGGAAATAATCTACTCTTAATATAAAGTAAATATCAAGTAAATTTGAGAACGATTTTATTGAATTTGAGAACGCAAAACAGTCAAAAATCGAAGATAATACCAAATTTGGGAACGTTTTATTTGGTGATAACATATATTTGTCGTACTTTTGCAGTATAATTATGGTAAGCACAGAAATACTCCGCATAATAGAGGGTGGACTGGCAAGCGATAAACGAAAGATTGTCAGTTACTCAAATCGTCTGGCTGATAGATTGGACCAGGAGGGCGAGTGTGTCATGGCAAAAGCAATCCGAAAGAAATTGGAGAACAACACAACTGGTGTTGTCGCGGATGCCGTACGTACTGCTCCGCTTGATTCTGATAGTCGGCTTCAGATGGTTGAGGTATTCCCTCCAAACTCATTGTCTCATACACTGGTTTTGGATCCATTTGTAAAAACGCAAATAGACGAATTCATTAAGATAATTGAAAACAGTCAACGCCTTGAACTAAATGGATTGGATGTTGCCAAAACGCTTCTTTTATATGGTCGTCCGGGATGTGGCAAAACAACATTGGCTCATTATATTAGTGCACAAACCAATCTCCCGTTGGTGGTGGCTAAATTGGATGGTTTGGTTTCGTCATTATTGGGAAGCACGGCTAAAAACATACGTAAAATATTTGAGTATGTAAGTGATTTCCCATGTATACTTTTCTTGGACGAATTTGACGCAATAGCTAAAGCCAGGGATGATCAAAGAGAAATAGGGGAACTTAAGCGTGTAATTAATAGTTTGCTTCAAAATATTGATTTCATGCCCAAGCATTGTGTGTTAATGGCTGCAACCAATCATCCTGAACTATTGGATCGTGCTGTCTGGCGAAGATTCATTCAGAAAGTTGAGGTTTCGCTCCCTACAAAAGACGCTTTAAGAGAGCTTATTCAGAATTTATCAAGCCCTTATACTTTTGATTTTGGGGGAGCTACGATAAAATCTGACACTTTATTAAATCTTTTTATTGGACTTTCTCCATCTGATCTTAAAACTTTATTTGAACGAGCCAAGATCAAGTGCGTCCTTGAAAATCAATCTCAATTAGACATTGTCCAATTGTTGCTTGGAACATTTGAGCTTTTAGATGAAGAAAAGTCAGAGAAAGAATTTATTAGATTTCTTAATAATAAAGGGGTGGCTCAACGTCATATAAATAAACTAACCGGTATTAGTTTACGACAAATCAAAAATTATTTAAAACCCGACGATAATGGATAAAACACGACCCATACAAATAGTCAAAACTCGCGGAAGTCAAGATTGGTTCAAGAAGGAAGGTAGCGGTGGTGGTTATCCCAAATGGGCTACTCCTGAAGCCATCCGAAAAAATACGGCTATGATAAGCCAAACTTTGCAATCTCTGGATCGAGTATTTCATCAACGCAGGGAGGATGGTAATAATTTGCCTGTTTTATTAGTAGCAACACTAAATGAGGATGCCACAGCAAAATCACATCGTCCTAATGTCAAGTCCATTTTTCGCACAAAACAGAGCTCCAATATAATTGGAGTTGCCGGCTTAGGCGAACTTTTTGTGAAAATAGACACATTGCATGACTTAGACATAATAAAAGAATCTATTTCTGATATTAGACATAATCGAGCATCCAAAGAAAAAACTATTGGAGCCGCTGCGGTCCAATCACTGGATATTTTCCATCCGGAATTCAATGCGGATGAGCTTGCAGGTAAAACAGTCAAAATACGATTGGTTGACTATAAATCAGATAGATACAATCAATTGGCCGAGCAGCATTTCGTAAAAGAATGCGAAATTTGTGGTATTGAGGTTGTTAAATTGAATTATGCACCCGATTTATTCTTATTTAAGGTTGAAAAGATAAACGAGAACCAGTTGGAGCGCATAGCTACTATGGATAGCGTTATATCCGTAAAAGAGATGCCCTATTATGAAATTACGGCTGCCCCCGAACCTTGGGCTGTGGATATAGATGTCGCTGCACCAAAGCAAAATGAAAGTTATCCTAAAATCGGGATATTGGATTCTGGAGTAGCAAACTTGCCACAATTATCTCCATGGCAAATAGGGAATGAGCATAATGCCGCCGGCCTTGTAGAATTAGATATCGACCGTAATCATGGCACTATGGTTGCGAGTATTGCTTTGTATGGAGATCAGCTGGAAAACGAATCGTTAACAGGATGTGGTCCATCCATGTTCGCCAATTGTATCATCAACACCAATCCTGATAATGCCAGAATTTCTGAAGAAGAATTGGTAATCTATATTCGCGATTCTATTGAACGTCACCCTGATATTAAGATATGGAATATCTCGCAAGGATCTTCAACTGAGGTGTCTGATGAAATCTTTTCGGAATTTGCTATTGCACTTGATGATATTCAACGCACATACGATGTCTTGTTTTGTAAATCTGCCGGGAATACAAAAAATCCGAATGAGAGAATTAGTCAAGGTGCAGAATCTGTTCGTTGTATAACCGTCGGTTCTGTATGCCAAAAAGGTGAAGAAGAAAAAGATCTCCCACGGGGAACCCTTTCTCCTTTTTCCAGAATAGGCCCAGGCCCCGAATATCTTCAAAAGCCAGATGTCGTTCACTATGGAGGTAATTCTGTCACAGGGATAAATGTTGTGACTGCTCCCGGTCTTACTTCACGCGAGAAAGGAACCAGTTTTGCCACTCCTCGAGTTACTGCTCTTGCTGCTCATTTGGCGCATCGCATCGGCGGCAAATTCAATTCCACATTAATCAAGGCTCTGATTATTCATAATTCTCAGTATCCCTCTGTTCTTACAAAAGCTGACAAGAGCATCAATTGGGCATATGGCTTTGGTATTCCCTCTCATATAGATCAAATGTTATATAACAATGAAGATGAGTTCACGATGGTCTGGCAACCTGAGATATCTCCTACAAGCGGCGTGGACTATCAGATTATCGGTTTCCCTTACCCATCTTCGCTTGTTGATAATGACGGTAATTTTTATGGTGTTGTAACCGTAACTATCGTATCCAATCCGATACTTCGAGGGAGTGAGGGTAACGAGTATTGTCAAAACGATATTGAGGTTAGTTTAGAGCCAATTGACTCTATTGAATATGTGACTGTTGGTGCGCCCGGAGTATCGTCAGTATATCGTAATGAGACAAGAGTTCACTCCACTCAAAACATTTTAACACCGAGTGCCTATTCTACAAGACAACAGTCGATATTTCTAAAAGAGAGAAATCTTATTATTTCCAAAAATAAATATCAACCGGTTAAGAAATATCAAGTTGATCTTTCAACCCTTAAGCCTGCGATTAAGGCTAAGATGAAAGGAAAAACCGAATGGGTTCTTCGCATCAAGGGTTTTACTCGAGATGCGACAAAGGATGAACTTATCGCACATCTGAATGATACCGGTGAAATTATCTCAGTTCCTGTTACTATCATAGTATCGATTAAGGATCCATTAGGTAAGAAAATCGCTTATGATGAGGGTATCCGATTGTTAGACCAAAACAACTTTTCCCATACCAATATCCTTATCCGTAGGGATATCGAAATTGATGCTGAAAATATTAACGAACAATAACAACTGTTATTCCAAGGAGAATAACGCTAAAACTATAAGCAGTCATACGGAAGTTAAAACCAACAGAGTTTTTGCCTTCTAAAAATATGTATAATAACTACTGACAAATTGATATGTACGGATGCACTACAGTGATGATGTCGACAACGGCTCTTCCCTTAACATATACGGAGGATGAGCTAAAAAGTTTGATTAGTAACTATGCCGAGAGTTCAGATGGCTCGTTTTCCTACAATGGTTTATGCAACCATATTAAAGCTACAGCCTTACACGAAGACCGTTTCAGAAAAGAAAAAAATACCGAATATAATGGGATAGCGTTAACTGGAAGCGATGAAACGCTCATTAGTAAAATCCTTTGGGATATGATATGGGCAAAAGAGCTATTCATTAATTTTTCGCGTAATCCATATTTGGTCCCCACACCAAATGACACATATTTTCATGTAAATCATAAAACCAGTCGCTAATAGAATAAAAACACGTGCATATTTATGGTCTATTTCTCTGAAATTTTTGACATAGAGGAGTCCGTACTTGAAAGTTATGGAGCCTTCAACATATCGTTATTGAATGATTTACCGCTGTTTATTGACCCATTTTTATTATATGCAAGTGATAAATCAGATTACAAAAAACTGCACGAGGAGATATTAGACTATTTGACATTCCTCAGGGATAAATCACTCGGAGGTCAGCTTACTCCTATAAAAATAAAACGTTGGTTCTATTTTCCGGAAGTAAAACAAGTTTGGTTCGGATATAGTGAAACAGGTAATAGAGGCTCTGGTTTAGGGAGTGCTTTCGGTAACGCCATGTCTAAAGTAATAATCAATGTATTCAATGACTTGCGAAACGAATCTATCTCTGACACATCTCATTTGGAGAAACTCGGCTTATTCCGTTCTGGGGTTGGACGAGATAATATAAGTGATTTTACATGTAACCTTATTAAACATTTTTTACTTGAATATACTCAAACATTTGCTTTGCAATATTTAAATCCCTCTCAATATCGGGAGTTTTCTGTATTGAAAGCGTACTTTGATTACGAGAATGAAACATGGTGCTCTAAAACATATAAACTACCATGTTTTGATAATGATTACGTCCTCTTGACACCAAAGGATATTTTAACGAAAGATGAGAATTGGATAAATTTTAACGATATGAAACACCAATTCTTCTCTATCACAAATTCTATCCCCAATGATGAATTAAGAGATAAGATTAATGATATGTACCTACGGTCTTTGCCTAAAAAGCCGAAAGATGAGGATATAACCAAATCTATTACATATATGGTGAGTCGTTATCCTGAAATTATGGATTATTATATCCGGCTTAAGGAGAATGATAAAGATGGTGCAAAAATGGCATCAACAAAAATTGTATCTGATGCCTCCCATATTTATATTCGTAATATTACCAACCTACGTAAATTGCTTCAAGATACGGATTTCTACAATTGTGCAGAAATAGGATCTTTTGAAGCGACTCGCAAACGAGTGCTATTTCTAAAAGATATGATAGAAAATAAGGATGGCTATCTGTTCTTCTATTGCAATAATAAACCTATACAGCGAGAAAAAGATTTGCAACTTCTTTTTAAATTGACATGGTTTGCGACTTCATTTGATGTAAATGCTGAAGTTAATAACGGAAGAGGTCCTGTTGACTATAAAATTTCATTTGGGAAATCAGATATGACACTTGTGGAATTCAAACTTGCAAATAATTCCAAGCTAAAACAAAATCTAAAAAATCAAGTTCAAGTCTATGAGAAAGCCAATGACACTCGTCAAAGTATGAAAGTCATACTATTTTTCAATGATAGAGAGCATAAAAAAGTCTTGTCCGTTCTACATGAACTTAAATTAGAAAGTGATCCTAACATAATATTAATTGACGCTTGTAATAACAAACCATCAGCATCAAACGTAAAATAAAATATCCCTTGAGAAATCCGGTTAATCGGAAACTCAAGGGACATTTGTTTTGAGATTATGGAATGAAGAACAGCGCGAACTCGGTCTTGCGGCGTTTCAGCAGACCGGCGTGGCGTCTGCCCTTGTAGCGGCAATAACTGATATACTCCTTATAGATATCTCGGTTGCCGGCCTCCAATTTGCGGATAAGGGTGCTTTTCGGTATCCTGCCGGAACCCAACAGCCTGTATTCTCCCACATTGTACGAGAGTACCGCAAGAATCAGCGCGTCTTTTCCGAAGCGGCGGAATGTCGAGCAACGTTTTATAAGGTCCGCCCTAAGCAGCGAGTCAGCCTGCACCTTTGTCAGATTGCAGGTGAGCTTCTCACCGGGAAGGAGTTTATGACCGTAACCTATATATGGGTGGTGTCGGGCATAGTGCCATCCCTCAAAGCTCTTTATGCAGGCCACAGCCCTGTCAAAGAGCGAAGCCGGTATCATCAGTCTGTCCGGTGGCGGAGAGCCGCCACCCTGTGCCTGTCTCTTATACACATCTCCGAGCCCACGAGACGC
>ERZ1027275.104-NODE-104-length-21338-cov-8.561293_pt1 | contig 21338 bp, 19 predicted proteins | sample MGYA00519255_ERZ1027275 | MGnify/ENA primary metagenome ERZ1027275 (study PRJEB26926, sample SAMN06164427) | human gut metagenome | biome: ENVO:00009003; feature: ENVO:2100002; material: ENVO:00002003 | host: Homo sapiens | place: USA | collected 2012 ...
GTGGGCTCGGAGATGTGTATAAGAGACAGATTCCCTAACTTTGTGATTTTGAACATCAATTCAAAATTGAATTTATGTTTTTCTTCCAGTTGTTCAAGGATATTGCGAATATCTCGCATTACATTTGAATGAGTTTTGCCCGTAATTTCCGCAATCTGTAAGGAGGTCATTGTTCTTTTTTTACCTTTTCCCTCATCAATAGGTATTAACTGATTAAAATTTTCCATATCTTTGCACTATAAAGTTAATGTTTTCCCCATCAGCGGCTCGGACATCTCCGCTTTTGGGGAATTATTTTGTCCGATCTTGTAGTAGGCAGGGAATCGAACCCCAATACGCCATTACTCGTACCTACTGAACCCTCCTTAATATAATAGTCACACTTGACATAATAATAAAGAGAAAGGGCAAATCCCGATGAAGCCTAATGTGGTTGCCTGCCTCAAAGAGAATGCCCTATAATATTTTACTCCAGTTCATGACAACCACGAAATGAACCTAACAGCATTGTTTCCGACACAAATATAAAAACGATATTTTCACCATACAACAGACTAAAAATCAGAAAAATAAATTCGGTAAACATCAGTAACAAACGGTAAGAATCGGTAAATAAAAACAGTTATATTTACTCTAAAATTTAGACATAATATAAATAATGCACGTATCTACCGTATTGTGACAAGATGTTGGTTGCAATTTATGATACCGTTCAAATAATTTAGAAATATAAAATACTGTAAATAAATATATTGCAGAAAACGTGTTAGTCCCTATTCTTTTTATATCTTACCATAACATTGCCTTCGGATTCTATTTTACAGTTTCCACCATGAACATATACATAAACTTTAGCCACATCGCTTTGCCTTACATGTAGTTTAGCCCGATCATATACACTCACAAAAACTTTGGCGCAATCTTCCACTTCAAGAGTCAATTCACTATCATGGCGCAAATGGAGAGTAGCGGCTGTAAATTTACCGAAAGAAAGTTTGCCTGAACATTTACCGTTCAGTACATATACACCATTGTTGCCTCCGGTCACTGGTTCATCAACAAAAATAAGGTTTTGATGAAGCAGACTCCGGTCAAAATTACCTTTTATATATTCCACTGTCGGATAATCGTGTTCAATACAAAAATCAATACCCCGTATATACATTCCGATCAATTCTTGCTGGCTTTTATTATTTTGCCAGTCACCTTGCCATTGTGTGCAGAGGCCATACGATACGGCATGGCCTCTCAATTCACTATTTAATCTGTTCATAATCATACATTAAATTTGTTTACACCGTTTATATTCCTATGCAGTATATCTCTGATTTCTTCCACAAATTCCACATTCTTTGCTGTATTTATCTGTATCATTGTCAGTTGTTGTAATTGCGCTTGTGCTATTACATTATAGGCCGGGAACAATTCTTCAACCAATCTGCGCACATACTCCCGTTTGACACTCACGTCAGCCCGGATTGCATTTATATAAGAAGCCAAAAGGTTAGCGGTATTTTCAGTAACATTCTGTATGCCTTTAGATAAACCACTTCCACTGTCTTCTTCCTCTTCCTTCATGCTGATACCATATTTCTTTTCCATATAGTTATTCAGTTTGTCAAGCATGGAATAGTAATCATCGGTTTTCTCACTGACCCCCATTAGATAGTCCGCAATACTTTCTAACTCCCTTTCGTCAAGAGAGAAATCCTTGCCGAAATAACCACTCATTCCATCCTCACCAAAAAGCATCTTTTGAAGCTGTTGCATGGCCGGTTCCAAAATACTTATTTTGAGAATGGAGTTCATAACATCACCCATAATATCGGCAACCTTATTTTTGAAAGCTTCAGCACCATCTTCGCCTTTCTGCCATGCCTCATACAAGGCATCTCCCAACTGCGAAGCCCAGTCTTTCAAATTAATGCCATAAAGAGATTCAGCCGTTTCTTCGGCAAAATCCTTTATTTGCTGTTTCATCTCCGCAATCTGATTCTCATAATCAGCCACTTTGCTATCATCCGTCTTCTTCTTGTCAATTTCGGCTTGCCGCTGTTTCTCCAACTCTGAAAGTTGTTCTTGCATCAAGGCACGTTGATACCCGTATGCACCGCCTTCATCGTATGCCGAAACACGTTTTTGAAGTTTTTCCGCTTCCTGCTTATATTTCTGCAAAGACATCAAATCGAAGATGTTGATCTTCCCCTTATTGCGTATTGCCTCAATCTGATTATTTAATTGATTCAACCGGGTACGGTCATTTTCTGCATCTACAAGTTTTAGTTCCGTGCCACTGCCCAAGAAACGTTCAAGAATACCGTCAATCTGTTCGTATATATACTGCAACTGTTGAGCACGAAGTTTACTTTTTTCAATAGCCTTATCAAGCTTTTTGTCATGTGCTTGTGCTATCTTCCCAATCCAGTTTACAGCTTCACCGGCAGCGGCAGCAATACCACCAACTATTCCACCTTTGGCGAATCCCTGCCCGATATTGCTTATAGAAGACATGGCATCCTGCACATTACCCATTGTATCGGCCATACCCTCATTGCCCAAAGCATCGAACATGGAAGACATCTGTCCTGCAAAATTGCCGACAAGATCAGCACTTTCAGCGGCACTTTCTCCCAACCGTCCGATTTTCTTTTCCAGTTTGTCGCTGTCTTTTTCAGAAGTAAAAAGTTCTTTTACATTCTTCGCTAAGGTTTTGAATGGATTTACAGCCAACTGTGCATCTTGCAACTGGGGGATGGCTTTTATCAATTTATCCAACAAAGAATAAGCACCCTTAACATTTTCAATACTACCATCATCTTTCGTAAAAAAAGAAGTAAATCCATTGGGCTTTCCATCGCTATCATAGGAAACCTTTGCATTATTCTTGATTTCCCTTGCGATACGTTCAGCCTCTTTCAAATCAGAGAATGAACGTTGCTCTTTATCTCCAAATATTTTCTCCCATTCAGGTAACAATTGTAATAAGGTCGATTTTAATTCAATCAGCTTCTTATTATATTCATCAAGATAAGCCTTCTGAACATTGTTTAGACCTGACGTATCACCAACCAACTCCCCATTTTTTCCGACACTTAATCCAGTCTTTGATGCGTACTGTTCACTTAATATTCGTATCTTTTCTATCGTTGATCTTGCATTGGCAATAACCTTTGTATCATCAAGTGCAATACTTACCTTATCTTTCTCAAATGCCTCTTTAGCATCCTTCCACACCTTAAAAAATTGCTTATATAATGGGCTGTCTTTACCTCCTAATATACTTTCTGCTTCATCGTCACTCAAAGTGAATGGAAGATCAACAGCCTTTTCTTTGAGTTTCTTTTGTACTGTATCTATTAAATATTGCGCTTCATTCTCATAATCAGTCAAAAAACCAAAAGCATAAGTTGAAGCATCCTTCTTACTTGCACCGGCATTGACAAGCTGCTTGTATATATCCCATTTCTTTGAAACATCAGATACGTACCTTTCAAGTTCTTTTGCGGCCTTATCCGAAGCTTCTTTCATAGCGTTGGCATCAATATCCGCAATGACTTTCCGTATGGAAACTTTCAAGTCCCTACGAACTTCGGTCTTATCGTCAAGCTGGTTAAGAATCTTATTCAATTCATCCCGATAATTTCCAATATCCACCGGTTCTTTACCTTTAAATAAGGGATCAAAAAAACCCGATTCTTTAACCTTGCTGGCAGCTTCTCCCTTTCCAACAATGTCAGTCCACTTCTTATATTCAGAATATGCCTCCTTTAGTAAGTTTACCCGTTCTTTCAATCTTTCGGCAAAGGCATCCTTTTTGCTCTTATCCTTATTTGGATCAGTGAGGGAAAAACCGATTTCTTTAGCTCCTTTCTCACCGGCTTGCATTGTATCGAAAGCCTTTTTATAATCTGATACAATTCGCTTCTGCCAGTCGGGAAGTTTTGACAAGTCAATAGCTCCAATACCTGACAAATCTATTCCGGCTTTAATCAATACCGGCTTCAATTGATTTGTTGTCTCTTTAGCTTCCTTGTATCCTTTTTGTATTCCTTCAATGATTTTCTCTGAATCTGTGGAAACCTTTATTTGGGCTTCAAATTGCCCATCTGTGGCTTCATTGAACTTTTTCTGCAAGTCTGACAAGCTCTGAATAGTTTCCGTATATTCAGCATTAATCTTGATATTGAATTGCTTTTCAAGAATCTCACCATTAAGAAATTTTCGTATATCTACCGGCATTTCTTTAAATTGATCCAAGAAAGAACTTATATCCAAACCGATAGCTATTCTTTGAGCGTCACTCAAATTGTCTAAATTCCAACCGGCAGCTTGTAATCGTGACTTATATTCAGATATGAAACTCTGCATATCCGGTGATACTTCTTCCTCAAAAACACGTTTAGAGTTTTTCCATGCCTTCCGTAGCTGAAAAATATCATCCCTATATCCTCCCGTGAAGGGTAACTCATTATTCAAACTGGCTAATGCCTTGGGATATTCTTTGATTATATCCAACTGCTCTTTCAATGATTTGCCCGAAGCGACTTTAGCAAAATCATCATACTTGGCTATAACTTTCTGCATGGCAGTATAATACTCTATATAGCTACCAGCCATACGGTCTATAATCTTGTCTATATGCTTCTCTGCCTTGATGTAGTCTTCAATATTTTCACTAAAGCTTTCGTCAAAATAACCATCAGTAGCATCATTCGCATATTCAGATGTACCTCTTATGGCATTCAACAATTTATAAGCCTCTTTTGTATCATTCAAAGCATTCCGAAGCAATATATATTGTTCTGCAAGGCTTTTAACCGTATTTCCTTCATCATCAGTCTTAAACGTTTCATTAAAAGTGTCTGCCCAAACTGGAGAATAATCCTTTAATGCTGTTTTCATTTCTTCAATAGAAGAAATCAGTGAGGCATCATTCGCCTTAAAAGGATCAACATCAGCAAATTTTTGAGCTTCTTTCGTTAAATTCTTGAAACCGTCTTGTGCTCTTGTTGTCAGCTCGGAAATACGCTCGTTCATTTCGTCAGCCTTTTGCCCGGACTTATACCATAATTCAGTAATGGCAAAAAGTCCAGCGAACAAATACATGTATGGATTGAACAAACCCTTAAAAGCAGTCCAAACTTGTTTGGCTCCATAACTAAGCATTGCCATTGCCACACGAGCTTTTCCAGCTGACATAGCCACTTGAAGTTCAGCTTTTGATATATTAAGTAATTGGGTAATATGTCCTGCCTGACCTGATTTAATTTTCCCAAGTGTTATCAACCTCAACGCTTGTTCTTTGTTCAATGCGCCACTAACAGCCAATGCCCTCCATTCTGCGGTAGTCATAGCATTTCTTGAAGCAATCAATCCTTTTTCAGCGGCAGTTAAAGTGCGGTAATTGGAAGCCATCACTAAATCCGCTGCTGTTTTCTGTTTAGCTGCGAGTGTTCCTTTTATTAATGTAGCATTTGCCACTCCCATGGCACGTGATCCTGCATAAACCGCAACCCGATATGTTCCAAACGCAGCTGTGGCCGCTGTTATAAAAGGTACAACTTCTTTCCAATTTTGAGCAAGGGTGGTAAGGCTTTCGGCAGTCCATTTCAATGTACTACCCATTGACTCCGCAATATCACCAAGCATAATGTCAATCGCATCAGCCAAGTTCTTCCATTTGGATTTGACTGATTCTGAAAGAACTTCCTGCATGTTATGAAACATGCCACCATCATCCGTAAGTTCCCAAAGAACATCTTTTACGTCCTCAAACGTAACTTTCTTTTTCGAGATCATATCAAGCACTTCACCGGCACTGACAATGCGGCCTTCCAACTTACTGAATCGCTCGGCCAGTTTATCCACCATAGGAATGTTCGCTTCCGTCAATTGCCGCAATTCTGTTCCTTTCAAGAATTTAGCAGCCTTTATCTGACCGAAGGCCAATATGATACGCCCCATATCAACACCTACACCGGCTGATATATCAGCCAGCCTTTTCATGGTATCATACAATTCATTGTATGGTATAGAATATGCAGAAAGTTGCTTGGCATACTGATTCAAATCCATAACCCCGAACGGAGAAGCAACAGCCAGTTTCTTAATCTGATTGAATATGGTTGTAGCTTTGCCTTCATCTTGCAGGATAGAGGCCATTGCAATTTTCTGATTCTCCAACTCACCACCAATATCAACCACTGCACGTAAGAAATTTTGTGCCGCATAAATGGAGTATAGCCCCAAAAATTCATTTCTTAATTGTCCGACAATACTCAACTGGCTGTTCATTGCTCCATTCATATTGAGAGTGGCTGTCATGTGCCGCCTTGCTGCATTGGCTGATCTCTCACGGGCATTAGCCAAATCCAGTTCCGCTTTGGCGGCACGGGCGGCTCTTTGTCGCGCAAGCTCACGTGCGGCTGCGGCAGAAGCCTCCGCTTTGGTTTGAATGGCTGCGGCTTTGGCGGCGCGTAAATCACTTGCTGTAAAGTTTGTATTCAACCCGGCGGCTTGCAAGGCGGCACGGACAGCTTGTGTGGTACTGGCCTTATCCACTACCACATTGATCTTAAACTTCTCACTTTGAAGCAAAGTCTTCATATCACCAACCAACTTCTTCTTGTCAAAACCCACATCAAGTTTTGCCTGCAAGTCTTTGGTGATTTCCGCTTTCAATTTTTTACGTTGTTCCGCTGTCTTATCACGGAACAGTATATCAAAATATAAATTACCGAGATCAGCCATATATTATTGTGTTTGTGCTACTTATAATCATTAATGTTAATTGCTGTTTCTCCATTGCCATACTTATTTTTCCAGCGTTTGGCAGCATCCTCTATTTCGCTTACGGAAGGGGATTTGAAGTTCTTCGTATCGTGCTTCTTTTCCTTGTTGTCCTTGTCACAATCTGTAACCACAATAGACACATCCATTGCCAATAGTTCAATTTGTGCATTTGTAAGTACCCAATAAATACCAAACAAGGGCTTGCTTATTGGAATCCCAAATACTCTCAAAGGCTCTGTCAGCCACGGATAGGACTTGCCTATTTCCCACGTTTGTCCGTAGCTGGTTCGTGAAGGATATGCTCTGCTTCCTCTTTTGTCATTGTCATCATCGTGTCCTTCATCGCGGTCAGATATATGGTAGCGGTCAAGTAGTCTTCCACTGGAATTTTTTTTTTGCCGACGGCTATAACCTTCATCAGCTCATGATCTCCATATTGTTTGATATAAAAGAACCATCGCCACAAGAAAGGATAGAAGAACTTGATCTTCCAATATCCGTTCAAAATGATAGCGGCTGCACATTGGCAACTGATCTTATCATCATTTCCCGATTTCTGCATGGTACTGGTGAATTTGCGTATAGTCCCTCTTTTCAGCCATGAAATACCATATTTCTTTCCTCGGACTTCCACATAGTCCACACTGTCTTCCAACACATCATTCAATAGCCTTTCATCCTCCGGTGTAGGAAGTGTTATGTCATTCTTCTTTGTCATATTTTATCGTGTTTTATACGAAAAAAGGTGGTGGCCGGTATCAAGTAGCTCACCACCTTTTCGCTGATATGAATTTTGCAAAGTGTTATATCCTAAGTTTTTTATTCGGACACTTTTTTACGTAAAATGTAAATAGAGGCACCCTTAGCATCATTCAACGGAGAAACAGATACATTAAAGTACCCCGGCTTATCCTGCTCGCTGACGAAGTTGCTATACCCCTCAACATTCGGTAAGAACAAGGCTGTTTGACGGTCTTCACTACGCATGAAGAGTCCTCCGATTACTTTCTTCGGTTCGATATTGTAACCTTCACCTTCATAAGTCTCACCATCAATGGTAGCAGTCATAGTCACCGTTTCCGCTTTCTTGTTCAGTAACAAGTCATTGATCTTTCCTGCCACGGAAGGTACTTGAAACTGAATATCGGAATCTCCAGCATTAGCAATAGAAGTCCAAGTTGCTCCGGTTGTCAACTTGATCTTGGAAACATCGGCAGCTCCGGTATCAAATGTAACTCCGTCAGAGAGTACCGGCAGCTCCATATCAAAAGCCGCTAAAGTTGCGAGGTCACTATTGACTTTGGACACATAATAAACCTCCTTCATCTGATTAAAGAGCACCTTTAACTCTTCCAGTTTGGTAGTAATAGAAATCTCTGCCATAATCGTATCTTTTTAAGTTTGTGTCATTTGTTTATTATTAGCTTCGCTTGTATTATTAAGGAATGAAAACCGAGTCCGTCATTTCCTCCGGGAAGCAATCGTGGACTTACAGCTGAAAACAATTCCGTCACTATTGGAAATTTTGAAACCACTTCCATTTGCATTTCATCCAAACGGACTGTATTCTCAATACCGTTTGAGCGATCATGCGCAAAAACGTTTATCTGACAGTAAGTGTCTTGGTAGGTACTTCCTTTATCTTGGATAGTTTGTGGCAACCGGATAACAACAAAGTCCTTCATCGCCTTTTGTTCAGCAGCCGGACGATCTGTTATGAAAACCTTTTCACCAATGCCGGTTACTGCATCAGCGATTTGTTTTAATATATCCATACGTCTATAAACTGTCCGTCCCATCATTTCATTGGTTTAAAGTTCTTGAATAATGTATTTTGTGCCCTTTGAAATGTTCCGGTCAGAACATCTGCATTCAACACATTCTCCAAATAGGTTGAATATTCAGTACCCGTGCACATTACTATCTCAAATCCTTTACGTGATTCCGACTTATATCTTTTCAAGAAATCAAAGGAGAATGCTTCGCCATAACCTTTATCAGTTTCTATTGTTCCAGTAAAACGTCTGTTCTGATTATCATAACTGACACCTACAAATGTTTCACCTTTAGTCAGCTTTACTCTCACCGGTTGTTTCATTGAATCTCCACTACAAACGAAATAGGAAAATCTACCGTCCATGAATAATCCGCACGCATAACTGGTTATTGTATTACCCGTAAGATTCCGAAAGCCTGACTTGTTATCAAGTGCATCTTGGATAAGTTCTTCACAGCATTTAGTCAAGACATCAAAGATATATCCTGAAACAAGCTCCTTTGCCTTCCTTATTCCTTCATCAAACAATACTTCATTGCTCCGGTTATCCATGCGTTAATTTTTTGCAAGATTGAAATACACAGTTGTTCCCAAATTTCCGGCATAGCTATCAGTAACCATACATTGAGTGAAAGTGCCTTGTCTGTCCGTGACATCTATCAGATCACCGGCCAATATTCCTTCAACAATTCCGGGAAGGCTCAACAGATAATCGCTCTTTATCACATTATCGGTTTTGAATGTCCGCAAATTTGTACTACCTTCCTTTCGGCATATACCTTCATACAAGATCACCTTCTCACCATCACTGAAAGAATCCTCACCTATAATTCGGTAAACAGTACATTTGTGCGGATGCCGTGGATTATTTACTTTCATACTCAAAAATTGACTATTCTGATTTTAGTGCCCTTTACAACTTCTTCATCCCATTTCTCATACAGTTCTTTCGCCATTTCACGGAGTTGCCGCTTGTCGTATGCACTGGTCTGCCAACCACCTTCCTTATGCTTCCATCCCCCGTCACTGTCTTCGGTATCATTCTTACTGCTTGGAGTGCTTGCACACCACATGTAAATATCGGCAGTGGCAAGATCAAGCTGCCTTTCGGTCAGTTCACTTACCATTGTTCCAAAAGCGATTTTCCGCTTGACAAGAACCCTTTTGAGGGCGTTGTCCGCTATTTCATAAGCAGTTGCGCCACTCAAAAAGTCCTCAATGGTCATATCTTCCGTATGAGAAAGTTCCTCATTCATTCTTGCATGAATTTAAGAATTACACAGTTACAGTAGAGATGAACATATACTGTGGCATTCTCGGCACACACATTTGGGCGGCTTCACTTTCAATATAGATTGAATGTGTTTCAGGATTGGCTCTCTGTGTCAGTTTCAAGCGTCCACCGTCATAAGAAGCAACCTTGTTTGCCTCATATCCCAAAGTCAAAGGCTCCACACCTTGAATAGTACCGATCTGACCTACTGGTATAAAGGCAATATTGGTGGCCTTGAAGTTCTCCACTTGTTCAGTGATAAGATCAGGTTGTCCGTCCGCATCCTTACCGGGCTTGTCAACAAAAGCATAGCTGTCACGTGGCACGATTTCATCCACCTTAACCAGTTTCTTGAAAATGGCTTTCAGGCGGTCTTCATCTTCATTCTGTGCATTGGCAATAACCGTACTATCATCCGTCACAGTCGGATAGAGGGAATGGCCGATACGTTTAAGAACCGTGGTATGAGTCATTAAATCATCCCATAAGTCCTGCGCCAGCTCCATCCTGATCTTGCCCAAATAATGATATTTGCGGCGAATCTCTTTCACTCTGTTCTTTACATCCATAATCGGATCAGAGGCAGAGCCTTGATTTGCCGGAATATGTTCATCCTTAGTCCACCAGCGGCTTGTGCCGGCCAATACTTGATAATGGTTTTCAGGGATATTAAAGTCAATAGTGATACCCTTCAAACCACGTGGGTTGTTATCAGTATCAATAGTGAACTTACCCGTGGAAACAATTCTCATTCGCTGGTGAGTAAGCGCATTGTAGTACGATCCGATAAGACCGTCAGCACTTTCATCAAGCAAGCCCAAGAACACATTCTGCATCTCTTCCGTCAATGCGGACATGCCTACCCGTTGCAACAGCTGCAATTGTTGTCTCACAGTCACACGGTTCAAACGGTAGAACTTCTTTTGAGTCGGGATATTACCCGTCCTTCCTTCGAGTTCTCCCAATGCAGCTTCATAACCCGGACTTTCCGGATCAACGTAAGCTGGCAGCGTTTTCACGCCGAGGCTCGTAATAAGCTGGGAGAAAGTATAATCCAACTTGGTTGCTTCAAATTCAAAACCATCAATTTGAAGTAGGTCATACTTCTCCTTGTAACGGTCAATAAATTCTTGCCAAGTGTCCCCACCAAGCCCATACTCGATAACCTTGTACAAATCAATAGGAAGTGTATTCATACAATTGTCGTATTTTAAATGTTGTTTTCAAATTCTTTTACTGCACCCATACAATTTGAGGAAGTGTAGTAATCTTTTGCAGGATAGCGACCACTTCTTCGTCAAACATGTACTGATAAATCTCTCCGGCATAGACTACTGTCCCACTGGCCTTTGTGTTGCCACTGGCTACAAGAATATCTTCTTGCAAATAACCATTAATGCCAAGAGTGGTAATATCTGATTCAGCCGCCTTGATCCGTGCATCCGTATAAGCGGTGAATGTCTTACCTGAAAGATCAAACTTCACAGCTGTACCGGCAGGAATCTTGCCAACCGCAACCCAATCGGAAATGTTGCTCACCATACCACCGCCCGGATAACGGTGACGGATTTCACGCCACACTTTACGGGCATGTCCGTATTTCACGGTGTTCACATCAAACGTGTTACCCATTGTTCCCATACATTTACTGTTTTAGAGTTAATAATTTTAATTCTTCTTCCAGCCTTCCTTCTTGCCTTTACGTTCAAAGTATCTGCTGGCTGCATTGTGTTGTGTTCCACCTGAACCGTCAGAAGTTCTTGGGGCGGTGCCATAACCCCTGCACGCCTTATATTCTGCATCATATTTTGGCAGAAATTCAGTAACCAGTTCATCCACAGTTTTCTTGGTATCGAAAGTTACCCCCTGCAAAGTCTTGCCCAATACGTAATCATCATTCGCTTGCTTGGCTTTCATTGCAGCCGTAACCTTCTTTAGCAGGTCAGCTTGAACCTTTTTGCTGTCTTCTGCATCTAAACGTGCTTCCAGTTCTTTCAGCTTCTTCTCCAGTTCATCATCGTTTTTCGGTGGTGCCGGTGGAGTTGGAGGTGTCGGGGGAGTTGGAGGTGTCGGGGGAGTCGGTTGGGGCTTATAGTTTTTCTTAAAGTCCTCAACTCTGGTTGCGACATCATGGTTGTACTGTCCTTGCATCCCTTTCAGAAAATTCACAGCCTTGTTCCAATAAGCCTCGTCAGGCTCCGAACCTTCGGCTACGGGATTAAGTTCTACATACTTCTGTAATGTCTGCGGTGAAAAACTGGTTTCTCCAAGTTTCTCGCTTAATGTGGATAAGATTTTTTCTTGTTCCATCGTGTTTATTTTGTGTTTATGTTGAATAAAAAAAGAGTCAGACAATGCTTTTTTGCATCAATCTGACTCTTTGGTCTTATTTTTCATTTAATAGTGGGCAGTATTGGACTCGAACCAATGAAGACGAAAGCCAATAGATTTACAGTCTATCCCGTTTGCCACTTCGGTAACTACCCGTTTTGCGGAAGCAGAAGGATTCAAACCTCCGAAGCCTTTCAGCTTGCCTCTTTAGCAAAGAGGTGGTATCGTTCACTCACCCATACTTCCAATATGCGGCCTACAAGACATCTCTGTGAAACCACCGCATTTCCCTTGTACTTCGGACGTTATTCATTTTGTGTAGCGTATCAGAGAATCGAACTCTGGTTTCCACCGTGAAAAGGTGACGACCTAACCGTTAGTCGAATACGCCATTTGTTGAGATACAAGGATTTGAACCTTGAATAGCAGAACCAAAATCTGCTGTGTTGCCATTACACCATATCTCAATATGCGCGAAGAGAAGGACTCGAACCCCCGACAATCAGGTTTGGAATCTGACGTTCTTCCAACTGAACTATCTCCGCTTCATTGCGCCCGGTGATAGAATCGAACTACCGACCTTTACATTAACAGTGTATTGCTCTACCAATTGAGCTAACCGGACAATATACCTATACTCACCTAACCTGCGATACCCCATTTCAGCGTACCTGTGGGAATTGAACCACACCGTATAGGTTTTGTGGAAAGAGATGAAATCGAATCACCTTAACCGGATTTTCAGTCCGGCGCATACACCACGTCTGCCATCTTTCCATATTCTCCCTTTATCCCCATACGCCACATCGAAGGGAGAAACAATGCGGCAACTCCAACTATTGTTGCGGAGATTCGACTCGAACGAATGACCTTTGGGCTATGATCCCAACGAGCTACCAGCTGCTCCACTCCGCGATATTATCCTGAAAACTACTTTGTACCCACAATATCCACATTTATGTAGTTCTTGCATCTACGACACTTCACTCTCAATATAACAACACCATTGACATAGCTTATATCAGTTAGTTTCTGACCGCATATCGGACATAAAACTATCTTGTTGTATATTTCCCTTTGATCTGCATCTTTATCCGCACTAATTTTTATCATACTCCATGTTTTCGTTGCAAATATATGTACTGGATTTCTTTTCTCAAAACATTTTTGATATTATTTTCTATTAAAATGTAGAAAATAATACTCTTTATGCGTATTTTTGTACTGCAATATTAGAATCAGAGCTTATAGGCCGGTCTCCACATGTGTAATGTGAGGATCGGTTTTCTTTTTATGGAGAAATATAGTGGAATAAAAACGGTTAATGCCAGTTTGGTGCTTGATTATGAATATATCCAAATGTTAAGGGACGCGGATAGGAAAATTCCTAATCCGAATAAGATAATCGCACAAGGTGGAGGGCAGGAAAACATGCTCTCCACCCCGGCTGATATTACCATCTGTGGGGGATGCCGTGGGGGAAGTAAAACTTTTACTCTTCTTATGGAAACATTGAAAGATATAAAAAATAAAAACTTCCGTTCTGTGCTTCTCCGGCATGAGATAGACGATCTCTCTGATATGGTAGAAACATCATCCACCTTATATGATGATTTTGGGGAATACAACAAGTCCAAAAACGACATGCGCTGGAATTTCTATAAAGGTGGATTTTTAAAATTCAGCTATCATGCTGACACACTTGACGATTTCAAAAAGCGTTTTCAAGGTAAACAGTTCGCATATATAGGTGTGGATGAAATAACCCACATGGAATATCTCAAATTCAAATACCTTATCACTTGTAACCGTAACGCCTTTCATATCCGTAACCGCTTTATCGGAACATGTAACCCTGATCCTGACAGCTGGGTTGCAAAATTCATTGACTGGTGGATCGGAGAAGATGGTCTTCCAATCCCGGAACGTGATGGCAGAGTCCGGTATTGTTTTATGGACGGGGACAATGTTTCAGGTATATATTGGGGAGATACCCGTGAGGAAGTATATGAGCAATGCAAGGATATTATACACGCCTACTGGAAGCCGGAGTATGAGCAATATGGCACACCACAAGAACTGTTTATCAAGTCGGTTACTTTTATTGAAGCAAAACTTTCCGATAATGTAAAACTGATGTCTTCTGATCCGACCTATTTGGCTAACCTTGTCAACCAGTCAGACGAACAACGCGCACGCGATCTTGACGGTAACTGGAAATACAAAGCTGCCGGAGATGATATAATAAAGCTGACTCACATGGAAGCCTTATACCGCAATTCCATGCAGATAGGTGATGGAATACGCCGGGTATCATGTGATGCGGCATTTGAGGGTGGCGACAGTCTTGTCATGTGGCTGTGGGAAGGATGGCATATAAGAGACATATTTGTTTGCAAACTTGACAGCAAGAAAACAGTCGATACCGTAAAAGCGATGCTGGAAGAATGGCATGTAAGAGAAGAATGCTTCACCTATGACCTTAACGGACTCGGACAAATATTCAAAGGCTTTTTCCCGAATGCAATCCCATTCAACAACAAAGAAGCCGTGGAAGAGAAATTCAAATACATCTATGCGAATTTAAAATCACAAGCGGCATATCTGTTCGCACAAAAAATTATCAACCGGGAGATTTCCATTGAACCGACTCTTCTTGAACGCAAGTTCTCCGGCAAAGGGTTTGAGAAAGTTCCCCTTAGACAGATTCTCGACAAGGAAAGGAAAGCGATACGAAAGGATGAAGACAGTGAAGAGAAAGGCTGGACTATTATCAAGAAGATTATAATGAAAAAATTAGTAGGTCATTCTCCCGACTTCATAGAAGCATTGCTTATGCGAATGATTTTTGAAATTAAACATAAACGCAAACACATAAAAGGTTTAGGATTAATATGATAGCAGAGATTCTTACAAAAAAGCCTTTTGCAAGGGTTACTCCCGAAGGTTACTTGCAAGGCAGGATTACGAGCGATTTAAGAAACGCATCGTTCACAAACAACAGTGATAGGCTGACATGGCAGCTCATTTCGCAGGCTGATTTTATCCGTGAGTTTTATCCTTCAGGGCACAAGATCAATTCGGAATTGTTTTACCCGGACAGACTGAAATATGACGAAGAGAAGAAACGGTTCTTCCGGGAGAAAGTATTCCGTGCTTCTTTTCCCTTTCAGATGATAATCACTATCCAACAACTTGTACATCTATGTGGCAATGACATTCATCATGAGCTGACCGATACCAAAGTTGATGAAAGTTCACGGGAAATATTTCTCGAATTTCAAAAAGGATGGCTGGATAAAAATATGGAGATTGCATTTTACGAATATGCCAAAAGTGTAAAAATAACGGGAGATGCAGCAATCGTATTCTATATGAATGAAGGCAAGGTGTTCACCAAGAATCTCTCCTATTTTGATGGTGACACTCTTTATCCTCACTACGATTCCATAACCGGTCAAATGACACTGTTTGCCCGGCGATACAGCGACTATGACGAAGAGGGAAAGGAACTCATTTCTTGGGTGGAAGTGTGGGATAATAAAAAAATGTACCGTTACCGGCAGGATAAAAGGGGAATAGCCGGAGCAATAAACAAAGTGAAACAGTATTTCGGTATTGAAGGATATACATTAGTGGAAGAACACGATCATGGATTTACCGAATGTCCGGTTGTATATTATCGGGACAAACACGGTGCCTGCTGGAGCTTTTCACAAGATAATATCGACAAGTACGAACTGGCTATTTCCCATTTGTGTCAAAACAATATGGCATACGCATTTCCAATCATGTTACTTAAAGGTGAAGATGTTGAGATTCAGGGAGATATGTATGGTGCGGTAAAAGCTATCACTATGGGGAAGGATGATGATGCAGGCTTTATGAATCGTCCCGAAGCATCACAATCATTTGAACTTCAAATTAATACATTACTTAAAATGATTTTTATGGGGAGTTTTGTTGTCATGCCTCCCGAAGTAAAGTCAGGAGATTTACCGGGTGTTGCTATCAAGCTGATCTATTCACCATCTTTGGAAAAAGCCATGATTGACTGCAAGGAATTTGACGAATCAATAGACAAAATGAAACGGCTGTTCCTGCACGGATATGGAACAGAAAAAGGCCAACTTACCAAATTCCTCAATTTGAAAATTTTTTCGTGGGCAGTTCCATACGTCCACCAAAATGCAGCCGAATTGGTATCGAACTTGGTACAATTAGTCGGTGCCGGTATTTTATCAAAAGAAACCGGCTCGGAAGAATCCGGCTATGGAAAAAACAATGAATGGGATCGTATCATGCGTGAATATAAGGAACAGCAACAAGCTGACTTGCTATATCAACTGAAAATCAAGAAAAATGAAAATAAAGAGGGTAATGCAAAATGATCTGTACCAACGCGGAGCGCGAAAGCAATCCCGTACTCCGCGCTCTGAATCCAATGTAACTATACATTAGGAAAAGCCGCCTCTGCCTACATAAAATAGACAGAGGCTTTACTTTTTCAACAATTTGGTTGATAAGCTTGTGTTATAACAAGTCAGCTTCTACATTGCAAATGTAATGAATGAATTGAATATGACACTACTTTCGATACAATTTTTTATTATAAGGCTTTCGAGGATATTTCCGGTTAAGCTTCTTTTGCAGATCATCATTGATACTTTCATTCAGAAGGATTTTAGAATTTAGCACCCGGACTTCTCCAGTAAGTTCCATAATAGTTTTAGATTGTGTCGCATTTTGTTTTGAAAGCTCAACATTGGCAATAGCCAGTTTGCTGCATTCTGATGCAAGATGATTGAGTTTCTTTGTGCTGATTAATGATAATCCAAACATAATATTCTGATATTTAGTATGTTAAATAATTATATTGCTGATACGGGAACGGCAAAGCATTTACAATGACCGTGATACGGTGGTAATTTGTCCCATTCCACATGAAATCCGACTTCATCGTCACAAATGTTACAAGGATAGGAGCTGCCACGCATGACAAAGAACCCTACGGCTCCACAGGCTTTAGCCTGCAATTCCCAATGCTTCATCCAACCCTCTGCCACAGCATACTCCGTCAAATCTGACAGTGCAGTCCAAGAGCTTACAGTACGTCCTACTCCAAAAGACTCCTGAACACCGAGTCTTGAAATAATCGGATAACCCTTTGAAATAGCTCTCTGTACATGCTCATTAAGCAATGGCGTTTTTACCGACTGCCTGATAGATGAAAGTAATTTGTCTTTGGAAAGGTTCAGTAGTAATCCGGCGGCAATGGCCGTTTCAACCTCCTTTGAAAACCGGTCAGCATATTCTCTTGCACGTTGTGTGAAGGTTTTGCCGTATGATTCTCGCGTTATACATGTTATGATTGCATCCTTATTATCCTCATGTGTCGCTACTGCCAAAGTATAAGTATAGTCTTCAATTATTTCAAGAAGGGATAAAATAATGGCATCCACTTCCTCCTGCAACTGTCTGTTTGCTGAAAAACGGAATAGTTCAGGGCTGATCTTGTACCGGTATGAAATATCTATAATTTGCTTTGCCGCCTCGATCATTACAATTTGAAGATTGGTACGCATGGATAGCTCCGCATCCAGACGTTGACGGAGGTATTCTTTGGCCTCTTCAATTTCCTTATCAGTCGGTACCCTCATTTTTATGTTCCTCCTTAATACCTTCCTTGATACTATTCATGTTTCTCTCTTCTTCCAGTATCTTGGCATCATCTTCCGGTGATACTGGTTGCTGCAAGCCTCGTAGCCGTTCGGTAAGATCAGAATAGCTTTTAAAAAACTCTTCCATAAACTTAACGTCAGGGGTTGCATTACTAATAAGGAAACATACTTTGATCCATGTTTCCAAATATTCACGAAGTTCCTTATTGTTGGTTAACTCCCGAATCCGGGAAAACATTCCGTTATCATCCCGAAAACGCATACTCCAAAAACCTGACACTGCCTTAATACTGATCCAGTCATGTTCACTACCATTATCCCTCGTAACAATAAAGTTACCTACCTGAATACCATTTGTTTTTTTGCTCATAATCCTATTTTTAATTTACGTTCAAATCTATCTCCAAGATTAAAAAAGTATTCCTTACCGTAAGAGTTTATACGTTCTTCATCCGATGATACTTTATTCATTTCATAAATCAAGCAACTATACCTATCATCATCAGGAAGAAGCCCTTTGCACTCTTCTCTGATATAAATATGATGCTTCCCATTTACCCAATAAAATTCAGAGAGAAATCCACCAAGAAGCATTTCAATCATTTTTTGGTGCCTGACAGACAATTCTCCTTGCACTGCTATATCCATTACAATGCTCTTACCTTCTATTGTCTTCAATTCACATGAATAGTTCAAGGCCCGAAGAATAGACATCAGCTCAACACTTAACTCTATGTGATTCATATTTTTCATACTTTTACTATTTCAAATTCATCTGCATGTTCCTTGCCAATCCAATCCCGTTTCTGATTTTCAGTTGCGCTTTCGTAGATTCTTCCTCGCTTAGACAAATGCCTTTTCCTAAAAATACCTTCTTCTCCAAGTTTGTCATAATCTCTTCTTGAAGGGGATAATCCCTTTGCCCTGCAAAAGAACAATCCCGTTTCCTTGTGTCTAAATTTTACTGCCATGCTTATTCCTCCCATGGATTTTCGTCTTCTTCCTCAACGTAAATCCGTTTTAATTTGTCTGATACTTCTTCAAGCTCACGCTTCATTTGATTTACATGAAATCCAGCTGGCATAGGGATTTCCAATGCTCCCCGTAGGTTATCTATTTTTTCAATAACCTCTGCAAATTCATCCGGTGCGATCATACTATTTGGTTCTTATTTTTAATTGTTTGATAATCTTCTCCACAGCGTCCAAGTCAAAAACAGTTGTTCTCTTCTCCATGTGGTACGTCCCCTCCAGTTTCTTCTCCCGGAACAAACGCTGGACTTGATAAATGCTCAATGACAAGCAGGCCGCAAGCCCTTCATGGGTATAAGCGTATCGTTTGCCATCTTGATAAACCGGTTTAGCGATCCTTTGCTTATAGTTACCCCGTAGGTCTTCCCGTTTCTCATAATAGAGTTTTTCCGTCAAGGCTGTTCCATACAAACCATACACCTGACCATTCGGGGTTCTTTTTTTACGATAACCGGCTTCCGAAAGAATACGTCCGAATACTGTCACATTCTCTTCTTTGGCATTATTGTCCCTACACCATTTGCAATATTTCCGGTACAGAATGGCCGAAGACATCCATTTGGGTTCAATATCGGCAATTTCCTCATAGCGGCACAGATAGTTCATTTGATACATGAACTTCATTACGGTACTACTTTCCGACTGATATTCATCCATGACATTTTCAAGCTCCTTACTGTCTGTCAACTTATAACCATTGGCGATAAAACGGTCACGTCCTTCCAATATCCAATTGAATATAGCTGGGTATTCGGCCTCCAAATCCCGTGACAGTTCTTTTTTCTGCCGGGCTTTGGGTATCTCCACCTCAAAGGGAATAATGCAAATACGCCGCCTCATTCCATAGCTCCAGTCTTTCAAATACGGCATTTGGTTGGCATTTGCCATAAGCAGAGGAATATTGTAAGCAGTGAAGTTATCGCCATAGATAGGCCGGGCTTCGGTAGGTTCACCACTGATAAGGCTCTTCAACGTGTCACTATCCTTACCAAACTCTAACGCTTGTATTTCAGAACAGTAGTTCAACCGCTTGCCATTAATGAAAGCGATATTTTTTTTTCTCTCATTTCCAGTAATCAATGCACCTATGCCGAAATTGCTGACATTCTCCCGGCCAAGTATGCCCATGATCGTTTCAAAGACTACACTTTTGCCATTGGAGCCGGAGCCACGAAGAACAAGCATAGTTTCCATTTTCGCCACACGCCGGTCAACAAAAATACTTCCAAGAAACTCCTGCAAAACTTTTTGCATGTTTTTGTCCGGCAAAACTTCATCCAGGAACATTCTCCAAAGAAAGACATGCTCTTCCGGCTTGTAGTCATAGGGAACACATGTAGTCTGTACCCAACGGCGGTTGAAAGAATGTGCACGGCGAGCATTCATATCAAACACACAGTTATTGAACACCACAATGGCATTATCAGGCTTCAAGGCTTTTCCTGCCACCACACGCTTACAGACTTTCAGTACACCCTCCACACGGGAATAATCACCATTGGGCATTTTGCATTTACGCATCAAGTCATATATCAGATTGCCAAAATCATCCCATGCCATCTCTTCATATATCCGGCCACTGAAATAGTAAGGCGTACCATTGAACTTACAAATCGAAGATCGTATAATGGCTGCACGCATCAAGTCCTGCACAGCGTCAACACGCGCTGCACTTTTGGACTCTTGTAAGGCGGCATCCAGTTTCTCGCCTTTCATAAGCCCGAAGACCTCATTTAACAACTTCCTATACTTTCCCTTCTCCATGTACAATCTATGAATTTGAATACCCGGCACGGGTTAAGGCCTCAACCATATATACTGACAGATTATTTATAGCAACATCTCCTGAATATCCAAATCGCCACAAATCAGTACGCCAGTCCTCTAAAGATGTGTCACAAGGTATATGATATTTTTGCATAATATCTCGCATCACCGCACAATCTTCATATCTTTCCTCTTCCTGCGCTTTTCTGAACACAGAAACAAAAACGTATCGCCCATAATCAAACAATATAGACTCAAACTTATTCATACCACCGTTTTTATACCCGAAAACAAAGCATTTCTACTGTTTTTATGCTATTTTTCAAGTGTTTTATGCCACAAATATAGCTTATTTTCTACATAATTACCATATAAATACTATTATTTTCTACTTAAAATATAGAATAAACACGCTTTTTTGAAGTCTTTTTGCCATGTTTTTATTCGTTGCATCATTGAAGACCAATAATCGCAAAATATTGATAAACAAAGGATAACTACTCTATTTCAATAGGAAATACAGATGGAACATTCTCTCTGATATGTATGGTTTATGTAGGGTTTTAAAGGCAACTATACATATATAACATATTGAAATACAAATCAATGGAAAAATAGTGCATAGTATGTATAGTTTCTGTCTCTTATACACATCTCCGAGCCCACGAGACGCTCATGAATCTCGT
>ERZ1027275.118-NODE-118-length-19633-cov-11.254827_pt1 | contig 19633 bp, 19 predicted proteins | sample MGYA00519255_ERZ1027275 | MGnify/ENA primary metagenome ERZ1027275 (study PRJEB26926, sample SAMN06164427) | human gut metagenome | biome: ENVO:00009003; feature: ENVO:2100002; material: ENVO:00002003 | host: Homo sapiens | place: USA | collected 2012 ...
AGTCACGGCTGCTGGCGTACTGCTTCCCGTCGCCAATCTCAGTTGAAATAGTACTCGCTGTCAGTGTTCCGACGCAGGGAATGCTCAGCAAGCGCTGTCCAACCTCATCTTCGTCCAACTTTCGTTTCAACTGGGATTCCAAATCTTTAATCTGCTCAACAAGATAGTGATAATGCTGTTGTAATTTCAGCAATAACTGGCTGAGGTAAAGAGGCAAACTATTATCCTCAAGAATGGTACTCAGTCGGCTAATAACGGCAGCTCCTCGGGGAACGCTAATGCCAAATTCCAGCAGAAAAGCATGCATTTGATTGGTTGTTTTTACCTTATCCTGAACCAGGGATTCACGGACACGATGCAGAGCCCGCATTGCCTGCTGAGATTCCGTTCTGGGCTGCACAAAACGCATAGACGGACGCGATGCAGCTTCACAAATAGCTTCGGCGTCGACAAAGTCGTTTTTATTGCTTTTAACGAACGGGCGGACAAATTGTGGTGATATCAGCTTTGGGGAATGCCCCAACCCTTCCAACTTGCGTGCCATAAAGTGAGAACCGCCACAGGCTTCCATTGCGATGGTTGTAGCGGGGCATGTCGCCAGAAATTCGATCAACTTTGGCCGGGTAAATTTTTTACGGTAAACAGCCTTCCCGCGACGATCCTGGCAATGAATATGGAAAGAGTTTTTACCCAGATCGATACCAATGAGCGCAATGTTTTCCATGATAGTTCTCCGAATGAAAGCCTGTCCTCAGCATAGTACCGGGAAGGAGGGAGTGACCATCTCATTAATTATCCCACGCTAAGACTGTTTTTTGTACAAAGCGGTATCGACTGTACGTAATGAGCGGTATTTTCCGGATCCCAGCTTAAGATTATTACGCCAGACGTAATCTCCACTCAGATTGATATGTTCCCAGCCCAGGGGAGAAAGATGAGAGACCAGTTGCTCATTTATCGGGATACCCTTTCGTTTTAGTGACTCAATAGCTCTTTCTATATATACCGTGTTCCACAACGTGATCGCTGCTGTCAGTAATGTCAGCCCGCTGGCGCGATAACTCTGATTCTCCAGCCCACGATCCCTTATTTCACCCAGACGGTGCAAAAAGACCGCTCGCGCAAGGGCATTACGGGCCTCACCCTTATTCAGCCCCGCCTGCACGCGTCGGCGCAGACCGGGATCACGGAACCAGTCCAGCATAAATAGTGTCCGTTCGATGCGGCCAATCTCTCTCAGCGCTTTGGCAAGTCCATTCTGTTTTGGGTAACTGGCTAACTTTTTCATCATCAGTGATGCGGTGACTGTCCCCTGCTTAATCGAGGTTGCCAGGCGCAATACCTCATCCCAGTGCGACTCAATGTCTTTGATATTTAGGCAGGTTGTTGATATGACAGACTGAAGCCCCGGATAGCGCTCGGCCTTTCCATGAATAAACAGCCGCTTGTCATGAAGATCACGGATCCTTGGCGCAAAAGCGAATCCCAGCAGGTGCATCAGGGCGAAAACATGTTCAGTGAAGCCTGCGGTATCGGTGTAATGCTCGGTAATTTCCAGATCGCTTTCATGGTACAGCAGGCCATCAAGCACGTGGGTTGAGTCGCGCACCCGGCTGATCACTTTGGCGTAGAACGGGCTGTATTGGTCTGAGATATGCGTATAAATCTGCACGCCCGGCTCCTGACCATATTTAAGATTGACCTGACCGGCATAACGTCCGTGACTGCCTACCCGAAAGTTCTGCCCGTCTGACGACGATGTTGTCCCGTCGCCCCAGAATGCGGCCAGAGGCCGCTCTTTCTGTGCGTTGACCAGCTCGGCCAGTGCCGCTGAATAAGTTTCATCCCTGATGTACCATGCCTGAATACCTTCGAGTGACGATCTTGTGGCCCCAGGGCAGGATTCCGCCATTTTTGTCAGCCCAAGGTTGATGCCGTCAGCCAGAATGGTGGTCAGCAACAGTCTTCCGTCTTTTGGTCTGACGTTATTATTTTTGAGGTGCGCGAAGTGACGCGTAAATCCCGTCCAGCTATCAACTTCTTCCAGTATCTCCGTAATTTTCGGATGGGGAAGCATGCCATAGACCAAATCTGCAAAGGGCGAAACACCTGAAGGAACGCTGTTCTCCAGTGGAGTGATTTTTACGCCTTTATCTGAGATATCTACATCGGGCAAATCACCGGCAAGCGCCATCGCGTTAACTTCTTCCAGCCGAGATGCAAGAAGAGTCATACGGGCCTGAAGGTATGCCTGGCTATCGGTCTGAACGGCCAACTGTAACTGGTCATTATGTCGGGATTTCTCAAACTCAGCAGTCGGGATGAGATAATCATCAAAATTTTTGTAGCGGCGCGATCCTTTTACCCAGATATCACCGGAACGTAATGCACCCTTGAGTTCATTCAGTACGCAAAACTCGTAGTACTTGCGGTCGATGCCTGAAGGCGTGAGCACCAGTTTTCGCCAGCTTTCAGGGATAAACCCTGTTGGCGCTGATGGCGGCACTTTACGAAGTTGTTTACGGTACATTTCCGTTATGGTGTCCAGCGCATCGCTGAGCGCCTGCGCCGCAGGTGTCGCCATGAACTGCAATGCTGACAGCATACGCGGGGCATATTTACGCAACGTACTGTATTTTTCGGTGATCAGATGAAGCGCGTCGAAATTGCCCTTACGGGAAAGAAACCGCGTTTCTTCCACGCTGTTGATGAATTCCTGCCAGGGAAGGACATCTTCTATTGCAGTCCAGGGATCTTCCCCGGATTCTCTGGCGTTAAGTAACGCCTGCCCGACGGTAACGTACTGCTTCAGCTTGCTCTGAATAAGCTTTCCCGTTTGCTGGAGCCGTTCGGCCTGCGTGCGTTTTGCCCTGCTGAACAGACTACCCAGGATACGCTCGTGCAGATCAATCACTTCGTCAGTCAGGGTGGCCCTGGCCTCTGTTATTATACAAACCAGCGTAGCGTAACGTCTGACATCGGTGAATTTTGCCAGGTCCCTGCTGCTCATTTTCCGGCCCTCACGCGCCAGTTTAAGCAACCTGTTCTGGTGAACGGAAAGTGCAATACCATCAGGCAACCCCAGCGCAGCGATGGAATTAAGCCGGTCGATATGTTGCAGCACATTTTTACCGTTTATTTTACCCGGAGGCTGTAGCAGCCATGCCAGACGGGAAGGTTGTTCACCCTCTGATATGAGCAGGCTGTCGAGTGCTGATTTATGCTGCTTTTCCAGTTGCGCGGTAAGTGTCGAAAATACCGATCTGTTAGCGAGCGTGACGACTTCGGCAAGCGTCCGTTCGATCACTTCAACAGAAGGGAAAATAACATTATTGTTATGTAGCCAGCTGAGCATTTCTTCCGCCAGCATAAATCCTTTGTCAGTTCGCATGGCATAGGGGTGCAGATGACGGATACAGTCTTTTTGCATTGACCGGCTGAACGGGGATAGTTCCAGGTAGCGATAAAGTTCGGTCAGATGTTCCCAGCGGGTTTGCTCTCTGGATGCATATTCCGGCCATAAATCAGGCTGAAGTTTCAGTCGGGAAGCAACCCTGGATACAACGCCATTGTGAGGAGCACTGCTTTTGTCCGGAATAAATCCAGGTCCACGCAGATAACAGAGTAATACAGCAAAGCCCAGGCGATTCGCTGGCCTTCGGTGCTTATTAATGAGCGCAATATCCGGTTCGTTCAGAAAACACATTCGGGTCAGAATAATTTCATCATCTGGTATAACCAGTAAGCGTTCCTGCTCTTCGCTGCTCAGTATCTGTCGCCGTGGCATAAATGCCTCCCTCGCGTATAGTTTTCATCTGTTATTTGTTCGCTGTGACCGAAACCGGTCGGTTTCGTACACCACTTACAGCACATGTCCGAAACTTAGTGAAATTAATTTCGGACACACGTTATAATTCGGACATCCATTTCGTACGGAAAGTTTCCCATGTCACGTGTTTTTGCCTACTGCAGGGTCTCAACTCTGGAACAGACCACAGAAAACCAGCGTCGTGAAATTGAAGCGGCGGGTTTTGCCATCAGATCCCAACGACTTATTGAGGAGCATATCAGTGGCTCGGTTGCTGCCAGCGAACGCCCCGGATTTATCCGGTTGCTAGATCGCATGGAAAATGGGGATGTACTGATTGTCACCAAACTTGACCGTCTGGGTCGTAATGCGATGGATATCCGAAAAACAGTAGAGCAACTGGCGGCTTTAGATATTCGCGTTCATTGTCTCGCACTCGGAGGTGTTGACTTGACCAGTCCGGCCGGAAAAATGACTATGCAGGTAATTTCTGCTGTAGCGGAGTTTGAGCGAGATTTGCTGCTTGAGCGAACGTATTCAGGTATTGCGAGGGCAAAAGCGGCTGGAAAACGCTTCGGTCGCCCCCCCATCCTGAGCGAGGAACAAAAGCAAACAGTGACAGAGCGCCTAAATGCTGGCATCAGTATCAGTGCTATTGCCCGGGAATTTAATACCACCCGCCAGACTATCCTTCGGGTAAAGGCTGGATTGCTGCAAGAGTGAGCGGCTGGGAAGATTATAAAAAAAATCAAATGGTTATTATGAAATAAAACAGCCTGCTGGGTTCTTTTCCCCCTATTTTTTATAAAAGAGTAGACAAAAGAGGTTCGCGACATTAGTCTACCAACTAGATGGTTGGTACTGATTACACCAGCTATACCTTTTATCAAGAAATTACAGGAGCCATTATGTCTACTACCGTTAAACCTTCTGCAGACGCAGCTGCGATCCACAATACCCGTGAAGCAGTTCGCAGCCAGCCTGGCCTGGGTAACCTGACTTTCCAGATGAAAGCCCGTTCCAGCGGCGGATTAACCGTTCGCACAGAGACCGGCGCCACAATCCAGAACGGCGTTATCGATACCAGCCGTGTGGGGAAATTTTCTAATATCGGTGATGAACCCGCAGGTTTACTCGGCACCGATACCGGCATGAGCCCGACTGAATACATCATGCAGGCGCTGGCTGGCTGTTATACCGCCACCCTTACCATGATGGCTGCTGAAAAAGGGATCGACCTGGACGGTATCGAGCTGGATCTTAATTTCGATATCAACCTCAACGGCTTCCTTGGGCTGGACAGCAACGTGCGTAAAGGTGCGAAATCTATTCGCGTCGATGTTCACCTTACGAGCAAGACCGCCAGTCGCGAGGAGTTAGAAGCGCTGGTCAGCGAAATGCAAAAGAATTCGCCAATCCACGATACTCTGGCTAATCCGGTTGAAATGATTACACGCCTGGCGTGATGTCAGAGATGTAATGCTGCCATTCAGAATGCAGGATGGCAGTGACGTTCAGCTCTGCACGATACTGAGTCAGTGATACAACTTGCTACGGAAAAATAGCAACAATATAATCTATCAACTAGTAGATTATATGGAGTAATTATGACAACCATGACACGGGAACGGCTGCTCAGCGAAGCAGAACACCTGATGCGCGAAAAAGGGTATTCAGCATTCAGCTATGCTGATTTATCAAAAATAGTGGGTATCACCAAGGCCAGTATTCATCACCATTTCCCGACCAAAGATATTCTGGGTGAGCAGGTGGTAATACAGGCGTTCTCTGATACACAACGCGTATTTGAGCAGATAGAGGCGACTGAGAAAAGCGCGGAGAGAAGAATTGCGGCTTACATCGATATCTTCGCGCAAAGCCATAAAGCTTCGCTACTGCCACTGTGTTGTGCGTTGTCAGCAGAGACCGCCAATCTGCCTCAGGCAATTACTGTACAGACATCACTTTATTTCGATATGCAAATCGAGTGGCTCACAAAAGTCGTCAGGGCGGGCATGGAGTCAGGTGAGTTTTCATCCCATGCCGAACCATCAGATATTGCTTTGATGATCATTAATGTCTGTGAAGGCTCAAGCGTAGTGGCGCATGCAACGGCCAGACCCGAAGTCTTCGCCAACAGCCTTAAGTATATAAAACTGCTTCTTAATACCCCTCATTCAGGAGAATGACACTATGCTGGACTGGAACAACTATCGCTCAGAGTTAATGCAACGTTTAGGCGAGTTGGGCAAACTGACCCCCGAGACCATGAAAGGCGTGGTTGCCCTGGGCAACGCAGGTAACAAAACTGACCTTTTGGGCGCAAAAGTGCGTGAACTCATTGCCCTGGCGTGCGCAGTCACAACCCGCTGCGACGGCTGTATTGCTTTTCACGCCGACGCCGCTGTGAAAGCCGGTGCAACCGACGCTGAAATTGCTGAAGCGCTGGGCGTGGCGATTAACCTCAACGCTGGCGCGGCGGTCATTCATTCAGCCCGCACTCTGGATGCCGTCGGTCAGGCACGCGGTTAAGCATTAATAAATTCCACGTTAAAAGGGCATTACTGCCCTTTTTTTATGTCCGCAATAGCCTGAGCATATACCGATGCAGGTTTCACACCCGGTATGCGTTTAACTAATTGCCCTTCATGAAATATCAGCACAGACGGCAGCCCCCAGATCTCGTATTTGGTTGTCAGCACCGGCGCCTGATCTACATTGACTTTCCCCACCTGAATATCTCTATCGAGCCGGTCTGCAAACTGACTGAACATTTCTTCGCTGGCCTGACAGGGCGGACACCAGGGTGCAGAGAAACGTACCACCGATATTCCTTTGTACTGCTCTATCTGGCGGAAATTATCTTCGTTATAAGCTGTTAATGTACGCATGGTGATGACCTCGCAAAATGAGTGACAATTCAGGAATGGCTGCGTTATGACAAAAAAATACGACACACCCATTGACCTACCTACTAGATGGTTGGCATATTGCCACCCATCAGATGTTTATGCAACTCCAGTGCGCGACGTCCAGTCGATGATACTGCCGGGCTGTGCAAATCCCTGCCGGGATACTCCTTTTTGTTTTTTGTGAGGTATACGATGAGTAAGCTTTTCACCCCCTACAATCTGTCTGGCCTGGCGTTAAAAAACCGTGTAGTCATGGCACCGATGACCCGCACCCGCACCATGAATGACGTGCCGGATGAGGTCGTGGCTTTGTACTATGCACAGCGTGCTTCTGCTGGCCTGCTCATCACCGAAGGGATGCCGGTTTCAGAAGAAGGCCGGGGTTACCTTTATACCCCTGGTATCTACAACGACGAACACGTCCAGGGCTGGCGTAAGGTGACACAAGCGGTTCACGCCAAAGGTGGCTGTATTTTCGCGCAGCTCTGGCACGTCGGCCGTATGTCTCACGTCTCTCTTCAGCCAGGCCACATAGCGCCGGTTTCAGCGGGCACCGTTCAGGCGGTCAATACCACCGTTTTTGCGCTGACCGAATCCGGAGAACCGGGCCCGGTTGTACCAAGCCAGCCACGCGCGCTGGAAACGCATGAAGTTAAACGCATCACTGCAGACTTCGTGCACTCCGCACGCCTGGCGATGGAAGCCGGCTTTGACGGCGTGGAAATCATGGCGGCAAACGGATTCATCTTTGACCAGTTCCTCAGTAGCGAACTGAACACCCGCACCGACGAATACGGCGGCTCGGTGGAAAATCGTCAGCGTTTCCTGCTGGAGACCATTGACGCCGTGGCGGAAGCCGTGGGTAACAGCCACGTTGCCGTGCGCCTGTCACCGTTCGGCCGCATTTATGACCTCGCGCCGTATGAAGGTGAAGAGCAAACCTGGTCAGCCATCACCGACGCGCTCGGTCAGCGGGAACTGGCCTACGTACACCTTTACTATCAGCCGGTGTACACCAAAGCGCCACTTCCGGAAGGCTTCCGCCGCCGTTTTCGCAACACGTTTAAAGGCACCATCATCGCTGCCGGCGGTTTTACCCGTGATATCGCAGAGCAGGCTCTGGAAGATGATGAGCTGGATCTGGTGGCATTTGGTGTGCCCTACATCGCTAACCCGGATCTGGTTGAAAGAATGCAAAACGGCTGGCCACTGGCAGAAAGTGACCGCGCCACCTACTACGGCGTCAGTGGTTCCCCGGAAAAAGGCTATACCGATTACCCGGTCTGGCAGGCGCAATAAATCCCATACGGTCGCGGTTCTCTGATAAGTGAGAACCGACCGCCCAACGTCTTTGAGGAATCATTATGCAAACGCTGAAACCCACCCTTACCATCGATATCTGGTCAGATTTGGTCTGCCCGTGGTGCTGGATTGCTAAAAAAAGATTTGAACAGGGTCTGAATCGCTTTGAATTTCGCGACCAGGTGGTGATCCGCCATCACAGCTACCGTCTGGCCGGTGGTACTCCCGCGATGCCTTTTAAGGATGCCATCGTTAAAAAGCTGGGCAGTCAGCATTCAGCGGAGCTGATGATGAATCAGGTGGGCACCGCCGGTAAATCTGAAGGTCTGATCTACAACTTCGACGGCATGATGTTTGGTGATACAGAAGATGCACACACCCTGCTGGTTGCCGCGCGTAAGGCCGGAATTGCGGACACGGTGGAAGAACGTTTTTATCATGGCAGTATCACCGAAGGTCGCTCTCTCTTTGACCGTCAGCAGCTCGTTGCCATGGCCGTAGAAGCCGGTATGCCGAAAGCTGACGCTGAAGCCGCCCTGGAAAATGACGATTTTCGCGCCACCGTTTCCGACGATGAAGCCCACGCACAGTCTATTGGCCTCAGCGGCGTTCCGGTTTTTGTGATGAACGAAAAATATGCCATCAGCGGGGCTCAGGCAGCAGATAACTTTTTGAATGCCCTGCGTCAGGTCTGGGATGAACAGCAAACCGAATTTTCAGCCACTGCGGGTCAGACCTGCGGAACGGATGGCTGCAGTATTTAATCCGTCAACCGCCGGCAGTTTCACGCTGCCGGCAACGTCTTACCCACCAGTAATGGAGTCAGAAAATGAACACTTTTTTCAAAGGTAAAAAACTGCTCGTCGTCGGCGGTACCAGCGGCATGGGCCTGGCCGTGGCACGCATGGTACTGGAAGCGGGCGGCAGTGTCGTGCTGACCGGGAATAAAAAAGACAAAGCCGAAGCGGTGCAAAAAGAACTGAGCCCTCTGGGACCGGTTGCGGTCATCGCGGCGAACCTGATGACCGAAGAAGGTATGGAAACTATCCGTCAGGAAATTAATGCTCACCATCACGATATCAGCCTGATGGTGAATGCCGCCGGTATCTTCATGCCCAAAGGATTTACCGAGCACAGCTTTGCCGATTATGACATGTATCTTTCGCTGAACCGAGCCACGTTCTTTATTACACAGGATGTCGTGAAGAACATGCTCGCCGCGAAGCTCGAAGGGTCTATCGTCAACGTCGGTTCGATTGGTGCTCAGGCTGCACTGGGTGACTCGCCGGCCTCGGCCTATTCAATGGCAAAAGCGGGTCTGCATGCCCTGACGCGTAATCTGGCGATTGAACTGGCCAGCGCGGGTATTCGTGTCAACGCGGTGTCTCCCGGGATTGTTCATACGCCGATATACGAAGGCTTCATGGACAAAGCGGATATCGCAGATGCTATGAAGTCGCTGAACGATTTCCACCCGCTGGGACGCGTCGGAACTGCCGAAGATGTGGCAAACACTATTCTCTTCCTGTTGTCTGACAAAACCTCATGGGTGACGGGCGCTATCTGGGATGTCGATGCGGGCATCATGGCGGTCAGACGATAACCCCGTGACGCTGGCATAAGCCGCCCCTTAAGGGCGGCATTTTTTTGTCGCCAGACATGTCATCAGCAGGCTTCACTAAGAATATTCACGACCTGTTCATCCGTGCCTTTTGTGTTCCCGGCACAGGGTGTTATGCCGGGTTCTGACGACATCCTGACAGGACAAAACGGCCAGAGAGAAAGGGGTTATACACGATGAGGAGCCGGTATCCGCAGTACCTGTGAAATTCTTTTCATCCCTGCTGTCAGCATACTCCGTGGGCAGGCCAGATTTAACCGGATATATCCGTCCCCATTGTCGACAAACAGCAAGCCCCCTTCAAGAAGGACCCCTGACTCCCGGGCAAAATACAGCGATAAATCCTCACCTGCGGTGTCGGGCAGGTAGCGGCTAATATCTATCCAGGCCAGATATGTCCCTTCGGGGATCGAGAACCTGGTTTCGGGTAAATAGCTTTTGAGATAGTCGTGCAGGTACTGGAAATTGCCGTCAATATATTCCCTCAGATGGACAAGCCAGTCATCACATTCACTCCACGCCGCTTTGTTTGCTGCCAGGCTCAGTGGAGAGATGAACTCGTCGTGTCTGAGACGCCACTCGCTTCTGACACCGGGATCCGGAATAATGATATTTGCCAACAAATTCCCGGCCAGATTGAATGTTTTACTCGAGGACATGCAGGTAATAATGCGTGTAGAATCAGGGAAAAGAGAGGCGGCCGGTGTATGACCGATACCGCTTCGGGACAGGTCGCAGTGAATTTCGTCAGATATCACCCAGATGTCATTGGCCAGGCAAATTTCAATAATCCGCTTAAGTTCATCAGGCCGCCAGACTCGTCCGGTCGGGTTATGCGGATTACACAGGAAAAGAATTTTCACACGTAAATCGGCCTGACTGGCTTTGCGTGCAAAGTCTTCCCAGTCAGGTTCCCAGCCTCCTGCTGATTTTTTTAACGCCGAGTACACCACGCGACGCTGACTGTATTCACCCGCCTTTTTAAACGGGCCATATGAAGGCGTCATAATAAGAATACTGTCATCCATGTCGGTCAGAAGCGGGACGAGACGGTTCAGCGCGGGAATAATGCCCGGAGACAGCACAATGTCTTCCGTTTTGAAACGGTGACCATATTGTCGCTCACACCAGCTGCCAAAGATCTCATAGTATTCTTCGTCGTAGATTTTAGTGTAGCCGAGTATTTTTCTATCCAGACGGTCTCTGATGGCCTGAAGAATCGGCTCTGGTGTGGCAAAAGCCATGTCAGCAACCCAGAGGTTGATTAGCTGTAACGGCTCGCAATCGAAATCCCCCGGGCTCGCAATCAGCGCAATTTTCGGCTCAGATTAAGTGACAATGAAAATCCTCCCGGGCTCACATTAAGTGACAATGAGCTCGCGTTTATCTTTTTCGGCTCGCATTCCATTTCCTTCGGCTCACAATAACTGCAAATGAAATTCGTCATATCGGGAGCCCCACCGCCAGCATCCTGTCCCGCAGTTCTGCTGTTCGAGCAGGGTCGAGCTGATGGTTGAACATGGCCCTGATTTCTGCCGGTTTGGCATCAAACTGCTCCACCATGTCTTTCAGTCGATAACCATGACGCGTTAATGTCGGCTCCAAATCGTCAAGCTGGCGGGAAAGTACCGATTCAACCAGGGCGGCGGTTATCGGCTTTTCTCCCGTCTGATAACCGGCCTCCAGGGCCAGCGTCAGATGTAGTTGAACCTGAAGTGGGGTACGTAGTTTCATCGCCAGCAGGTCGAGGGCGTCGGCGGTCAGAATGTCTTCCGGCTTGCCTTTCCCCATACTGGTTTTCAGTAGCCACTGAATATATTCCCGTTGGCTACCGGTGATCCCATCCAGCGTAAAGATATCCGTGCGATAACCGATCTCCTCCATAGTCGGGCGTCGCAGGTCATTGCGCAGTTTGGGGTGACCGGCCAGAACAACCGACAGCCGGCCGCCACCGTCCTCCACAACTTCCATCAGCCTTTTGAGTCCGATCAGTGTATGCCCGTTCAGGTCATGCGCTTCATCAACAAACAATGCCACTGGCCGCTTTCCTTTTTTGACCAGTTCCTGTAACTCACGCTCGCGTCGTTCGCCCTGTTTGGGGATCTGAACCTGTTTATCCTGCGTCAAATCGTAAAAGAGCGCGTTGATGAGCGTGGCCAGTTTAATATTGTGCTTTTCAATCGACAGGGAGCGAGCTACGGTAATTTTATTTTCCTCCCTGAGACGCTGCTGCAAACGCCGCAGAGTGACTGTCTTGCCGCTGCCAACCACACCACAAACGGCAATTAACCGGCCTTCGTGGATAGCACCGCGGATATCCTTGATAAGCTGCTTATGGTGAGCCGTCTCATAGTAACCGGCCTGATCGATTGGTTGCGCCAGTCCATAATGTTCCATTACCTCAACCCGCATGATCCTCTCCTGATTGGGTGTTGCGGAAATACTCCCTGACCCGGGCAAATACCTCACTGCGGATCAGCGTGTCTGTCAGTACTTGGTCGATAAACGCCTTGTCTTCATCCGATAATTTCGCCAGCGGTGTGGCCAGATCAGCCGCAATAGCCAGCTTCGCTGCCACCGGGGTAGGAAAACAGTATTCAAACGCTGTGGACTCGAAGGGTTGATGTGGCAACACCCGCGTGCTCTGAACGCTATCGGCCACCAGTTTGAGGTCACAACCGGACAGGGCGCTGATAGGTAAGTTCAGTTGCCGAGCCAATGACTGGATACGGTCTGCCCGCACCGCTGCTTTTCCGCGTTTGAATGCCCGATAGCGGTGCAGAGGTATCGGGCCGGAAACAGGAAAATAAGGCCCCCACTTTTCACCGTCAAACTCCACGAACATTTCGTCATCAAAGAGGCCCCACAGCAGGATAACAGTTTCACCCGCCATGTCGGGTTCGACTTCGTAAGCTGTCCCGTCAATCGTTATGCGGGCATCGATACCCACCTTGCGAGACTCCGGCTCCCGGGCAAAGCGACAGTACTGTTCCCAGGTGCACATGTCCTGCACTCCCTTTGGTGGCAAATGCATCAGCCAATCTTCCTCACGGGAATGCTTTTCGCTGCGATGTCGTTGTGCGTTATAGCGTATCAGGTAGTTCCAGAGCCATTCATTCGCCTGCTGTTCAGTCTCCGGCTTATGAAAATGATACAGCGTTTCGTGGGCTTCTTTGACGGAACGGAACGGGCGCTCAACCTTGCCTTTTGACCGGGCTGTGGTGCGGGTGCCATCCTTGCCTGCCGGCATATGTGTCTGCCAGTCAATCTGCAGCGCCTGCATCACATTCTGGAAGACATGGCTTTTCGCCACCGGGCCATTATCGAGGTACAGCATTTTCGGTCGCCCCTGGAGAGACATCTCCGGATGACTTTTAGGCGCCATGGCATTAAACAGAAAACGCAAGGCAGACTCCGCATCTTCGCCATACACACAGCGGTATTCCTGGTAATTAACCCCGCTGCGATCGTCCACCACGCTGAATAACATCAGGGTAGGTTGTCCACGGGCCGGATCAATCCACTCAGGACATTCGATATATTTGAGATCAGAGGGCGACATATCGAACTGCCAGCAGTCATTACTGCACTCAGCCTGGAACCGCGCTGCCGGTGGCTCCCGTAACAGACGTGAGTGATCGAGTCGGAACAGGGACAAATAGCGGTTAACCGTTGGCCTGCGCAACAACCCCTTTGGAAGTTTAACCAGCCCCTGAGTCGTTTCCACACCATGTTCTTCGAGCAACTGAATGGCACGCGTCGTGGACAGATGACGACCGGCTTTATTGGTGGTACGTAATTTCAATGCAGCGATCAGTTCACAATAATATTCGAGTTCGGACGGCGGCAGTATCCGGGGTTTCCCGTGATCACGCCGGTGTGCAATGTGAGGTTTCTGGAAGGCACGGAGTGTACGATAGACGGTGGTGACGGAAATGCAATAGAGTAGCGCCATCGCGGTGATCTGGGCCGCGCGTTCCGGACTTTTTGGTGGCAGACGGTCAAGCCGTTGTCGCAGTTGCAACAAAGAATCGGTTGGAATGGCCTTACGCCGGCTGCTCATCGCGGTCCAGCACACGATAGACCGAGGCTCGACCGATCCCCAGTTGGCGAGAAATCGCCGTTGCGCCCATTTTCTCTTCAACGTACAACCGACGGACCTCAACAGGATCGATGCGCGGTTTGCGCCCCTGATAAACCCCGCGGGCTTTTGCGGCAGCGATACCTTCCAACTGGCGTTCACGGCGCAGGTTGGTTTCAAACTCAGCGAAGACACCCAGCATATCCAGAAACGCCTTACCTGCTGCGGTGCGCGTATCCACAGGTTGTTCTGTTGCCTTGAGGGTAATGCCCTGCTGATTCAGGGCATACACGATATCCTGCAAATCTTTAATGCTACGGGCCAGGCGATCGACTCGCGTGACAATCAGCGTGTCTCCCTTACGCAGAAAATCCAGCAACAGTTGCAGCTCAGTTCGTCCATCGCGGCTGGTCCCGCTCGCTTTTTCTGAACGGATGATTTCGCAGCCAGCGGCGCGAAGCGTCTGTATTTGCAAATCCAGATCCTGGTCGTTGGTTGAAACCCGGGCATAACCGTAAAAAGCCATTGTTATGAAAAATGTCTCGTTAGACTCTAGATGAGGAAAACGTAACATGCAGATGAGACAAAAACAATCCAAATGAGACAGAAAAACTGTCTCACCAAACTGTATGCTTTGGGTGCACCCATAAAATACGATTTTACTCCATGAGATTTGCTGACTGAATTGCAGTACGCCAGACGACCCCATATGGGTAAATGGATATTCCAGTTTATCTATTTTGACAGAGTCTTAAGGTCCGATAGCCTTAATTGCGAGCGTATCCGGTGATCATTGCGCCAGTCACACAGAGAGCGTCATGATCTGTTTGCGAAAATAACTCCAGTAACCCGTGTTTTACCCCACTACCTGTATTGGGCTGAACCAATAAATTGCTCGAATTTTTCGCACCAGATTTGCACAGTGGTGTATTCATCAATATTGACACCATTTGGCAGGTTCTTTTTGAAGTTGCCGTAGTTTTTCAAATCACCTATATATAATGATTCTTCTTTTATTTTTAAAAATGAATTACGATCATCAGCCTGGGTTTTGGTCAGATAGATCTTGTAATCCGGACCTGGAGCAATGCTACCTTCAAATGCGATTTCTTGATCGGAGACATACAGCTTTCCATCAACCCAGTGAACAGCATTACTCCCTTTTTGGTTTTTAAAAAATGCCCCCGTGTAGCGGGCATTATTTTTAACTTCCTTAATTTCATCAGCACTGGAGTTTTTCTCAGCGGTGAGGATAGGCAGTACATAGATACCGACACCGAAACCCACGCCAAATAAAGCCAGGTGCGAAGCAAAAAACAGCGCTTTAATGTTTGTTTTCATAATATTTTCCTTTGCGTATGTAAAAAGCCATAAGGGTTCTGTAGCCACACATCCCTTATGTAACAGATTAACTTGTCAAATTTATGTTGCAGCTAAGCGCCTGCATTGTCGTATAGCGTTGCAGTGGCATATCCATGGGCATTGGTATTTAAATAAGTGATGCGGAAATAATCGGCGCCTGATTTTTCTGCTTTTGCTGCAAGCTTGCTAGTCAACTCATCAATCGTGCCACCTGAAACACTGATGCTCCCAAGGCGAAGCAATTCGCACTGGTGAGAATTGTTGATTTCGGTTGATGCCTGTGTCAGCACGGGCAGGATGCTCAGACTCAATATTGCAGCAATAATGAACTTTCTCATACGCCTATCCCGTTCGTATTTTGTAGTGATCAATAAAAAATATAAGGTAAATATTTCAGTGATGCAATTGTTTTTTAGCGATAACTATAAAACATGATACTATGAACATAATGATTAAGTTAAAAGATAAGGCTATCTCCATGATTGAAAAGAAAAAAACTGGCAGGCCAAAACTCATCTCATCAGATAAGCTGGCGGAGGCGTTATTTCAGGTTTTTGCGCAAAAGGGATATGCCTCAACCTCGATAGCAGACCTGACCCATGTAACCGGAATGAAACCTCCATCGCTGTATCTGGCCTTCGGTAACAAAGAGGGGATGTATGCGGCGGCGCTTATGTATTACCGCCAGCACTGGTTGGGGGGGCTGGAACAGTGTCTGCAGGATCAAACACAAACTTTCGAACAACGGATGCGTCATTTTCTTCATGACGCCTTTACGTTGTTCAGTTGTGACGGTAAACCGTTGGGGTGCGCCATGACCTTTTCCGCACTGGCTTTCCAGATTGATGAAGGAGGCCTTGCCGCACAATTACGCGATGAAAGGCAGGCATTTACCCAGTGGCTGGAAAACGAAGCGCGAGAGGCGCAGCAATGTGGAGAGCTGCCTGCTTACCTTGCTCCTGAAGCGTTTGCCTGTTTTATTATCACACTGGAAAAAGGGTTGGCGTTGACGGCGCTGGAGCGTCCGAAATCTGAGGTGGTGAAAGAGATGATTGAAAGGGTCTTGACAGCCCTGTTTCGCCAGCATAAGAAGCAATAAATTATCTACTGGTGACGCAATGGGAGAATTTTCATTTGCATTTATTGTGAGCCCGAGGCAATGAATGGCGAGCCGGAAAAGATAAACGCGAGCTCATTATCACTTAATGTGAGCCTGTGAGGATTTTCATTGTCACTTAATCTGAGCCGAAAATTGCGCTGATTGCGAGCCCGAAGGATTTCGATTGCGAGCCGTTACAATTAGCCCTTCTGCCGGATACCGCATTGCAAATTCGGACTGTCCCGAAAACAGGTATTCCCGCCAGCCGTCCACGGTGAGACTGTCTGTTTTCTCTCTGCTTACGTACTCATCAAAATCATATTTCATTTCATAAACCTGCCTTAGGTGTAGTCAGAAACGTCGACCTCAGTATTACTGTCAGTCTGATGCCGGAGCGGGAAAACTGGCTCGTGTGATTAACATAAGAGAATCATCACAACTGCATGAATTAATTGCGTTATTAAGGTTCTCTCGCCTTTGTCATCGACTGACGGGGGGATTTCTCGCGTGTCACCATCACAATGCCAGTCAGCACCGCCAGGGCAGAAAATATCGTTCTGACCGTCAGTGATTCATCCAGGAATACCACACCCCCTAGCATTGCCAGACAGGGAACGCTGAGCTGAAGGGTACTGGCGGTGATAGAGCCGAGAGAGGGTAAAAGGGTATACCACAATACATATGCACCGGCTGAGGCGGCGGCACCGGACAGCAATGACAAAGCAATGCCCGCAGCATCATAGTGACCCTGCTTCATAAACAGCAACGAAAGAGCGAGAGCCATCGGCGTGGCGAGTACAAAATTTGCCGCCGTTGAAGCCCCGGCCGCCTGGCCCGCCCTCCCCCTGACGGAATAGGCGGCCCAGGCTAATCCGGCAACGATCATCATAAGTGCACTGTAAAGCGGCGGTGCCTTCGCCCCGGGTAACAGCAGGGCAGCAATTCCTGCCAGAGCAATAACTAAACCGCAAGCCCGCATAACGGAGAGTGATTCCCCTTTAAATAATCCGTGGATCACCATCGCAAACTGTACGGCACCAAAAAGTAACAGCGCACCTGCCCCGGTATCGAGATGGATATAGGCGACAGAGAAGAGCACTGCGTACACCATGAGGTAAAATCCGCTCAGCGGACGCCACAGCGATAATGTAGTTTTTGCGTGATAAAACAAGAAAGGTGACAGGACGAGTGCACCACTGGCCAGCCTGAGGCTGCTGAATGAAAGGGGATCAATGTGGCCTCCCTGCAGGGCCAGACGGCACAGAATAGAGTTTGCAGCAAACGCCAGCATTGCCAGGGATATTTTAAGAATGAGCGCGCAATTGGCCATTCAGTGAGACCTCATAAAATTCTTGTAAACTACCATCTAGTTGGTAGCATAGCGTAAGTGATCACCGAACAGGAAGCAATAATCAGCTTTCAAACTGGAAGGTGAGGACAGGCATTCGGAATGAATTCTGTTTCACATCCCCAGTAGAGGAAGGAAAACGCGTAATGCCAGATGCAGAGCAGAAGATTATTTTTCCCTGCGATCAAACATATGAAATCAGTTTAAGACCTGGAATATCCTATGAAAAAACTAAAATTTACGTTCAAAAATGCGGCTGGTGAAGAACTGGCCGGATTGCTTGAACTTCCTGAAAATCCTAAAGCGTTTGCGCTGTTAGCTCATTGTTTTACGTGTGGCAAAGACCTCAAAGGCGCGGCGCGTATTGCGCGGAAACTGACAGAGAATGCTATCGCCGTTCTCCGGTTTGATTTTACTGGTCTGGGAAACAGCGAAGGGGATTTTTCCAACACCAACTTCTCATCCAATATTTCGGACCTGCTTTGCGCGGTAGATTATCTCCGCCGACAGTACGAAGCGCCTTCTTTGCTCATCGGCCATAGCCTGGGGGGATCGGCCATTCTGTCTATTGCCGGCGAAGTTCCTGAGGCAAAGGCCGTTGTCACCATAGGATCACCCGGAGAACTGACACACGTAAAACGTCTTTTTAAGGATGATGTTGAAAACATTAACCAGCATGGAGCCTATCCCGTTGAGCTGGCCGGGCGGGTATTTACCTTAAAGAAACAGATGCTGGACAATATTCAGGAACACAAAATCGCTCATAAGGTGTTCGCCATGAACAAGCCTCTGCTTATTTTTCATGCGACTGAAGATGATACTGTGTTAATTGAGCAGGCCGAAAAAATATTCAAAGCAGCAAAGCATCCCAAGAGTTTCATTTCGTTGGGTAAGGCGGATCACCTTCTGACTCATGCTCAGGATGCTGAATACGTTGCCGATATCATTATATCGTGGAGCGAATGTTACCTATAAACAGAGTAAATGCGTTCAAACTCGTAGCGCAGAGGGCGATTTTCTGCAGAGATCGGACGCTGTTTATGCTGGACTGATTTTGCGATAAAGGCTTAGGCCGATGCATACAGGCGGGGCTGAATAAGGGTGAGGCCCTTGGGCGAGCATCCTTCATGCACCGGCTGAATGAAATCAGGGATCTGGGGGTGGGAGGATCAGCGTTACCACGCCACCGGCGCTGACACTACATACGGCGGCGATAACACTCTGGAATACGGTTTATATAGAAAGAACCATTGAGCCGCTTAAGCAAAAAGGAGTCCCTGTTAATGAACTGCTGGTCTCTCATCCTTCTCCACTGCTGTACAAAATATAGTCTTAGCGTGGGATAATTTCCGTTTTCCAAGCGGACCCCTATTAACGCTCCTCAGACATAAAACGAGCATCAATACGGTTTACTTACGTCCATGCTAAAGCACCAGGTCCACCCGTCGCTCGTATCTTAGCTCTTAAGCCTTGCCCCTGAAGGTACTCACTTTTAGTTCAGGATGGGGCTACTCACCCTCTCTCTTAAAAGAGGACATAGGTATCTCATTCAGTTGAAATTTGTACGCCAATACAAATTACAATTTTAGAAAGGATCTCTTGCAAATTGAAAGTAAGTTATTGATTTGCAGGATCTGAGAGTTCTGTAGTATCCTCCGTTCCGAAGACATTCTGAGGTGTCAGGAGAGCGATAAATGTCACGTTCAGCAGATAACACAACTTCCTCTACGAATGCAAAACGTGCATACCGGAAAGGTAAGCCAATGTCTGCCAGTGAGAGACAGCTTGCCGCAATTGCGCGGAAACGCGAAACTCATAAAGAAGTTAAGGTTTTTGTTAAAAACCCACTAAAGGACGTGATGATAGCAGTTTGTGAAGAAGAAGGTCTGACACAAGCCCAGTTTATCGAGAAACTCCTCGAGCGAGAGCTTACAGAACGCGGTCTTATAGATGTAAAGACTTCACATTCTTGATCATGTTTTTATTGAGTGCTAGATTGTTGATGGTCTGAATAATTTTGGGTGTGCCACGCCGTAAGGTGGCAGGGAACTGCTGTCTCTTATACACATCTCCGAGCCCACGAGACGCTCATGAATCTCG
>ERZ1027275.153-NODE-153-length-16427-cov-7.674811_pt1 | contig 16427 bp, 22 predicted proteins | sample MGYA00519255_ERZ1027275 | MGnify/ENA primary metagenome ERZ1027275 (study PRJEB26926, sample SAMN06164427) | human gut metagenome | biome: ENVO:00009003; feature: ENVO:2100002; material: ENVO:00002003 | host: Homo sapiens | place: USA | collected 2012 ...
CGGAGATGTGTATAAGAGACAGGCCATGGGGCTCGCGGTCCTGGTCATCCCGGTCGTGGAGCTTGTCAAGTGTGTGCAGCGCGCGGTGGAAAAGCGCGCGGGGCGCGCATGATTTCTGCCGCGCCGGCGCACACTAACCCCGATTCCAACGAGAGGAGATGGGTGCTGTGCGCCAGGCGCTGCCGATTCCCCAGCGCGTGATGGCCGTGGTACTGTCCGTGCTGTTTGTGTTCTGCCCATTCGCGGCCTATGCCGCCGGGGAGAGCGACACTGCGGCCGATCCCGTGCTGCTGCCGATCATCATGTATCACGAAGTGAAGCCCAACAAATCCGGCAAGGACGCCATCCAGCCGTGGGAGTTTGAGGCGGACCTGAAATGGCTGGCCGACAACGGCTACACGACGATCGTCATGGCCGACCTCATCGCCTATGTCCGCGACGGCACGCCGCTGCCGGAAAAGCCCATCATCCTCAGCTTTGACGATGGATACTATAATAATTACGTCTATGTCCTGCCGCTGCTGCAGCAGTATTCGGCGCGCATCGTCCTCTCGCTCCTCGGGCGCAACACGGACGATTTCACCGAGTGGCCAAGTGAGAGCATCGACTACGCGCACGTCACGTGGGATCAGCTCAATGAAATGCTCGACACCGGCCTCGTTGAGGTGCAGAACCACTCGTATAATCTGCACGCTTACACATCCGAGCGGCACGGCTGCATGCAGAACCGGGGCGAGTCGGACGCGGCCTACGCGGAGCTGCTGCGCGCAGACCTCCAGCGCCTGCAGGATGAACTCGCCGAGCACACCGGCCGCACGCCGGACACGTTTGCCTATCCCTACGGCAAGTACGGCGACCTGACGGACACCGTCCTGCGCGACATGGGCTTTCAGGCGACGCTGACGTGTGACTGGGGCGTGAACCACATCACGCGCGACCCGGACTGCCTCTACCGGCTCGGACGCATCTGCAGGTCGCACAATCAGTCGCTGCAGTCCGTGCTCCGGCGCGCGCTGAAGGCGACGGCGTGAGCGGATGAAAACAGAAGACAGAAAGGGCACGCATCTTGCGGATGCGTGCTTTTTCGTGCTTTGCACGCACCATGCGCCTTGGGCATACACTGAGGAGAAAGCGATTTGGCGCAAGCAAAGGGGGAGACGCCATGAAAATCGAGCTGCGCCGGGCCGCCATGACCTATCAGGCGCCGGACGGGGAAGTGGCGGCGCTGCAGGATGTGACCTTCGGCGTGGCCGACGGGGAGTTCGTGAGCATCGTCGGGCCGTCCGGCTGCGGAAAATCCACGCTGCTGGCGCTCATCGCCGGCATCGAGCATCCGTCGGGCGGGGAGGTGCTCGTCGATGGCGAGCCTGTGCGCGCCCCGACGGGCAAGGCAGGGCTCATGCCCCAGCGCGACCAGCTCTTTGACTGGCGCACGATCTGGGGCAACGTGACACTCGGGCTGGAGGTCCGGCACGAGAACACGCCGGAGCACCGCGGCGGCGTGCACGATCTGCTCGAGCAGTATCAGCTCGCGGGTTTTGCGCGCAAGCTGCCCAATCAGCTCTCCGGCGGCATGCGCCAGCGCTGTGCGCTCATCCGCACGCTGGCCACATCGCCGGATGTGCTGCTGCTCGACGAGCCGTTTTCCGCGCTGGATTATCAGACGCGGCTGGCCGTCTCGGGCGACATTTCGCAGATCATCCGCCGCGAGCATAAGACGGCCCTGCTCGTCACGCACGATATTTCCGAGGCCATCAGCCTCTCGGACCGCATCGTCGTCCTGTCGCACCGGCCCGCGACCGTCAAGGCCATCCACGACCTCGGCGCGCTGCGCACTGTGCCGCCGCTCGAGCGGCGCAGCCGGCCGGAGTTTCAGACGCTGTTCAATCAAATATGGGAGGAGCTGGATGTCAATGTCTGAACGATCGCCCTCCCCGCAGCGCGCGGCCTATCTGCGCGCGCAGCGCCGCCGTCGTCGGCTCGTGCTGGCGCTGCAGATCCTGCTGCTGGCCGCGTTTCTCGGCCTGTGGGAGCTCTCAGCCCGGCTCGGCTGGGTGGATGCCTTCATCGTCAGCAGCCCGTCGCGCGTGGTGCACACGCTCGTGGGCCTGCAGGCTTCCGGGGAGCTGTGGCTGCACATCGGCACGTCGTGCCTCGAGGTCGTGGTTGGCTTCGTGCTCGGGACGCTGCTCGGCACGCTCATCGCCATCGGCCTGTGGTGGAGCGAGCTGCTCTCGCGCGTGCTCGACCCATATCTGGTCGTGCTCAACGCGCTGCCGAAAACGGCGCTCGGCCCGGTGTTCATCGTCTGGATCGGCGCGGGTACCGAGTCAATCATCGCCATGACGATCGCAATCTCGATCTTTGTCACGATCCTGAATATGCATGTCGGCTTCCTGTCCACGGACCGGGAGAAGATCCGCCTGATGCAGACGCTCGGTGCGACCCGGCATCAGATCCTGTGGCGGCTGGTCATCCCGGCCAACTACGCCACGCTCTTCAATACGCTGCGCGTGAACGTCGGCCTGTCGTGGGTCGGTGTCATCATGGGCGAATTTCTGGTCTCCAAAGCCGGTCTCGGCTATCTGATCGTCTACGGGTCGCAGGTGTTCAACATGGACCTCGTGATGGCGACCGTCCTCGTGCTTGCGGTGGCGGCCGTCGTGATGTATCAGCTTGTGCTGTGGCTGGAGAAATTTTTCAAAAATCGGTTGGGAGTGACGCAATGAAACGGTTTCTTTGTGGGGTTCTGGCGGCGCTGATGCTGGTGCATTGGAAGTGAAATCCGACAACGTGCCGCCTTTGTTTAGGCGGTACGTTTTTGTCGGTAAAGAGGTTAGATTATAGGCAACGGTGACCTTGTAAGTGTTATCGTCCTCATCCCATACAGTGACGGAGTTTACGAAAAGGTCAATGAGCATACGGCAGAACTCTTCATCTTCAATACTGCCGCCACGGAATTGTTCTAACCAATAGATAACCTGGGCTTTGTCCAGTTCAACAATATCCTCAGATTCTTTCTTAGCCTGTACTTGCAGGTCTTTCTTTTCTTTCTCTAATTCACCCATACGCTTTACAAGCATATCTGGGGCTGACCCAGATTCAATAGCTTTGAGAAGATTATTGAGAGATAAGTCTACCTGGTGAATACGGTCACGGATAGTTGGGAGGGCTGAATCCAGTTCAATCTCATGCTGATTCTTTTCACAGGCAATAGTAGCAATCTGTTCTATATATTCATCCGTAAGGAGTGATAGAGCGTCCTGGGCAACCAGTCTTTCTATGAACTCCTTACGGATATTCTTTTTCTTGCAGTCAACATTACCGTTCTTCTTTCCATAACACTGATAGTAATAGTAATTTCCCGCATTGCAATTCCCGTTCATTTTGCTGCCGCAATGTCCGCAGAAGATTTTACCACTAAGCAGGTAGACTACTTTTGCTTTGTTCCGGGCAGGTGCATTTTTAATCTTACCGACTCTAAGTTGTACCCTGTCCCAGAGGTCTTTGTCAATAATAGCAGGTATAGCGTCCTCTGCCCGGTAGTCGTGGAAGCTGTAGACTCCGATGTATCTCTCATTACGGAATATTTTGGTGAAAGAACTCTTTCCGAAAGCTGTTCCCTTTGAGGTCTTGTACCCACGGGCGTTAAACTGGCGGCAGATTTCAGCAACCGTTTCCCCGTCTGCATATTTCTCAAAGGCTTCTTTTACAATAGGAGCAGTCTTAGGGTCAATTACCAGTTTCTTATCTTCAATCTTATATCCCAGTGGGATTGCCCCGCCTATGGAGTTATGCTTGTAGGCTGACTCTCTCATACCACGGTTGATTTTCTGGGATAGTTCGGCACTGTAGAACTCAGCCATACCCTCAAGCACGGATTCCAGAATGATACCTTCCGGGTCATTGCTGATATTCTCTGTGGCTGAAATAAGCTGTACCCCGTTACGCTTCAAACGATATTTGTAGGTGGCTGAGTCATACCGGGAACGGGCAAAGCGGTCAAGTTTGTATACGATTACAGCGTCAAACAAGCCCTTCTCAGAGTCCTTTATCATCTTGAGGAACTGGACTCTCTTCTCTATATCCTTACTGGCAGATGTGGCTCTGTCTGCATATATCTCTACAATTCTAATATTATGCCGCTTGCAGAAGTCACGGCAAACACGGGTCTGCCCTTCAATGGATTGCTCAGTCTGGTTATGGCTTGAGAATCTGACATATAGGCAGGCTGTTTTTATATCCTCATACATGGCGTTTCCTCCATTCTGACAAATTTATTATACGGCAGCAATGCTCTTTTCTTTTTCAGTATGTTCGACTTTACCTTTTTCAACTCTATCACGCTCAGCCAAACAAGCGTGTATGATATTAGCCTGTCCTAATGTATCCGTATTACGGAATGTAGTTACTAATAATTGTTCCATGTCAGAGAGAGTAGGATTATCTGACGGGCTTCTAAGTTCACTTAGACCCAGTAAATAGTCCGTGGTTACACGAAAATAGGTTGCCATACGGCAAAGTACTTCGGCTTTAGGGAGAGAACCCTTCTTCCAACCAGAGATTGTAGGTGAGGTAACTCCCAGAATATCAAGCAATTCCTGGTTTTGTGGCTTAGTGTTGATTTCTGCACACAGGGTTTCGTACTTCTCGTAGAATGTCATAAGTATCCTCCTAACTTTTCTAAGAAAACTTTGAAAACCCTATTGACAACCTAAGTACACTTTGATATTATAGTCATGTCAACAAAAGTTGTTTACAGGGTATAAGAAATAGCCCCTCCGGGCTATAAATTTAACCCCGCAGAGTTTTCAATGGTATATGGGTGTGGTAGCTTCATTATAACCTTTGAAGAGTCTGTTGTCAACTTTAGTTTACAAGATTCTAATATGAAAGGAGGAAGCGAAAACGTGGAGGAACGTGAAAACATTCGTGAGCGGCTTAAAAAGCACAAGCTGTCTTACGTCTGGTTGATTGGTCAGCTTGCCTTGCGGGGTATTGTGACTGATAAGACAGAGATGAGTTCAGTAATTTCGGGAACCAGAAACGGTACTAAAGCGGACGCAATCATTGAATTGTCCATAGATATTCTGGACAAGTATGAGAATGGTTCCGTCCTCGTTGATGGGGCTTAATGCTTCGCACATTAGAAGGAAGCGCACTTTGTTCTGTCCTTGCTGACAGGGTAAAGGAATACTTCAAAGATGAGGAAAACCGCAAGAAGTTTGAAATCTGGTATCAAGAAAAATACGGTAAGCCGTACAAGTGGAGGAAAACACAATGAAAGTAAAAAGAATGATTAAGTCTGACGTTGATACTTTTAAGGTTGGAGATATTATCAAGGTCAAACTCACGGACGGTGTGAAGGTGCAGGCTATGGCTATGCAGCAGGAAGAGGACGGCATGATTTTCTGCCTGGTTGATTGCCTGCCTGGTGAGTATCCGATGAACAGCACCCGTACCAATGAAGGAGGTTACGAAGAGAGTGACCTGCGTAAGAAGCTGAATGGTGAGATTCTGAATCTCTTCCCGGCTGAACTCACGGATATGATGGCTCCGTTCGACAACGGTGACCTGCTCCGTCTGTCGACTGAGAAGGAGATTTTCGGAGAGAACTACTACGGTGAGTACGAAAGCCCGTATGTGAAGCAGTGGAAGCCGATGAAGAAGCGCAGAAATCGCATGGCGTTTGATGGCAGCAAGGAAGAGAACTTGCAGTGGTACTGGCTGATGAACAAGGTCAGAGAATCCGCCGCTAACTTCGCTCTTGTGAACTACACCGGGCTTGCGTACTATTACAACGCTTCTAACTCTCTTGGCGTTCGCCCCGCTTTCAAAATCAAGAATCGTTAATCTGCACCTCCTTGTGAGGTGCAGTGGGAGCAGAAGCCTATGAAGCAAGTAAACAAGACAATGGGAAACCACTTTGAAGAGGAACTGTGTGAACTTCTGGCAGAGCAAGGTTTCTGGGCGCACAATCTGGCACAAAACCAGGTAGGACAACCCGCAGACGTGCTTGCGGTTCGGGATAACATAGCAGTCTTGATTGACTGCAAGGTATGTTCCAACAACCGCTTTCCGTTATCCCGGATTGAGCCGAACCAGGAAGCGGCTATGACCATGTGGGAAGCCCAGGGCAATGAGCATTGCTACTTCGCTATGAAGCTGAGTGACGGACAGATTTATATGATTCACTTCGATGAGTTATGTCTGCGGCAGCTTTACGGACAAGGCAGCATTACAGAGTCAGAGTTTCCAGAGTACAAGACCTTTCAAGAGTGGTTGGAGGAAATGGATGTTTATAGAAATCGGGAGCCGATTGAAAATCCTTGACCCCTCACCCGAACTGATTAAGTGGTGCAAAGAGAATCTGGAAATGACAAACCCAGAGTATCAGCAAAAAGCACGAATGCACCTGTGGCTTGGGAATACCCCACGAACGCTTTATCTCTATGAGGTGAACGGAAATAGCTTGATTCTCCCATTCGGGTGTCTGAGAGCAATCCTGCCGCTTCTGGAAGGAGATATGAAGAAGCAGTTCAAAGAGCCGAAGAAGGTTGACTACGGCGGCAAGGTTCCGCTGTATGACTACCAGGAAGAAGCAGTTGCGGCAATGCTGATAAACCACTACGGCATTCTACAATCCCCTGCCGGGTCTGGTAAGACCCAGATGGGAATTGCCCTGGCGTGTGCGTTAGGGGTGAAAACCCTGTGGCTGACACACACCAAAGACCTGCTGACGCAGAGCAAGAGCCGTGCAGAACAGTATGTTGATTCGGAACTACTGGGAACGATAACCGAAGGTAAGGTCAATATCGGTAAGGCTATGACCTTTGCCACAATCCAGACCATGTGCAAATTGGACTTAGACCAATATAGAGATGAGTGGGACTGCGTGATTGTGGATGAGTGTCACAGAGTAAGCGGTACACCTACAGCGGTAACTCAGTTCTCAAAGGTGCTGAATACGCTGTGTGCCAGACATAAGTTCGGGCTGTCAGCAACCGTCCATCGTTCGGACGGCATGATAAAAGCAACCTACGCAATGTTGGGTCAAGTAGTATGGACTGTTCCAGATGAAGCAGTGAAGTCCAGGGTTATGACAGTAAGTGTTCTGCCGAAAGGTACGGACGTGAAACTGAGTCCTGCTTATCTGAACAGTGACGGCACAATTAACTACTGCAAAATGATTACCTACCTCACAGAATGTGAGAGCCGAAACAAGATTATTCTTGATGACCTGGTTGAGAACCGTGAACATTTCAATCTGATTCTATCAGAAAGGGTTGACCATCTTAAATACCTGTATGAGCAGTTACCTTTGAGACTAAGGGCGCAAGCAGCGGTGATAGATGGAAAGATGACCAGTAAGAAGCGGAAAGCTGAACGGGAACAGGCTATTGAGGATATGAGGACTGGCAAGAAACGGTATCTGTTTGCAACATATTCCCTGGCAAAAGAAGGTCTGGACATTCCCAGACTGGACAGATTGTACTTAACAACCCCCCAGAAAGACTATGCGGTGATAGTTCAAAGCGTGGGACGTATCGCCCGAACCTTTGACGGTAAGGAGCAACCAATAGCTTATGACTATGTTGACTGCATACGGTCATTGCAGAAATCTTTCAAACAACGCTGCACCAGTTACAGGAAGTGCGGGTGCGAATTTATAGGAGATTGACATGAAGAATAAAGTTCTGAAAACAATCGGATATATCGTAGGCACAACATGGCTGTTCACTGCCTGCGCTCTGGATGATGAAGTATACGGGATGACAATGCTCTTCATCAATGTCCTTTGTACTGCATACCTGGCACTGTTCTCCTGGGCAAATAACTGGTGGTATGACTTGGAGGACTACGAAGATGAAGATGACGAAGAGTATGAAGAACCACTTCACTACTGCTCAACTTCTTCTGAACGGCGTGGAAGAGAGTATGGGAGCCACACCCGACAAGTGGGGCATAATTCCTCCCGAACACTCCAAAGCGTCAATGATTCGCCGCTGCGTACAGGCAAGACAAGAAATCTTGCAGGTACAAAAGGCTCTGGAAGAAGGGCGGTGTAACGATGGTTGAGGGAACCTACATATTCGACTGTGAGGTATTTGCCCATGACTGGCTGTTTGTGTTCAAAGAAGTAGCCACGGGAGAGTACACGGTTATCTGGAATGACAATGATGAAGTTCTGGCTTTCATGGAGCGTAACCCCTATCTGGGCGGCTTCAATAACAAGCACTACGATAATCACATACTCAAGGCAGTTATGTGTGGGTTCACCCCGGAACAGGTGAAGGAGATAAATGACCTCATCATCGTTCACGAATTAAACGGGTGGGACATTCCCGCTCTGAGAGAGTACCGGGTCTATTTTGATAGCTTCGACCTCAAGGATGATTGCCAGGACGGTGTATCCCTTAAAGGGATTGAAGCCCACCTGGGTATCCCGATTGAGGAAACAGAGGTTGATTTCAATGTTGACCACGTTCTCTCTGAATCAGAAAAGGCACAGACTACTTACTACTGTAAGTACGATGTGGACGCAACAGAGATTCTTTTCAAGTTGCGGCAAGGCTATCTGGATAACAAAGCGGCTGTAGGCAGGAAGCGTGGTCTGACAGACAGGCAGGCTATGTATATGACCAATGCCAAACTGACAAGCGTGTACCTGCAAGCCCAGAAACCAGAGAAGCCATGGACAGACGAAAGAGATTATCAGTACCCGGACAAGCTGCTTCGGCAGTATATTCCGCAGGAAGTATTTGACTTCTTTGACAAGCTGCATGACCCAAGCATTCCGAACTACCTTCTGTTTGGTGGTTACGATGAGCAGGGTGTGAAGCACAAGGGAGCCGCCCTGGACTTCTCTATTGGTGAGTGCAAATGCACGATAGCCTACGGAGGTATCCACGGTGCAATTCCTACTTATGTGGAAGAAGCTACTGAGGGTAGGTCAATCCGAAACAAGGACGTGGCAAGTTATTACCCGCACTTGATGACCATTCCTCTCTCAAAGGGACAGAAATATGGCTTCTGTAGCCGCAATATCCCTTCCCCGCAGGTGTATGTAGATACCTTGGAAGAGAGAGTACAGGCGAAGAAAGCCGGGGATAAGGTCACAGCAAACGCTCTGAAACTGGTACTGAACACCACCTACGGAACCATGCTTAACGGTAAAGATGGCGTGGCTTTCAATGACCTGTATGACCCTCTGATGGGACGTTCAGTTTGTATCACAGGACAGCTTCTCCTACTGGAACTGTCAATGCACTTGGTCAGTGAGTGTCCGACTCTAAAAATCATTCAGCTTAACACGGATGGTATCATGGTGAGTTTCGACAACTCCGATGAAGCAAAATGGCAGGAAATCACCCAGGAATGGCAGGACAGAACCGGGTTTGAACTGGAAGAGGATTTCATTCAGAAAATCGTGCAGCGAGATGTAAACAACTACGTTGAGGTTCCTGTGGGTGATGGCAAGCCGAAGGTCAAGGGCGGCGCACTGGTAAGAGGTATTCTGACCAATGCAAACATTGACTTCACCAAAATGGGACTCCCTGCCTGGGAGAACATGAGTGGTGGCGCATGGAATATCAACAACAATGCGGTTATAGTCGCACGGGCAATCCGGGATTACTTTGTAAAGGGTGTAGACCCAGAAGAAACGATAATGGCAAGTAAGAATATCCTGGACTTCCAGGTGATTGCAAAGGTTGGAGGTAAATATTCCGGGTGCTATCAGATGGTGGGTGAAGATAAGGTTCCCGTACAGAAAGTGAACAGAGTGTACGCTACGGCAGACAGACGATATGGAACCATCTACAAGACCCACGCTGTAACAGGCAAGGACGCAAAGGTTCCCAGTCTGCCAGTACACTGCATGGTAGACAACAACAATGAGTTGGCTATTGATGTGGTAGACCGTAACTGGTATCTGAAACTGGCACAGAAGAATATCCGTGAGTTCCTGGGTGTGAAACCACCCCGGAAGAATACAAGGAGAATCAATTCCTTGAAAAAGAAATCTTTAGCATTATTCGATTAAGGAGGATAAGACAATGGAAGAAAAAAAAAATTAGCAAGGTTGAGTTTGATGAAGCAGTGAAACAGGCAATTCACGAACAGGTCAATGACCCGGACATTGAGGGTATGGGCAAGCTGCTCATTCCGATGATGGGTATGCTGTTCGCAAGCAAAGTAAAAGAGATTCTGTTCGGTAAGGAGGACTAAGATTATGAAATTCAGTGAAGCTGAAAAGGCACTCAAGGCAGGCAAGAAGATTAAGTTACCTAAGTGGGAGAAAGCCTACTGGTACATGAACCAGGATGGCGAACTCATCAATCATTTTGAGGAAGGTGAGGAACTTCCGACTATTGCACTCTTCCCCCGTGACATGATTTGGGTCACCCGTGATGACTGGGAAATCGTACATGAGGATGAGCCGAAGAACGTCAACGAACCTGCGGGTGAGATGAAGAAGCTGCGTAACTTCGAATGGGCGATTGCGGCTCTCAAGAAGGGCAAGAAGGTAGCCCGTAAGAACTGGAACGGAAAGGGTATGTTCCTCTTCCTGGCGCACAGCATGGATATTACCACGGACGCTGACCTTTCTTGCGTGAAAGACCTTGAAGGTGACCTGGTATCCCCGTCCATCGTTATGAAAACCGCTGATGACCGTTTCTGCGTTGGTTGGCTTGCAAGTCAGACGGATATGCTTGCGGATGATTGGTACGAAGTTCAGTAAAGATAAGGAGGACATTAGCAATGGCTAATATTTATGAAGCAATGAACGTGCGCCAGAAGTTGGCGAAAGCAAGACTGTACTTTCTGAATCAGAAGGTGCAAAAGTCGGGTAAGAATATGCACCTTGAGTTCAAGTACTTTGAATTGGAGGACATTGTACCCCCGGCAACCCGTATCTTCGCCCGTGTGGGTCTTACCACGGAGATTGATTTCACGGATGAGGGTGCTGTGATGAAGGTCTACAACGTGGACAACATTGAGGAAGCACCTATGCAGTTCCGTGTTCCGTACCGTGAGGTGAAGCCGATTGTGAGCAATGCAGGTAAGGAAGTTACCAACCCTATGCAGGCTCTTGGCTCTTCCATCACTTACCTGCGCCGTTACCTCTGGATGGCGGTTCTGGATATTACTGAACCCGATGACATTGACGCAAACCTTGGTTCTGATGACCAGGCAGAGGAAGAAGAGATTCCTGCTCCGAACCCGGAAACGGCTAAGAAGGAGAAGAAAAAGAAGTCTGCTGCACCTGCCACTCCGAAGGAGCGTGAGGAAACGAAGAAGGAAATGACGGGTACTGACGGACAGGCTGATGAGTTGCAGATTAAGGCACTCAAGGAAGCCTGCAAGACTCTGATGGACAAGGATTCCGACCAGGAAGAGTTTGTTCAGCAGATTGCCATGAAAACTAATGGTTTCACCAATGTCACCCGTGCAGCGTGTGAGCAGCTTATTCAGAACCTTGGTGAGATGATTGCCGCCTACGGTGAGTAAGGAGGGCTGAGTCATGGCTGACAATGTAAACCATCCCGCTCATTATGAAACCGGGAAGTTTGAGTGCATTGACGTTATGGTGGAAACCCAGGGAGTAGAAGCCACGCAGAACTTCTGCGTGTGCAACGCTCTCAAGTACGTGTATAGGCACAAGAAGAAAAACGGTATGGAAGATTTGCAGAAAGCAATCTGGTATCTGAACAAAGCCGTTGAGTTGGAGGAAGCAAAGAATGACAAAACGACAAATCATTAAGTGGTTGGAGTCGCAGAGCGAAAAGGCATTAGCCGAAGTAGAAACCCAGAGCGAAAAGGCTCTCAACACTTACTATGCAGAGAGGAATGAGAGAATCGGTCTGGAAGATACGGCAACCAGTATTGCCGCTCTCATGCAGCAGGCTTACAGTCTGACTGAATCCTTCAAAGAGAAGGTAAAAGCAGAATATCCGGGAGTTGATACTCTCTGTGGTTACTACGGTTCTATCTCTTATAAACTGGCAAATATGAGTTCTCAAGCTGAAATCCGTTCCTGTTTGCTTAAAGAGTTTGAGGACGGAAGAACGGAAATCAGAAAGGGTATCAAAGCCCGAAAGAATGAAATGATTAAGGGTATCACAGATAACTACAGAAATGTGATTGCCAATGTAAGCAACATGAAGAATGCAAAACTGGCAATGGAATATCTCAAGAGTCTTGGGTTTGACTTGAGTGACCTGGTAAAAGCCGATGAAAACCCTGTGACCACGGCGTTATCCGTGGAAGTGGATACACGATTTCTGTTCATAGGAGGTAAGAAAAATGAAGTGGAATGATGATAAGACCATTACTATCACCCCGCCGAAGCGTCCTAAGAAGATTACGGGTACACGCTTTGCGGCGATTATGGGACTGAACAAGTGGACAACCCCGTTCAACGCCTGGTGTGCAATCACCAGAACCTACGAAGAGCCGTTTGAGGATACAATCTATACCGTTGCAGGTAAGACGATTGAGCCTAAGCAGGCTGAATTTATGAAGAAGTCCTATTTTATGACAAACCTCATCACACCTACGGATGTGTACGGGGCTGACTACTTCCAGAAAACCTGGGGTGACTTCTTCAAAGACAGTCCTATCTTCGGTGGTATGTGGGACTATCTTCTGGTTGACAAGGACGGCAAGCCTACTACGGTTCTTGAGATGAAAACCACGAAGAGGTCAGAGGACTGGGTTGAGGATGTCCCGGAGTACTACGCTTTGCAGGCTGCGCTCTATGCGTATCTTCTGGGTGTAGATGACGTGATTATGGTATGCAGTTTTCTGGGTGACAAGGACTATGAGAACCCGGACGCATATCAGTGTAGCACTGAGAACACCATCGTTCGCCCCTTCAAGTTGTCTGAGCGTTATCCCGAACTGAAAAAGACCATCAAGAAGGTTGAGAAGTGGTGGAAAACGCACGTTGAGGGCGGTGTTTCTCCGAAGTTCGATGAGAAAGCGGACGCAGACATTCTGAAAGTCCTGCGTGATAACAACCTGTCCCCGGACACTGACATTGCTGCTCTGGTTGCCGAAGCAGAGCAGTTGAAGAAACACATTGATGAGGTCAAAGGTACGGTAGCTGACGATGAGAAGAGGTATAATACTATTACCGATATGCTCAAGAAGGAAGCTATCAGCCAGTTCAAGGAGGGCGATAAGACCGTTACTATCAGCGGCGCTTCCTTTGACTGGGTTACCTCTAAGACCATGAAAGACCCTGGCTACGATATGGCGAAAATGCAGGAGGACGGCATTGATATTGAGAAGTATCATGGCACACCCGAACCACAGTACCGCTTTACTCCGAAAGCCAGAAAGGAGTCCGCATGATAAGATACCTCAGTCTTTTTAGCGGAATTGGAGCGTTTGAGAAAGCACTGGATAATCTGGGTATTCCCTATGAACTGCTTGCTTATTGCGAAGTAGATAAATACGCCAGTAAAGCCTATTCTCTTCTGCACCATGTTCCCGAAAGCATGAATCTGTGGGATATTACCAAAGTGGACGAAAAGGCTCTGCCGACCGATATTGACCTACTTACATACGGTTTTCCTTGCCAGGACATTTCCATTGCAGGAAACAAGCGTGGGTTCGTCAATGAGGACGGTACTAAAACCCGAAGCGGATTGTTCTTTGACGCATTGCGTATCATCGAACATTGCAAACCCAAAGTGGCTATTGCTGAGAACGTAAAGAATCTCACCAGTAAGAGCATGAGTTCTATATTCACTATCGTACTGGAAAGCCTGGATAATGCAGGTTATAACTGCTACTGGCAGGTTCTCAACAGCGCAGACTACGGTGTGCCGCAAGGGAGAGAGAGAGTATTCATTGTTTCCATCCGTAAGGACGTGGATGACCACTCTTTCCGATTCCCTCCTGTTATTCCGCTTGAGATGTGCATGGGTGACCTCTTAGATGAGGAAGTCCCGGCAGAGTTCTATTTATCTGAGGAAAAGACCCAGAGCGTCATAAGACATGACAGCAATCATCCCGGTCATATCGCAGACAGGGGGGGACGTGTCCAACCTTACTGTCAAGGGACTATAAAGACCCGAAGGTGGTGATTTGCCCATGAAGATAATTCAAGCAGCAGATTTGAACCACTACGGCAATGACCAGATGAACCGTATCTATTCGCCAGAAGGTCTTGCCCCTACACTGAAAACGGTTAGTGGGGGGGGACGTGAGGTGAAAGTACTGACAAACGGTAAATACCGCAAACTGACTCCGAAAGAATATTTTCGGTTAATGGGTTTTTCAGACTCAGACTATGAACTGCTTGCAATGAATGGTATCTCCAAAACACAGATTTACAAGATGGCAGGAAACTCCATCGTGGTTACAGTTCTGGAACACCTGTTCAAGCAGATTTACACACCAGGTACTCAGAGCATTGATTCTCTCAAGAAGAAATCTCTGGATATATTAAACACCTTATAAGGAGGATACTTAAAATGGCAAAAATTGGACTGAGTGAGGGTTTCACTCTTATTCCGAAGGGAACCCACGTTTTTAAGATTGTTGAGGTCAAGTACAAAGAGGACTTCGGCAAGATGGAGATTGTTATGCAGCTTGCTTCGGGTCAGAAGCACACTGAACGCTTCTCTCTGCTGAATGCAGATGGTGAGCCAAACCAGGGCGGTCTGAACGCTTTCAGCTACTTCGTAAAGACTGCACTGAATGACTACACTCTGACGGAGATTGACCATGAGGAACTTGTTGGGCACTATATCCGCTGTGAGGTAGACCACGAAGAGGTTGAGTCTAACAAGACTCCGGGTAAAATGCTCAAGTTCGTTCGTCTGGGCGATAAGGAGCCTGCGGACGGGTTTGACGAAGCAGAAGCCCCGGCACAGAAGAAGGAGAGCAAGCCTGCGGCTACTGCCTCGGCTACTACACCTGCTGAAAAGGCAAGCGGTAAGAAGTTCGACCTGGACAGCATTCTGGGTTAATTAAATGACCTGCGGAGAGGGAGAAGTGTAGCTTTGAACTCTCCAATGGTCTATATTCTATAAAGTCGAATGAAAGGATTGAAGATTATGAGTGAACGAGATAAGCGTGTCAAGGCGTTTGAGAAGCTGATGAGGGGCGGGCTGTCCAGTACGGATGTGTTCTGTCTGAAAACTCAGTTGATGGCAATGGGATTCTTTACGGCTCCTGCTTCTACGAAGTACCACGGGAACTATGAGGGCGGGCTGTTTGACCATAGCTTTACAGTAACCTCTTCTCTGCTTTCTCTGACAAAGAGAATGGGTTTGAACTGGAAGCGCAAGGCAAGCCCCTACATTGTGGGTATGCTCCATGACCTCTGCAAGTGTGATTCGTACATTCACAACCCAGATGGAACATACAGCTACAACCCGGACATTCTTCTGCCGGGACACGGTGACAAGTCCGTGATTCTGGCACAGAAGATTGTTGACCTCACAGATGAGGAAATGGCTTGTATCCGTTGGCACATGGGAGCCTTTGATGACAAAGAGAACTGGGATAAGTACGGAAAATCCATTGAGAAGTACCCGAACGTCCTGTGGACTCATACCGCTGACATGATGGCGGCACGAATTTTCAAAATTTAAGGAGGACATAGAAATGGGATTCACTGAGATTCTGACGATTATTTTTATCGTCTTAAAGTTACTGGGAGTTATCACTTGGGCATGGTGGGTATGCCTGCTCCCGGAGATTATCGCAGGCGTTCTCTACGTTGTTATCGTAGTGGCACAGTTGGTGGCAATCTATAAGACCCACAAGAGTATCAAGAAACATTTCGATGAGTTCTAAGGAGGATTCCATTCATGGTAACAGTATTGATTGCAATTCTGGCTTTCATCATTGGAGTCATTGGTGGTGCAGTACTGCTTGCGGCGATAGCAATTCTTGCAGCACATGATTCAATGAGCGATACCCCTAAAAGTAAGGAAGAATGGAAAGAGGTAGATTGATATGACAGGTAAGGAATACCAGGCATTAGCCATTAGAACTTGCAGCATTCCCTACGATTGCAAGGCTGACCGTCTGTATCATGCAGTGTTCGGTCTGAACAGCGAAGCGGGAGAAGTTGCAGGTATCTTACAGAAGAAGTACCAGGGACATGAAGTGAACCTTGAACACATGAAAAAGGAACTGGGAGATTGTCTCTGGATGATTGCGGAAGCGTGTGACGCACTGGGTACGGACATTGATACGGTCATGCAGATGAACATTGACAAGCTGAAAGCCCGTTACCCAGAGGGCTTTACGGTGGAGAACTCCCTTCATCGTAAGGTAGGCAATATTTAATGAACTTCCACAATATCACGCACGATGATATGAACAACGGTGATGGGTTGAGGGTGGTTCTCTGGGTTGCAGGGTGTGAACACCACTGCAAGAACTGCCAGAACCCTATC
>ERZ1027275.172-NODE-172-length-15485-cov-15.207712_pt1 | contig 15485 bp, 29 predicted proteins | sample MGYA00519255_ERZ1027275 | MGnify/ENA primary metagenome ERZ1027275 (study PRJEB26926, sample SAMN06164427) | human gut metagenome | biome: ENVO:00009003; feature: ENVO:2100002; material: ENVO:00002003 | host: Homo sapiens | place: USA | collected 2012 ...
GACAGATAGAAGATCATTTTTTCTATGTTATTAATTTTACGAATGAAAATAATGAAGATTACATCTATAGTATAGATAAATCTTTAATTTTTAATTTATGGGGATTGTTAGGACATCATGTTCGGGTATATTTGAATAACGAAGAACATAATTATAAGTTTACATATAGAATATCTCATAAAAAGTATAAGAAAATTTTGCAAGAAATAAAGGAACGAAAGTAACAAGAATGATAGAAAATCTTATTATAAAAGTTATAAAGGAAAATATTAAAAAAGGAAAATATTATACCTTTGATGATAAAGTAATTAGCCAAAATATTTGTATCGAAGATTATTTTGATAATTTTGGCCTTAAAATCAGAATTCATACTGATGAAAATTCTTTAGTTAATACCATTCAAATTGATCATAATGGTATTTTGATTAAAGAATTTAATATTGATAAAAATAACTTGGATATTGATTCTCTTCAAAAAGAATATCATCAGGAAAAACTTTCCGAAATTGAAAATGCTATTTTAGAAAAATATAATATCATTAAAACCAAACCTATTAAAATGGGTGTCGATAAAGATACCGGTCTTCCTTTTACATATTATACTGATGGTCTAGCAGAATGAATGATGATACAGTTTTAGAATTCTTGGAAAAGCTAAGTAAAAATCTTGATAATATTAAAGTTGATTATGATAGCGACCAAGTAATATTTCAGGAACCGGGTAATCCTTATAAGTTTGTATATTACAAAGAAAGTATGTATCCTTATAAAGGAGAAAGAATTAAAGTATATGTTTATGAAAATGACCAGAAACTATATGAATTTAATGTCAATGGCCAGCAAATGTATAGTTTAGCAGAAAAAGTCCTTTTCATTAAGGTTAATGTATTGAAAACTTATATTAATAATTTTCTTAAATCATGAATTGGAAAATTTATTCTGAAGAAAAACCTAAGCCTTTTAAGCAAGTAATTGCTTATAATCCTAAATGGAAAGTTAATAAAATTGTTCTGGGATATTTGGACGACAGCGATATTGATGAAAAATTCAATTATATGCTATTAATGTCTTCGGACCAGAAATTTCATACTTTCGAAGGCAAACCGACGCGATGGATTGATCCTGAAGAATTGATTAAAGATATTGGATTAAAGGGAGTCTTTGAAAGTTTTAATCATGTATTTGATACGGTTTTTAGTTCATGGAATGGAAATTAATTAATATCTGGGATGTTGTCCAAACTAAAACAGGTGTAGTCGGAATTGTTATTACAAAATTTACAGATCACATTAATTTAGCTTTACATGGACATATTCAAACAATTTTAATTACCGATATTGAGTTTAAACTTGGAAATATTAAAAGTTTAATTAATATATTTCCTATTTCTAAACAATATTCCAGCCAGGATTCTGAAGAAGAAAAGGAGCAACAGATTTATTTTGACTATGAGAAAGATTCTTTAAAGGATAAATTGGGAAAAATTTCAATGGACATTCTCTTTAAACGAAAAATTTTAGAAGTTTCTTTTCATAAAAATTCTGAACATCCTGTGCTATTCCATGCGATAAGAAGCGTTTCTCAAAAAGAATATGAAGAAATCTTAGAAGAGATGAACAATGAAAATTAAAGTTCAAACTCAATATGCTATTTTTGAAAATCCATCTTCGGAGGAAATTTGTAAGAATACTCCAATGGTTAAGGCATATCTTAAAGACGGAGTTATTTCAACATTTGTCTGGAAGAATTCCAGGGAAGCCGCCTGGCCGATTTATGAAGATCATGAATATTTGACTCCATCCGAAGCTGATGAAGTGATTGATAAATTTATTCAATATCCTTGCGAGTTTATATGTATCTTAAGAAAAGCTTTTGAATTTCATAATGAAGAACTGCTTAAAGATAAAGATCAGTATTATTTGAAGGGGTTTCAAAGGAAAAGCAATCAGAAAAAAGCAGTCGGAGACGGGGCCGAATTAAAAATTATTTTTTATGCAAACCACAATTAAGCCGGTATTATCGATATATGTCAATGATAATGGAACTCTTTTTTGTTTAATATACAAAAACAGGAATATTGAAAAAAGCCTTCCTATTGACCTTTTTTATTTAACCTGCAAAGATGAAAAAACAGCAAGGGAAGCGGCCGACATGCTTTTTAAGAATATAGATGTTCGGAATAAAATCATTAAAAAAGCCGAAAAGCGCTGCAAAATAGAAAAAGAAGAAAAATCATTTCAAAGAAACGGATGGAGCAGGAAGAAAACTTTAAAGCATAACCTTAAAAAAGGTTTTAGAAAAGCATGCGACTGACATTTGCATATTCCCTTCGATGATAATTTTGAGAACGACAGGGAAGGATTTTTGCTGGACGGAACCTTGTTAAAGTTTATTTCTTACCAAGTAATGTCTGTTAATGAAAATTTCAGAATATAATATTATTTTTTACATTTATAAAAAAGTTTGATTTATGAAGCAGTTTGAAACAAGTATTCATACTTTCTTTTTTAAAGATGGCTTGTCCAGGTTATTTGTACATAAGAATAAAAAAATTAAACAAGGTTCTCCGATTAATTTTTACATGTTTAAATTCAACAATACGGAAGAAGCGGTGAGAAATATCGATTCAATGATTTCGGACAAAACTTGGTTGTCTGAAATAGTAACGGCTTCTTTTGATTTTTTATAGAAATTTTTATAATAGTCAATTCGGCCGCTTCCAGAAAGAGATAAAGAAAGAACTTAATAGAATTAAAGTAAAAGAAAAAGCATACCTGCTGAACGTCTTTGAGACTTCTGAAAATGATATTAAGGCGAATTGCTGCAGACAATTAGATTTATCATTATAAAAGTAATTTTAAAGAAGTTATTAACAGTATCAGTTTTTCTATATTAGAAGTTGATTAAACGGTTTTAAGATTTCTTAACTATTGTACTGTTACTTTGCCTGCATTTATGTAAACGGTTCAGAAGGCGTTAATTATGTTTAATTTTTTGATACCCGTGCAATCATCATGCCGGACAATATATATAAAGTTTATGCTGAAGCTATGAAAAATGCAGTTGATAATCAGCATTTTTTCAATGACTCAACAGGTGATGCCAAGGTTGTATTGACTGAATTTATTAATTCAGCAGAAAATAGCGTGCGTATTTTTGCCCGTAGTTTAAATCATGAAATTTATAGTGATTTTGAACTCGTTTATGTTATTAAAAAAGCTTTAGATAGGAAAGTACATTTTGATATTATGATTCAATCAGAAGAACCTGATGAAAAGAGTTTCCGTTTAGTGTCTTTATTAGAAGACTCTAAGCATGCTGGACTTGTTTCTTTTGAGAAAAAGAAAGGTGCAGGATTGAATCATAATGTTTGCACCGTAGATTCTAATAAATTCCGTTTTGAATATAATCCAGATGAGAGAAAAGCAGAGGCATCTTGGAATGACGAAGTTACTACGCGCAAGCTTGATAGTTTTTTAGACTCTATTAAAAAAATAGCTTGTTAATTTTTTGTATTGTCTCACATATAGAAATTTATTTGTAAAAAACTTCCTTTTTGAAAGAAGTTTTTATTTCTCTTTCCACGAAGCAGGAGAGGATAATTCCGAAAAATTTTAAAGAAAATAATATTCATCATAATTCAGCGGGCTGAATTTAAATTTTTATTTTCAAATTTTTATTTTTTAAAATTAAAATGCCATGGCCGAGCGCCTTCGATTCATAAGGCCATTCATATATTAGCATTCCCTAATGCAGGACCTCTCATATATGGAAGGCATATTATATATCAAGCCTTAATTCCTGCAGGTGCATATATAAAAAGAAGCACTGGCATAGCATAAGGCCATGCCAGTGCTAGGAAGTCCTGCTTCAGTTTAGCTCAGGATTATTCTTCATGAGGCAATCCCAGTTTTGAGTCGCCGTATCTTCAATCATAATCTTTGCATTATGTTCTGCCGTCTTTCTGCTGAATCCTTTCTTTAAAAGCATTTCAATTATCATCTCCAAAAGCTTATTATCTTCTTTCATAATATTATTATATGATTGATCTTAATCAATTAAGGCGACTTTGACAACTTTTGTCAAAGGCGGCTTCAATGACAAGCCAGCAAAGGCGACTATTATCTTATAAGCTGTAAATGTCCTTTTCTTGGGACCTGTTTGCACAGGCCTTTTTCTCTTCTTGGTTAAGAGCTAAACATAGAAAAGCAATAAGAAGGGCTGCTGTTCCCAAGCCAATCCCCCTTTCAATATCTTCCATTAAGAAGCAGTCACAAGAAAGTGCCAAGGCAGGAATAGCAAGAATGTATTTGAGCATCTTCATAATATTATTGTACAACTGAACTTAAACAGTTAAGGTGACTTTAACGACTTAATTGTCGTTAAAGGTGATGATCAACAAGGTGATATTACATCAGAACAGCACCGGTATATTCTGAGGAATTCTTATAATAACTTTTTTAGAATATAAAAATAAGATCCTTTAGTCTTATACTCAATTTAAAGTTTATATTCTTATAAATTCTTTTAGGATATTTTTTATAAATATTCTCGAAATATTTTTATAAAAAAGGGTTTCTAAGATTATCTTTCAAATCTTAGAAACCCTTGAATTAATTCATTATTCGCCGATAATGCTCAGAGACATTTCTTCCCTGGAGTCTTCTTCAGCCAGGCTGAAAGCAGCTTTCCTTTCTCCATGAGAACCGCAGTCGAAGACCATGAGAGCACTGGCTTCAGTGAAAGAAACAGGTCCTTCAAATCCCTTAAGCAGATTAGCAAGAAACGGCTTAACCAGTTCAAGATGCTTCTGAGAGATTTTCTTAATTTCTTCTTCTCCTTTCTCAGCCTCATTTCTTTCAAAATGCAAAGCGATCTTATCTTTATTCCTGGACTTGGCTGACTGAAGGCCTTGATAACCCGATTCAGCTGCTGGAATGACAAGGATGACTTCCTGCCCGTTCAGGCTTGCTTTAACTTTGGTATTCTTAGTTTCAACAGTCGTTTCTTGATTTTCAGCTTTGCTCATGCGTATTCTTATTATAAAGGAAATCTTAAACTATCAGGGCGACTGCTGATAATAAAATTTAATATACAGCATATTGTATATTGTTTCTTATTTTTTATAGAGAAAAACTATTCTTGAAAGTCCGTTTGCCCTATATCAGCAAACTTGATTTAAAAAATATTGATTTGCGCTTTATTGATTTATTTTTAATAAGTTATAATAAAAGCACAGATTGGAGGAAAATAAAACTTCCTCCAATCTGTGCTTTTATCTTAGTATACTGCATATTGTATTATAATCTGCTGACTGCATATATAATCGGTTCAAGCCTTCCGGCTTGTTCAATTGAAATATAAGCGCAAATTAAATATTCAGAAGCAAGTTTATTCTTTATAATATAATCTATAAATGATTTGCAAATATCTGTTCTGAAAGAAAACAATGATTTATATTGTCTTTTGCCTGTGCTTATTTTTCTTGAATAAAAAGGATTTTGAATATATATCGCAAGTTCAGCCTTGCTTGCGATACAGCTTAAGCCAGGACCTGACGCCTTGTCAATATTTTCTGTCATTTTACAAATATCAATAAGCAGCTCCTTTAATTCACCATTGAAAAATGAATCAGTTATGTTAATAATGCAATGGCTCTGGCCTGATTGCATTTTCAGCTGGCAACTGTTATTCATGCTTTTATAATATATCATATCTTAATCCTGTCAGGTGAATATACCGTTTGAGGTACTTTTTACAATATAAGGAAATTAACTGCTTAAAAAACAGCCTAAAATATGATAGTCTTATATAACTTATTGATTTTAAGTCAATAAAGCGCAAATCAATATTTTTCAAATCAAGTTTGCTGATATAGGGCAAACGGACTTTTCAGATAAAAATTAAACTGAATTGTCTTCCTCTTAATAAATCAAAACTATACCATAATTGGTGCAATTAGTATTATTTTTTAGTATAAGCAATAATTAAAACTGAATTGCTGTAAAAATTGTTTTCATATAATGAGAATCATATGCCAGCATGCAATTAAAATTATACAATAAGCCTTGGCAAATGCAGGCGATTGTTCAAAAGCGGCAAGCCTAGGAAAAATTAAATATAATACCTTGATAATCAATGGTGCTTCATTTCTAGCGGATTATATTCCAAACCTTGACAGCTATAGGTGATTTGAACTTGAATTATACAATAACATACAATTTTAATTGTATGATAAGCCTTGGCAAACACAGGTGATTGATTGATTGCAATAAAAATGCGCCTTCAAAGGTTATGTAAATTGTTATTATAAAAGCGTGCCTGATAACAATCAATGTTAAAAGGAACAATATGATAAGCCAGCAATATAATAAAAGATGAAACATTTTTTATATCAGCAGTTAAGGCTAGCGCCTGATGAAAATGCGGATTCAGTTATTATAAAAGTGTCGGCAATCAGCAAACAAAACATAAGCCGCAAATAATAAAATAATATGAAAGCAGCAGCAGATAAGAAGAATACTGAAGTTAAAGTCAGCATTAACAGCAGCAATCCGTTTGTAATCATCATCCCTGTAGACAAGTCCGGTTATCAATCGCTTCAATCGGTTAAGACTAAGCAGTCTTCGGCAATTGAACTGGCTTGTGTCAAGGGTGAAACGGATAAGGTTGAAGAACTCATCGGAAAGATTGCATCTAAGTATGAAGAACTTGTGAAACCTGCTCTGCAGGAGGCATTTGGAGATATTCCTCTTAGATATACTGAAGCTAATACGTTGATGACTTTCCAGAAGGGAGAAGAAGTATATCAAGCTTGCTTTGAATTGAATACGGAAGAACGTCCTGCCGGCGGGGAGCTGGCTGCAGCTAAGAAGAAGTAAATCAAATCAGATAGATTATAACGGAAACCCCTCCGACTGATTCATCTCAGTCGGAGGGGTTTTTTATTTGCTTTAATATGATGGAATTTAATCGGAAATATATTGAATTATAACGAAATGAAACAAAATCCGATCATTCCTATGCTATCTGGAACAGACATTATTTGACCGGACCTTTTTTGATTTGAATGAACTTTTTCTTATTTGACCGGAATGAATATAGGATGGATGCAGCCAGAACGAATATAATCTAGCCTGGGATAATATATTCCTATATAAAACAGAACTTGACTGCTTAATCATCCGTTAGTTCGAATTTGGCGGAAATAAAATAATAATATGACTTAAGCGGATTATTTTACATATAATCTGAATCTTCATCATCTCCTTCGCCTGTTTCGCATCATCCGGAAACATCGACGATTTCTTGCATGCTCTTTATGCTTGAAAGCAATACTTCACATAAGGATGGACTTCCGGAGAGAATGACGGTGCCTTAAAACGCATTTTTTATTATAAAAATCATCATTTTATTATTTGACAGCTTATTATGCTCTTATAGAATCTGCCAAATTCCTGAAGTCTTTATCACGGACATCCGCTTTATGCCGCTTTTTATTTCACAATACGTTATGCATTTCCGCTCATAAATGTAAAAAAATCCTGGCTTGAATTAATTCAAGCCAGGATTTTTTCAAATATTAATGATTTAATTCAATCGGTTTATATGCAATTAACTGTCTTTTGCATATTTCGTACAATACTCGTTAATTTCTCGTTTAAGCTTCGCGATTTGTTTCAGATTGTTTTTAAAATCAGCCGCCTTTGCTTCATTCCAATGCTCGCCGCTTCTGAACGGAATGGAACTGCCTTCGGATTTGAATAAAATTTCATCATCGTCATATAGCATTTTTCATCCTTAATGCTATTCCAGCATATTCCGTTCCAATTCGGATGATGACTTATTCTTGCGCTGTCCATAATGCTTTTATCCAAGCTGCTGATAAATTTTTCAGCCTCAGGCCAGAGATTAACGGCTGAAAGGAGCTTTTTTTCGATAAAAATATAATATTTTGTATTATAATTAAGAATATTCTGAATATATCCGAGGCATTCGCCGTTTTCATTTATTATAATCCATTGTTCATCCGGCTTAATATTCCTGAACATTGTTTCATCAAAATAAAGGCTTGTCCATCCGCAAATATTGTTCAGATATAAGCGCAGATATTTTTCTTTAATTTTACTGAGCAAAACACCGTTTGCTCTGATATGTTTTCTTTCTCCTTCGTTCAAAAAGCTATATAATTTGAAAGCATTTTCAGAAGAAGCATTAAGTTCAGTCATGCTTTTATTATATCTTAATCCTCAATGTTTTGCGGTGCTTTAGCAATACTTTTGGATTTCTTTGCTGAAGCTTCCTGCGAACTTGTTTCCGTTCAGGTCCCGGAGACTTGTGCTGTCTCTCCCTCGAAAATCGGAAAGGATCTCTTTCAATTTGGCGGAACTGAACGCCGGCGTTTCAAGCCTGCCGTTTTCGTCTTTGTACTGGATAAGCCGCCAGGGCTTGCCCTCCAGGAAAATATTTGCAGGAATCTTGCCGGCCAAGAAATAAGCGTCAATATGACCAGGCGATTCCCTGCGCAAATTGCTCAGGAAGATTTGGAGTCCGCAATAAGATTTGAAAGAAGCGAGCTTAAGCTGCTTATGCCAGGCCTCGAAAGGAAAGCCGGCCTTGCTGCTGTCCAAACAAGCCAGGACGCGATCATTTGCATCCTGAAGTACTCCGGTATTGGAAAGGATGAACTCCCGGTTAACGTTTTCAACTGAAAACATTCCGTCCCTGCTGGAAAATACCGGAGTATTCCAAAGGCAGCTTAGCGCCGGTTTTTCGTCTGCCGCAGCTTGTTTCAGAATATCCCGGGGCAGGCTTTTGGCGATTTGCCGGATTTGAGAGATATTATTGGCTTTTATTAAAAGGTCCATGATTTTATTATATTGGCAAAGAATTTTACAGAAGCTTGGAAACCAGGTCCGGAGAAAAACAGCCGATGAAAATTCCTTCCCGAATATCCCGGATCCTGACCGATTCGCCCGGCTTGATACTGCCCAGTGCATCACGGAAAGAATCGTCTTCATCTCCCGCCGGCATCGGTTCATTTTCAGTCAAAGAATTTTTCCTTTCAATATAGTGCCGCCGCTTTTTTCCAAAACATAAATGGCCTTGACAGCAAGTTCGCCGCAAACAGCCTTAAGCCTTTTCTTTGCGTTATCTTCGAAAATCGACAAAGCATCGGCAAGCTCCTGGCAAGTCCAAACGCTAAAAAGCATTGTCTTATTAAGATAAGCCTCAAATCCGGGGCTCCCGGAATGATTAGCGCAATGACCAATTGCCTTATCACAAGAATCGACAATATCCGTTTCTTTCAACTTAAGCAAATCCTCAAACGTCAGAATATATTGATATTTGCCTGGCTTTCTGTTTGTCAGCTTATTGCGAAGAAACACCCTCGAATTAGAATTAGGCAATTTTAAGCGCGGAGGCAATAAAATAGGTTCTGAATCAATTCATTGAACAGTACGAAAATCTTTTTAACTTCTGGATTCATATATTTTTATGTTTTTATAATGCTTTTTCCCTTATTATTCTCTGGCGCTTTTTCCGGAACAAACTCATTGACAAATTTTAATTTTACCGGACTCACTATATATTTTTCTTTATAGCCCAGGAAAGACCCCTTTTTCCAGTCTTCAGCAAAGCGAACGTTAAACGGCTTTAACGGCCTCCAGATGTGCTTAACATCATAACTGTTTCGTCCGGATTGCCTGGTGTACTCTTTCATTAGAAAATCCCAGAAATAAAACCTCCTTTGCATAGCGTAACTATCCCAAACTTTATCATCTTGCCTCCGAGGGTCATAGTAAAGGTACTTCAAAAAGAAGTTATGGCAAAACTCTTCATATTCGTCAAGAAGCTCTTTATCTTCGAGCACGCTATAAACAGAATGCCTGAAATGCCATTTCTCCTTTAAGTCCGGGCGAAGAAACAAAATCGGAGAATGCTCTTCCCTTGTATTAAAGAAATATAATTCATCCGTATGTTTAATAAGCTTGAGCGGATCATATTCCGTCCTGAACTTTCCCCATTCTTCCTCGAATTCTTCCCAAGGATTCCCGTTGAGAACCTGAGTACAATGATAATGCCCGATGTTTACTCCGTATTTTGGATTATGAAAAGTACTGCCCGCATCCCAGAAATTGCCTTTCAATGGATATGACCAATAGTCTTCATAACTTGACATATCCCAGGCATATTTCCGTATAGAACAATACGGAATTGTCAAAAACCTGAACAAGCAGTCATTTGTAGGCCTCCAGAGCATAATCAGAGAATAGTTGTATAAAGATTCTCAAAAGGTTCTAATTCAATATTCGCCTTATCAGAAATGACCCAGTCTTCATCTGCAATAGAACTAATTTCAAGATGCTTAAAAAGCTCTTCAGGCGAAGAAAACATGCAATAACAGACTGCACTTAATTTTAATGTTCTGAAAGGTCGAGTAATGCACTTGAAAGGTTCAATTTTCAGTTCTCGAAGAAGAATGTATCCGTCTTTTCTTTGAAGAGAATAATGAAGATCTCCAACTCGCGTATAACGAACTTTGTTATCTTCACAAATCGTTTCAATTAGATTATTCATATACTTTTATAGTATTCTTTCCCTTAAATTTTACAGGTAATCGGTCACAAATTTTCCATTATCGAGCCTGAGAACACTATACCCGGCATTTTCAAGGTCTTCAAGAGATTTGAATTCATCGACATTTAAGTCTTTGATAGAATCATATTCGTTCCATTGAAAAAATACGTCATCCCGGGTTACGCAAAGATTGCCTTCTTGCGTTTCAGCCAATCCCTCAAAGAAATTATACAAAGCGTTAATAGCTTCCCATGAATAATCATCGGTAATTTTCAGAAATCTTCCGAATTCATCCGCGCAAGTAATATCAGTAGTCAACATAAGCCGTTAAGGAAAATATATTTTTTATTATTTTTATAATCTTATTATTTGATGGTATTTTGTACTTTTCAATATTTTTCCTGAAAAGATGTCAACATATTGATTATCTTCTATTCGAATAAAAAGATCATCAGATTGATTTTCACTCAAATATTGCTTAACTTCATCAATATTTGATGTTTGAAACAATATTTGATTTAACTCAGGAGATTTCTTTATGAAAATTGTAGCATTCATCAAGCTTTAATATGTCCTTAATTGTTTTCTTTTGGCGTTTAATAATAGTTTGAACCTTTTTATAGAGTTTTCGAGCATGTGTCAAGTAGGTATATTGAATCCAAAAGAAATCTCCTTGATAATGTCCGGCAATCGAATAAAGATCTATTTCAGGATTCTGACACCAAAGAGAAACATAGTTGTCTTCATTCAACATAAAAGTTTCAGTTGCTCCTAAAAGGAGTTGTTCTTTAGTCAATCTTTCTTTATGATTGATAGTACCAATGAGAATTTCTTCTCCTTCGAGAATTACTTTGTCAATCATGATTAAATTCCTTTAAAGAGTTCAAAACGCTTGATATGGCAAATTTCGTGCAGGACAGGTGAATAATATTCACCATCATCAAACCGCTCAAGATCATTAACATCAGCGATTTTTAAAATATAATTTTCTTTAGTTTCTTCAGGCAAACAATCTTCTATATAAGAAGTAAACATTTCCCGCAATTCAAAAGTCTCTTCATCAATTTTGACTATGTCAAAAGTAGTTCCGAGGTCCGAATCAAGAAGAATGATATTTGTACCATGTTCTTCAAATATTTGAGATATATTCATCATATACTTTTATAGTATTGCTTTCCATAATTGAAGGAGGTGTTTAGTCAATGATCATAAATTCATTACTACACAATTCTTCGACTTCTTTAGTAACCCACTCAATGAAAAAACCTCGCTTGAAATGGTCATCCTCACTAACAACATCAATCATTTTTCGTCTGTTAAGAATATCCCTTTCAATACTCTTAGGGCAGTAATCTCCTGAAAAAGGATTTCGAAGCCGACTCTTCAAAGCTTGATTATCATAGTTCCAGAAATAAATTTTATTAGGGAAAAGTATTTTTCCTTTATTATGATATTCAAGAGCCAGCGTATATTTGTTTACAAACTCGGCCGGGGTCATACCGAAAGAAGCTTCAGTTGAAAATCTCTCAATCATTAAAGAATGATTTGGATCTGTTCCATTTCTATAGACATCTTGAGCCAAGGACTTAATAGAAAATGAATATTGCTCTGCATTCTTTTTTAAGAAGCTGAATATATCATCATTATCCTTGATACTAGACTTTAACGCAAAGATTCTCTTGTATTTTTTAGAATAAAAGAAAAGCTTAAGGAAAAAGGGACTTACAGAAAATATAGCGTCAGGATGTTCCTGAAGAAATATTTCAAAAGTTGAGGTATTCAAATTTATCAAAAGCATAACTTCATTTTATAATTCTCCTTATTTGAGGGCGGTGCCTGATATAAAAATAATAAAAGCTCGGATGGATAAAAGTCCATCCGAGCTTTATAATACTCAAGTTAAACCAATTGCTTACTGAATGCTCTGAGTCGGAACTTCAAAGTTCAGCATTTCAGCCGCAGGTTCGAAACTCGTAATTTCGTTAAGAATACTTTCAGGAAGAGAATTCTTCAGCGGTTCAACAACCATCTGATGCCAGGGTTCAACAATCTTTTCGTTCCAAGTAGCCTGGGCCTCTTCAGGAGTAGTCTTGCCAAGCAGAACCTTATTGGTCAGATTCGTCTTAGTCGTGCAAGCCTTCGACTGAACACCGGCATAATCACGAGCAGGAACACTCGCACGAATGCGAATAACGGTTCCATTGGTCAGATGAGCGTTCAGGTCTACGTTCTTAATGTCTTTAGCCATTGTATGTTTTTCTTTCTATTTTAGTTTGTTTTGTTTTTTAAGTTAACCACTTAATGTGATTTACAGTTTTATAATAAGATTTAACTTATTGTTCAAAGGTGTTCAAGATTTCTTCTTGATATTTCTAGGATCACAAAATAGCATCGGAATAAAGAACACTATATCAAGGCAAATTGCAAGAGGAGTATAAATCAATATTCCGAAGGATATAATCATTAGAGCAAGTTTGTCTCTAAATCTTGGAGCATCTCTCATATACTTGAAGCAAGTATAGATTAGCTCAAACTCAAATCTCAGAAACGGTAGTACCATCAGATGGACTGAATACAAAAGCCCGTACATATTGAGCCAATGGAAGCCTCTGTCTCCATTCGGCTTTGAGCTGAGTAACTCTATTCCGATAATTCCGTTCAGATTTTGGACAAGAATTTATAATATCTTCGGAAATAATTTTACAATGCTCGATATAAACCATATTTTCCTGATAAGAAAACTCCCGCTTAGGCTGAAGGCCGTTCAAAGTTTTAATAAAAGAATCCCGCATTTCAGATAAAGCTTGAATCTCTTCTTCATCTACGAGTTCCTGAAGCAAAGTTCGTTCAAGAGTATTTTTAATAATTTCAAGGCTTTCCCGAACTAACTCCAAATATCCATCATATCCGATCTTTTCGAATACAATATTTTTTAGGCTTCGGTCGGAAGCAGAGAAATATTCTTTCAGAAAATATCTTTGCATATATTTGTTTATCTGTAGTTTCAATCCACATACTTTGAGCTAATCAAAGTATGAAAAAGTTTAATGTTTACCTATAAAATGCCGCCGTTACAGTCAACCCGTTGTTGAAGACAACCTTACCGCAAATAATATAACCGTCCTCCTCTTCTTCATCAAATTTGGTAAAGCTCTTAATATAGCCATTAGCTTTGATAAAATCAAGAAAATCTTTCTCTCCAAGGAACTTATAATTGTTCGGAGAAAATATAGTTATTTCACCGGTAGACTTATTTTCAATCGAGATAAGATTTGCCCGACTGCAATAATAAAGGAACATGTTAGCATTCCTGTCAAAATTAACAATCTGTGCACCCTTCAAAGTAGTAAACCTAAAGTTAGAATGGCCGAGTTGTCCTTCATACATTCTAGCGAAGCTGTTAATATTTTCTTCAGTAAAAGGATTTTCTTGAATAACTTTAGAATGGAATACCCATTTACCTGCCTTGGTCCGTCTTTCTACAATAATAGTCCGGAATTTCTGGTTTGTCTCTAGCATATTTTGATTTTAGTGTATATTGTTAAGATTTTTATAAACTGCTTTAGTATATTCGTCCTTTTTAGAAACCCAACGTTTAGGCATGCTGATACGTTCTTTCTTAGAGAGGAATGACCAATGAGTTGCTTTACCGCCTTTTGTCTTTCCCTCTTTACTCCAAATGCCTGAAGTTTTCATACTTCTAGGAGTTGGCTCAATACTGTCATTCAACATAATTTTATGTTATTTGCGTTCTATTTTCTCAAAGGTGTTTTAACAATTGGAAATAAGTAAAAATTATTCCAATTATGAGTGCGATTATAAAAGCAATTATATTTGCTTGCCATTGTTTCATTTAACCAAAGAATACTTGATAAAGTTGATAAATGCCTGCAATAACAAGTATAACAATTGCTACGCCCAAAGCTTGCATAAAACCTTCAAATGATTCAGGATCAGCCATGATATTTGATATAATTGATTGTTAAAAGAATGATAAAACCAATTCCAAAACCAGTAAGCCAGGATTTTATCATATTAAAACTTATCTGGATTTTCTGAAATCCATTTAGATCCCCATGCCATTAGGCAAAGAACCAAAAGAATTGCAGGACCAACCAAAACCGGTTTAAGGGCCTCATATAGTTCAATAAGAAAAGTCATTTAATAATATCCTATCCAGTTGTTAAGTGTTGCCAGTTCTTCTAATTTTGTTTCTGCTTCTTGAAGAGTCTTAAAAATAAAATCTTCTTTATTCAATCCTTGTTGAATATCCCAAATATATCCTCGTTTGATAAATTTGGAATGAAAATCTTCTCCTCCGATAATTACTCGGATAGAATAATCTTCTTTTTCAAAATGGACCACTTGAAGATAAATCCTGAAACCGTCGCCGTCCCCAATATGATATGTCTTTGACGGCTCCAGGACAAATTCCGTAATACTACTTTCGTTTTCCACGCTGACCTTTCTTATATTCCCAATTCTTCATCTTAAGAAGATAATAAACCCTCCCAACTGCAATTCCAGAAAGAACGGACATTTGTTTAACAGTACGATTTGGAGAATAGAACTCCATTAGTTTTTCAATCTCGGGCTCCCAATTTCGAGTTTGCCGACCTGAAGAAGCTCGACCTCCAATTTTACCAACATAAACAATATCACAAAGATATTTGCCAAGTTTGAAAAGATTGTTAACAGGTTTAATATTGTCCTCAATATTCAAATCTGAAAAATAATCTTCCTTTGCTTTATTAAGAACATCTTCAATTGTTCCAAACTTTACATTAACAATCTGAAAGTTTAATGTTTCAGTGTTGATAATTTTTATTTGCATGATATTTTTATCATACTTCTTCTGTCTCTTATACACATCTCCGAGCCCACGAGACGCTCATGAATCTCGT
>ERZ1027275.177-NODE-177-length-15174-cov-8.410808_pt1 | contig 15174 bp, 15 predicted proteins | sample MGYA00519255_ERZ1027275 | MGnify/ENA primary metagenome ERZ1027275 (study PRJEB26926, sample SAMN06164427) | human gut metagenome | biome: ENVO:00009003; feature: ENVO:2100002; material: ENVO:00002003 | host: Homo sapiens | place: USA | collected 2012 ...
ACCAAGTACAACACGGGGTTGCTGGCCAACCAGCTTGCCCGGCTGAACTTCAACGTGGACTGCCTGCACGGCGACCTGTCCCAGGCTGAGCGCAACCGCATCATGACGCGGTTCAAGGCCGGGGAGATCGATGTGCTGGTCGCCACCGATGTGGCAGCGCGCGGCATTGATGTTTCCGATGTGGATGCCGTCATCAACTACGACGTGCCCGAGGAAAACGAGCACTACACCCACCGCATTGGCCGCACGGGCCGCGCCCGCAAGCAGGGCGCGAGCTACCTGTTCTACACGAAGGAGGAGCAAAAGCGCGTGGACCAGCTGCTGCGCCTGACCCGCAACACCGATGACTGCAAGAGCGTGAAATTTGACTTTAACCATGAGCATCTGAAAATCGAGGACACCGCCCCGGCAGATAAGTTCCAGATCAAGGCATATTTTTAAGTCGGTAGAGCCGTAGGGGCCGGGCATGCCCGGCCCGGCGGTTTACGTGGGATGCCCCTTTATGGGCCGATTTGCCGGCAGGAGTCTTGACCCCTCCGCGGCGGCCAGAGGGCTGGCCGCCCTACGCATTTCCCGGAACCGGCTGCACCGCGGGGTGTCGGGGACGCCGCCCTCTACAGGCTGCCCCAAAAGTATTTGTGCAAAAAAAGCGACCACCTGTTTCTCAGATGGCCGCTTTTATTTTGCCTGTTACAGGCTTTCGATCATATTTGCCACGATCTCCGTCGCGGTCTTAATGTACTCGGTGATGCTGAACTGCTTGACAACGAGCACCTCATAGCCGCTCTCGTCGGCGTTGTCGCTCATGGCGCGCAGGATGACGCAGGGCACGCCGTTGCGGCCCGCGATCTGGCTGACCGCCGCACCCTCCATTTCGACGCAGTCGGGGTGGCACTTTTCCTCAATCGCCTTTTTCGTCTCGGCGTCGCCGACGAAGGTGTCGCCCGTGGCGATCTTGCCCGCGATGGCCTTCACGCCGCAGGCAGTGCAGGCGTCGAGCGCGGCCTGCACCAGCGCGGGATCGCCGTGGTACTCGGTCTGGAACGGTGCGCTCTGGGCGATCATGCTCAGCTCGGCGTCGTGGTAGACGACGGTCTCACCGACGCAGACGTCGCCGATGCCGATCTTGCTGGTCATATTGCCCGCAATGCCGCTGAAAATCAGCTTATCAATGCCGTATTTTGTGCACAGCACCTGCACGGTGGACGCGGCGTTGGCCTTGCCCATGCCCGCGCAGCAGACGACGACCTGTTTGCCCTGCAGCGTGCCGCAGTGGTACTCGACCCCGGCGTAGCTCTCTTTGGTCACGTTCTCCAGCCGTGCGCACAGCTGGTCGACTTCGTCGGGCATAGCGCCCATAATGCCAATAATCACGGTCAAACCTCCGTTAAACGTTGAACAAAAATTCGATAACGTCGCCGTCGTTCACGACGTACTCCTTGCCCTCGGTGCGCTGCAGGCCCTTGGCCTTGACGGCGGCATAGTTGAAGTCGGCGTCCTCCAGGTCTTTGTACGCGATGACCTGCGCACGGATGAAACCGCGCTCAAAGTCGCTGTGGATCTTGCCGGCAGCCTGCGGGGCCTTGGTGCCCTTCCTGATGGTCCAGGCGCGGCATTCCTTCTTGCCGTCGGTCAGGAAGCTGATGAGGCCCAGCAGCTCGTAGCTGGCCTTGATGAGCTTGTCCAGACCGGTGGACTCGATGCCCATTTCCTGCAGGAACGCAATTTTTTCCTCCTGCGTGGAACCGGCAATGTCCTCCTCGGTCTTGGCGCAGATGGGGATGGCCTGGGCGTTTTCCTCCTTGGCGCGGGCGGCGACGAGCGGGAAGTACGGTTTCTCGTCCAGCCCGCCCAGCAGGTCGTCCTCACCGACGTTGCAGGCGTAGATGACGGGTTTGGCGGACAGCAGGCCCAGCTCCTTGCGGGCGGCCTTCACGGCGTCGTCGCTCTCGTCAAAGTCAAAGCTGCGGGCGGGCTTGCCGCCCTCAAGCCAGGCGGCCAGGTCGGCCAGCCAGGCAGCCTCGGCGGCAGCGGCCTTGTTGCCGGTCTTGGCAGCCTTCTGCTGGCGGCCCAGGCGGTTGCTGACGACCTCGAGGTCGGCCAGGATCAGCTCCAAGTCGATGGCATCAATGTCGCGGATGGGGTCAACGCTCTCGGGCTTGTTGACGTCCTCGACCACATGGATGATGTTGTCATCGTCGAAGCAGCGCACAACATGGACGATGGCGTCGCACTCGCGGATGTGGCCCAGAAACTTGTTGCCGAGACCCGCGCCCTGACTGGCACCCTTGACCAGACCTGCAATGTCAACAAACTCAACGATGGCAGGCGTTTTCTTGTCGGTCTGCCAGATTTCGGCCAGCTTGTCCAGCCGTGGGTCGGGCACGGGCACGATGCCGGAGTTCGGCTCAATCGTGCAGAAGGGGTAGTTGGCCGCCTGCGCGTTCTGGGTGCTGGTCAGCGCATTGAACAGGGTAGACTTGCCCACGTTGGGCAGACCCACAATACCTAATTTCATATATACTCATTCTCCTTCGATTTTTCCTTGATTTGCAAGGGTTTTCGGGTTTTGGCTTTTCGGCTACTACGCCATTTTTACGCCATTTTCGCATTGAGTTTTATGTCAGAAAACCCTTTTGACTCAAACTGCCGTACAGCTTGGTCGAGCGAATCGGTAGTTACATGAACATACCTATCCATCGTTGTCTTGATACTGGCATGACCCAATAGCTTTTGCAGCACTTTCGGCTGCATACCACTTTCGATGGCTCTTGTGGCGTAAGTATGGCGTAGAGCGTGCATACAAAAGCGATTTATCCCTGCTTCGTCGCAGAGCTTGTAAAGGTGGGTATCATAGGAGCTGTTCTTCGCTGGCTCTCCTGTACGCCAGTTGATAAAAACAAGGTCACGCATAACAAGCTGTGAGGTTGTGCCTGTGCGCCTGTCTATGTATTCAAGCGTCTGTGAAAGCAAGGGAGACTCTTTCCTGTTATCCCGGCTATCCCAAATGCTTTTCAGAATATCGTAGGCTCTGTTCGTCAAGGGAATTGTGCGATAACTCTGTTGAGTCTTTGGAGGACCTGCACGCCAGTATTTTTGAGCGTGCCTAAACTCCAAAGTCTTGTTGACCGTAAGTGTTCGTTTTTCAAAGTCAATCGCATCCCAAGTTAATCCAATCATTTCGCCAGTACGCAAGCCTGTTTCGAGGATAAGGGCGTATTGGTTATAGTTGTGGGAACGCTGGGCAACTTCAAGAAAACGTTGTTGGTCATCGCAAGTAAGAAACTTTATATCATCCACAGCACGAACTGGCTTTGTAAACCGCACACCATCCATTGGGTGTCTGGCAATCAAGTCATTCATTTTCGCCGCCTTGAACAATGTACCCATAGCAATATAGGCTTGTCGGATAGTAGAACCAGCATAATCAGCGTCCATCCGAATCAAGACTTGCTTACAGTGCATGGGCTTGACATTGGCAATCGCCATTCTACCGATAACGGGCTGAATGTTTTTGGAATATCGCTCCCGATAATTGCGGAGCGTATTAGGGGCTAAGTCACCTACTATATTTTCAATCCAGAAACTAAACCATTGGTCAACCGTTGTTTCGGTGGCAACAAAAACTTCTTCGTGCTTGTCGGCATATTTCGCTTCTTCCATCCAATTCCTTGCTTCGGGAATAGTCTGAAAATATTTCTCATGCCTTTTTCCTGTTTTATCAACAAATCGTGCGCTGTATAAACCGTCCTTTCTTTGGTAGATACCCTTACCGCAGTCTTTTCCTTTGAGATTTTTTCCCATGAAATGCTCCTTTCCCTTGAAGGGAAATGGACGCACTGCTACACGATAAGTATAGCAGATTTTGTCCATTCCCTCAAGTAGTTATTGTGAAAAACTCTCCGGCAATTTGTAAATTTTTCGGAACTTCTTATATCACCAGTTTCTCACTGATGAATTGCTCAAATTCCTTTCGTTTGACCAGCTTCTTTGTGCCGACAAACAAAACGAAGGGGCAGTTGGGCGAGCGGAGCATACTGTCGATCTTGTTGATGCCGATGTTGCTGTATTCTGCCGCCTCCTTGGTGGTCAGTGTCATTTTCAGATGGATCGGAACGGTGCCGATGCAATTCTCCATGTAAAAGTTCCTTTCTTGGGTTTATCAGCCGAGCAGACGAGCCGCCGTTTTCAGATTGTCGGCAGCGGTGCTTTTGCGGAAGCTGTCTCCATCGAACATGATCGGGACGCAGACCTCCAAGATGCGGTCATAAATTCGGCGGTCATCCAGATCGACAGCTTGCTTCATAACGGAAAGCGGGATATTCGTGGTGACGATCATGGGCTTGCCGGTCAGCAGCCGTTTGTCAACCACATCGAACACTCGCTCCTTACCGAAGCTGGTGTTACGTTCTGCCCCCAAATCATCCAGAATGAGGAGGTCGGGGCGCATAAGCGATTTCATGTAATTGTCGCGGTCCGAACCGAAGTTACCCTGCATACGGTTGACTACATCAGACATTCCCACAAAGAGGACGGACTCCAGACGGTCAATCAGAGCGTTGGCAATGCATCCAGCGGCATAGGATTTTCCCGTGCCGACATTCCCGAACAGGAGCAGCCCGATTCCTGCTTTTTTGAACTCGTCCCAGTTCTGCGCGTAACCCCTCGCCTTTGCAAGCTGGGGCGTTGTAACTGCGGCTGACTCAAACCGCCAGCCAGCGGCGGGCATATCGCGGAACGCCTCGCTGCGGAGCATCGTCATGTAAGACATTCTCTCATATTCCCGACGCTCCGCTTCTTCCCGTTCTCGGCGTTCGGCGACGCACTTGCACATAACCGGGTGCTTGGTAAAGCCCTGTGCCTGAAGGTCTGCGGGGTAAAAGGCTTCTTTCGGCGTATGGCACTTGCCGCAGTATTTCAGCCCATCAGCGGAATTGATGTAATCGTCAGGTGCGGCATTAGCCGCTTCAACGGCATCAACCATTTTTGTAAAAATCGGATTCATAGACACTCTCCCTCGTTATCGTCGTAAGTGTAGTTTTTCGCTCTCCTGCCCTTGCTGTCCTCGTCCAACCACTTCTTGATGGTGGCGTAATGATTGGCATAGTGCCTGTCATTGGAAGCCATGTACCGGGACAGCCGCTCAATGTATTCGGCAGCTTTGCCGGGATAAGCCGTCTCCAGCTGGGAATATTCCTCTCCTGACAGAAAAACATTTTGATACTCTCCATATCGGCGGCGCGTACTCTCTACTCTTTCGGTCTTACTCTGTTCCTTATATTCTGTATTAGTATTACTTGTGGGCAATTTCTGCCCATCAAGAGGGGCGGTTTTCTGCACTTCTGAAAGGCAGCCTTTGCCCATCAGAGGGGAAGAAAGCTGCACCCCATCGGGTATTTGCAGAAACAGCCTGTTAGCCTTGGTCAAGCCCTGTCGGACGCGAGTCAGCAGCCCGGCATTTTCCAGTTCGCACAAGGCGGTTTTTACCGTTCTTTCGCTCCGATTCAGGTCATTCGCCATCTGCTTGATTGTGTAGATGACATACACATTTCCGTCCTCTGATACCCACCCCGATTTTTGCGAAAGCATCGTGCGATTCAGCAGGAGGGCATACAGCAGTTTAGCGTTGATGGAATGTTCGCTGACTACCATAAATTGTGGCAAAGGAATGAACGGTGGGAGCGAGGTATCAATCTTGATATAGATGGCGTATCACTTCCTTTCGGTGTCTGCGGTATTCATGGTGGCGTTCCATCGGGTCCGCGAGGGGAGTACGCAGATGTACCACCCTTTTTTGCCCTCTTGGATTGATAATGCGGGCAAATAACGACAACCGCCCGGAAACTCTGCTTGCAATCGTGGACGCAGCGGCGGCAGAGCGTGTTGTACGCCTTGCGTCCCCGGTCATTCAGGAAGAACGACCATTCCAGCTTTTTTGATTTGCTCATGCGCGGCATATCTGTACTCCTTTCCCGAATTACAATTCGTTTCTCTGCTGTACTTTCAGCAGCTCCCATACGTCAGCCATCCATTCTTTCAGCTCGGCAACGTCGGCATCGTAGAAATGCCCGGTGCTGTTGATGCGGCGGCAGACGTGGTTGATGTTTGTGGCAATCCTGCTGACAGCGGCAGCTAACTTTTTCTGCTCGGTGTAATCGACCTTGATGATGTACCCGTCAATCAGCATTTTCCGGGCATACGCGCCGAAGTTGCGGGTGCCGAGTTGATTCATCTTGTGGCGAACTACGCTCAATTCCTGCTCATTTAGGCAGATTTCCTTGCGGATGGGTCGTGTGCGGTCTGGCATATCAAAGAACTCCTTTCACTTTACAACGGACACCTTTTTGCCGTTTGTTGAGTATGGCGGCAAAAATTTTTTCCTTTCACTTTACAACGGACATTTTTAAGTCAAAACGCAGGTATCGAAATGAGAAATTTTCAAAAAATATGCGCCCCTGCTTTTGCGAAAGCGGGAGCGCGTTGTATCTGCGGATATGAGATTTGAGAGAGTAGCAAGCACATCCGGTGTCCGTACACACCGGAAAAAGGAGCGGTTCAGCCTTGCGCCCGAACTGCTCCTTTTGTTGTTGGGGAATCCCCACACCCCTTTCATGTCTGAATTGAAAATACTTCCTGAACTTTTCAGAAAGCCCTTGCTTTTATTCGCTTTGACGATTATAATTATACTGTGATTTTATAAGCAGACGCAGAACTGAACTGCAACAGGAGTACCGCCCATGAAGTATTTATCTATCGCGCAAACCGCCGAACGCTGGGGCATCTCCACCCGCCGTATTCAGATTTTGTGCGGCGAGGGGCGCGTCCCCGGTGCTATCCGCATTGGCTCGGTCTGGGGGATTCCAGAGGACGCAGAGAAGCCAGCGGACGCGAGAATCAAGAACGGAAAGTATATCAAGAAGCCCGTCGAAAATGAAAAATGAGCCGCATTATATCAGCGACTCTGACTCGAAATAATGGGGTCTATTTCCACCTCGCGGGTGCGAATGGGCGCACTGATCCCTTGTCACGAATCTACCTAAATCGTCGATTCGACAAACGATGACAGTGTTTGACAAAGATTTAGTCCTTCCGAGACAGGATAGGTCTTTCACCACAATAACCACTGCACAGACATAGACAGGAGTGACCCTCATTACTGCTGAGGGTCAGGGTAGAAAAACCCTCATTTGAAATGAGGATAACACGATTATGGAGGAAATCAGCCATGCCAACACTTGAATGGATTGGAAAGAGCAAGGTTATCAATCATCATCAGGAAGTTCCGTTCCGGGTGTTGGAGCGCAAGTATAGCTTTGACGAAAACGGGGAGCATAGCGAGGACAACGGCAGCGACAACATGATTATCCGGGGTGACAACCTTGAAGCCCTGAAAGCCCTGCTGCCCCGGTACGAGGGGCGCGTCAAGTGCATCTACATCGATCCGCCCTACAACACTGGCAACGAGGGCTGGGTTTATAACGATAATGTCAATGACCCGAAGATCAAAAAGTGGCTGGGCGCGGTTGTCGGCAAAGAGGGCGAGGACTTGACCCGCCATGACAAGTGGCTGTGCATGATGTACCCGCGCTTGAAGCTGCTGCAAAAGCTGCTGGCGGACGATGGTGTTATTTTCATCAGCATTGATGACAGAGAGCAAGTATTACTACGGATGATATGTAACGAAATTTTTGGTGAAAATAATTTCTTGGCACAATTTGTTTGGCAAAAACGCACCTCTCCCGATATGCGTAAATTGGTAAGTACCGCCCACGAATATGTATGCGCGTATTGTAAAGACATCTCTTATCTCCCTAACGCAATAAGCAAAGTTGCATTAAGCGAAGAAGATGCCGAGAATTATAAAAATCCAGATAATGACCCCCGTGGTCCGTGGGCATCGAGCGATTTTACAGCGCAGGGTTTTCGTCCGAACCAGATGTATGAAATTATTACACCAGGCGGAGCGAGATATACTCCCCCAGAAGGTCGTTGTTGGAAAAACGTGGAGAGTGAGTTTATCAAGCAACGTGATGAAGGACGAATGTGGTTTGGAGCTGACGGAAAGGGCATACCGCGTCGAAAGACCTACTTATCTGAACGGGAGGGTAAAAACGTTTGGACTTGGTGGGATAACAAGGGCGTCGGGCATTCGCAGGAAGCTACAAAAGAGATTGGAAAAATCTTCGGTACGCCAACAGCTTTTGACTATCCAAAACCTGTTCGATTGATACAGCGTATAATTCAAATTGCTACAAGAAAAGACTCGATTGTACTTGATTCTTTCGCTGGGTCTGGTACAACAGCGCAAGCGGTTCTTAACATGAATAAGCATGATGGTGGATGCAGAAGAATCATCCTTGTTGAAATGGGAGACTATGCTGACAGCATCACCGCCGAACGCGTCAAGCGTGTTATCAATGGCTACGGCGAGGGCAAGAATGCCGTGGCGGGTACGGGCGGCAATTTCAGCTTTTATGACTTGGGCGAACCGCTGCTTGTGGGCGATTGCCTGAATGAAGCGGTTGCCCCAGAGAAAATCCGGGAATACATCTGGTTCATGGAAACCAAGCAGCCCTACGCCCCACCTATCGGCGACAATCCGTATTACCTCGGCAAGCACAACAGCACAGGCTATTACTTCTACTACGAGCCGCAGCGCGTGACAGTACTGGATTATGCGTTTCTCTCCACCATTACGGAAAAAGCTGATGGGACGGTGATCTACGCCGACCGCTGCTCTATCAGCGAGGATAAGCTGGCAAAAATGGGCATCACATTTAAGAAAATTCCGCGCGATATTAGCAGACTGTAAGGGGGTGTTCGCTGTATGGAACTGAAATCATATCAGAAAAAGGTTATAGCGGACCTGACCCGCTATCTGGAACTGCTGAACGAAACAAAGAGTGACGCAGCGGCGTTTCGCCTGTTTTGGCAGGAAAAATCAGCCCCGACTTTAGGGCTATACCAAAACGTTATACCCGGTGTTCCAAACCTCTGCTTCAAGGTGCCGACAGGCGGCGGCAAGACCTTTATTGCCTGCAACGCCGTTCGCCCCATCTTTGACGCGCTCCCCGCTACCAAGACAAAGGCGGTCGTGTGGCTTGTTCCGTCGGACGCGATTTTGACGCAAACGGCAAAATCACTGAAGAACCCGCAGCACCCCTACCGTCAAAAAATCGACGTGGATTTCGGCGGGCGTGTGGAGGTCTACACCAAGCAGGAGCTTTTGAACGGTCAGAACTTCAACCCCACCGCCGTAACGGAGCAGTTGTCGGTTATGGTGCTGTCCTACGATTCGTTCCGTGGGCGCGGCAAGGAGGTCTTGAAAGCCTATCAGGAGAACAGCAACCTTGCCGAGTTTGCAAAGGTGCTGGGTAAGCCCGATAGCCCCATTGAAAAAGCGGATGAAACCGCACTGTTCCAGATCATCAACCAGCTTAACCCGCTTGTCATCGTGGACGAGAGCCACCATGCCCGGTCGGAATTGAGCCTTGAAATGCTGGAAAACTTCAATCCCTGCTTTGTGCTGGATTTGACCGCCACGCCGAAAAAGGAGAGCAATATCATCTCCTATGTGGACGCGGTGCAGCTGAAAAACGAACACATGGTAAAGCTGCCCGTGATCGTCTATAACCGGGACAGCCAATCCGAGGTGCTGATTGATGCAATCGACCTGCGGAACAAGCTGGAAGAAATTGCAGATGCGGAGTACGCCAAGACGGGGAAATATATTCGTCCAATCGCGCTGTTTCAGGCACAGCCGAAAGGCAAGGAGGACGCGACCACCTTTGAAAAACTGCGGGACAAGCTGGTGGACGCCGGGATTCCCGCCGAGCAAATTGCCATTCGTACCGCCGATGTGAACGAGCTGAAAAACATCGATTTGATGTCCCCGGACTGCCCGATTCGGTATATTATCACGGTCAATGCGCTGAAAGAGGGCTGGGATTGCCCCTTTGCCTATATCCTTGCGTCCCTTGCCAATAAGACAAGTCAGGTTGACGTGGAGCAGATTTTAGGACGGATTCTCCGTCTGCCCCATACGAGCCAACACACGCAAAGCGCACTCAATATGTCCTATGTGCTGACTTCTTCCAACGACTTCAACAATACTGTGGCGCATATTGTCAAGGGCTTGAATAGCGCGGGATTCAGCGATAAGGACTATCGGATCGGTGAGTCTGCAAAACCGCAGGTCCCCGAACAGCCAGCGGAACAAATCACGCTGCCTGATCAACAAGGGTGTCCTGAAATGGAACCCCCTTTGGAAACCGCCGAGGACGATTTTTCGGGGCTGGATGGGAAATCTATCGGGGCAGAGTTGGAGCGGCGCAGAGAACAGGCGCAAACGCCTGAAACTGCCCCGAAAGCCGACACCATGCTGGACGCTGCCGCAGAGGTCGAAAAGGCATATACAGATGCTATCCAACAGACAGACAATGACCCGATGATGGACAATCTTCCGTGGGAGGTGCGGGATAAAGTGAAATCATTCCAAGTAAACCCGCAGTTCCGGGAGGATATTGAAACGCTGCAAATCCCGCAGTTTTTCCTGAAAGTTGAGCAATCTTTGTTTACGGACGGTTCTTTTGAACTGCTGGACAAGGAAATGCTGGCAGAGGGCTTTACCCTCAAGGGCAAGGCATACGATATTGACTTTGCCGCCGCAGACGATGAAATCCGCGAAATCGACGTGCGGGAGCAGGACGGCGGTTTGCCAAAGGTGTTCAAGATGGAGAGCGCCGAACAGCGGTACTTTAAAGAGTGGTTCAACAATCTGCCGCCGGAAAGCCGGGTACGTCAATGCAAGGAAATGATGTTCAATCAGCTTAACAAGCTGAACATGGTGGACGCCGCCGAACTGAAAGCCTACATAGACCGCATTGTGAACGATATGGATAAGGCGCAACTTGCCGCTATGGAGAAAGCCCCGCTGGGCTATGCGGCAAAGATCCGCGCCAAAATTGAAACGCTACTGGAATCCCATTATCGAGAAAACTTTGAAAGGTGGCTGGAAACGGAGCGCATTGTCTGCAAGCCCTATTTCCATCTGCGCCCCTCTATCCATCCTGCCACATATACCGACATATATGCCCGTTCTCTGTATGCAGCAGAGGACGGTGACATGAACAAACTGGAACAGAAGTTGATTGTAGAGTTGACCGCCTTGCCGAATGTCCGCTGGTGGCACAGGAATATTGCACGGCAAGACTTTGCAATCAACGGCTTTATCAAGCACTACCCCGATATTCTGATTATGACCCAGAGCGGCAAGCTCATCTGTGCGGAAACTAAGGGCGAACATCTGAAAAATGATGACAGCCGGGAGAAAATCGCACTCGGTCAAGCGTGGCGCACAGCAGCGGGCAAGAATTTCCGCTATTACATGGTGTTTGAGAATGAGGAAAACCTCTTGCCGGGTGCGGTGAGCATGAGCCAGTTTATCGACACGGTTAAGGCATTGTAAATCAAATAACCATATATCCGTCACTTGCAGGGGGCGATAAAATCTACCCCCGATAAGAAGCAGTGCCGATTCGGGCAGCAGGAGCAATTCTGCTGCTCGTTTTCTTTTGTGTGACCCCCTGGCTCATGCGCCGCAGGGTAGTCATAAATAACAATCAGCAAGGAGGTTAATTGTCCAATGAAAAACAGTAAGCGAGGAGGTGCGCCGCCTATGAACCACATCGGGAATATCCGTATATCTGCAAGGGAGGGCTTATATGGCAAAGAAACTTGACCCTCAAGAGATAGAGCAGTCCCGCCGAAAAAAGACTCGCGCCGATAATCGGGAGGAACGCAAGGAGCGCATACATGACGGAATCCGCAAGAATCGGGAAAGCGGCGGTGTAATTATAATACCGCCACCCCCAGCCGTACAAGCGCAAGGGCAGACTCCCCGAAAAATGCGTGTTGCAGCTTATGTCCGTGTCAGCACACAGGAAGAACAGCAAGTAGGCAGTTTTGAGATGCAAATTGTCTATTTCAAATCCAAAATTGAGAGCAATCCCGATTGGGAGTTAGTAAAAATCTATCAAGATTACGGCGTAAGCGGCACTTCCACGAACAAGCGGCAGGGATTTAAGGACATGATTGATGACGCAAAAGCAGGCAAGATTGACCTAATTTTGACAAAGGGCATAAATCGCTTTGGTAGAAATACGGTTGATATTTTGAACAATTTGCGTACTCTGAACGCCTTGACTCCACCTGTCCCGGTGCGATTTGAAAGCGAAGGGCTGTCCTCTATCGGGGATGGCAGCAACAATCTACTGATAGCGGTCTTGTCAGCACTTGCAGAATTGGAATCACAGCAAAAGAGCGAAGCCATCAAAAACGGTATTCGCTGGCGCATGGCAGAGGGTATCTACCAATTCTCGGTGATAAACACGCTTGGCTACTATTGGGACCACTTCGGACGATTGCTGATCGAGCCAACAGAAGCAAAGATTGTTGAGTACATCTACGAAAGCTGTTTGGAAGGTGCAACCCCCGCAGAAATTGCCGCCGCGCTGACCGAGCAAGGCATCAAATCGCCTAAAGGGAAAGATTTTTGGCGGGCTGCTACTATTCGCGGTATTCTCCGGAACGAGAAATATTGCGGGGACGCACTCATGCAGAAAACTTGTACGATTGATTTTCGGGAGCATAAGTCAGTGAAAAACACTATGCTCAACAAGTATTTCAAAGAGGAACACCACACAGCAATCATAAAAAAATCCGATTGGCAGAAGGTGCAACAGATTTTAGATGAAAAGCCACTACCCGGCAAATCGGCAAGGCTACACGCTATGCCAAAGCGGTTCACGGTCACACGTTCTAAAGACAAGTATTTCAGAGGGTATATCATTTTAGACCCGCGCTGGACAGCTTCGGAACGCCGCGAACTGCTGAAAGAGCTGAAAAATCTCTAATACCGAAAGGAAAATCCATTATGAAATTTGATTTTAACGCACTGAACTTTGAGATCCTTGATGCGAACACCAACGCATACCCCGACATTTTCATTAACCAGAACGGTGTCACCTTTACGAAAAAGGTACTTGATGACCTGAACTATCCTGCTTTTGTCCTGTGCCAGCTTGACGCAAAAAACAAGGTTTTTGCGGTTCGTATGTGTAAGAGTAGTGAGCAGAGGGGCTACAAGTTCTCCAAGCCGAAGGGTGAGCAGAAGGCCACGGTCAGCATCACCAACAAGAATCTGGTTGACCCCATTCGTGCCGCTATGGAGGGCGTTTGGCAAAGCGATAAACGCTATCGTGTGCGTGGCTTTTGGGTCGCAGACGCAAAAACGATGTGTTTTGACCTCTCCGAGGGTGTGCAGGAGGATTATAGAAATGCCGCCAGCGATAATGAAAGCGAGGAATAAATCGGTGAACGGATTGTTCACCGTCTGAACTTCCGAATGACAGTGGGGCAAGCTCATTATGGGCTTGCCCCTTGCTTAAATAAAGGCGGGTATTTGCAGATTGTAACGCACAAGGGGCAGATAAGTGAAATGTAGGGTGGTAATATGGCAGAGAAAAATAAACGGCGCACAAGCGATAATATCCCCGATATTTGCCCCGAAGGACAACAAAAAAACAGGCGTGGGAGTTGTTAGCGTCCCACACCTGTTGGAAAACTGATTTGTAGCAGCGGCGTACCTATATCCCTCGTGTAAGTTTTCTCTACGCCATTTTTACGCCATTTTCGTATAGAGTAGCATAGGAAAACATGAAGTTATATATGGTTGGTTTGTTCCAAAATCCGCTTCAAATCAAGTAATATTCGTATTTATTGAGGATTATTGAGATATAAAATCAGGTAGCGGTCCTCCGTCTCCTAACTTCATAGTTTTCTGTTACATAATAGACCCATACACTTTTGCCACCAACCATATCATTAGAGTCAAAGGAGATCAGATTTGCATATAAAATGGGAACACCGCTTTCTTCTTGTAAAAAAATCTCAGGCTGTGTCCAATGAATTAAATCCTCGCTATAGCTAATATTTAAATGATGAATTCTATCCGCCGAAATCATTACGTATCTATTAAGATATGTATTCCACATGACCGTTCTTTGACTATTATCTGTGTAATACGGCCCCTCAGTTTTAGACATAATCCAAGTCTCGTGGCCTCCAACGCCGGACTCCGAAAACTGTCCATTATAATATTTATAAAATGGTCCCGGCCTCCCCTCTTCGTCCAGTTCCGCTCTAGCAATAGCCAGATTACCATGGCAATAGTCGTTCGTCGTTGCAGGGTCTTCATAGGAAAATACTGTATACAAAATATAAAGATACTGCCCATCTGGACTTGCAATTAATTTGTGATCTCCTGTTCCTCCATTTCTTGGCCATGATACTTGAAGATTTCCGGGCACTGCATAATCCGAATCAATTGATAACGCAACACCTTCGTATGTCCAATTTGCACCATTATCCGTTGATGTCCATAATGCAATCGTGCGCAGGTCACTGCCATGCCCTGTTTGTCCTGTTGTTACCTGCACAGCATCTTCCGTATGCATATAGCTATACCATTTACCATTATTATCCGACCACAACGTAAACGGCCACCATCCGTATGCATCGTAAATCCTGCCCCGATCATAATGAGAATTTGCAGTCAAACCATTCATTGCAACTGTCGGGTATATATTCTCTATGTCTGACCCAGACCACACGAACTGATCGCAAGTATCTACATTATTCACTGGAGGTAGAACATAGATTTTATTGTCTTGGTGCAAAACGGCAAATGTGCCATCTTGAAAAAAATTAAACGGCTCGGATGTTCTTTCAGCTCCCAATCGAAAATGTATCTCATTGTTAACCGTCGTTCTTTCCTCTACTGCAACAGAAAGAGTTCCAAGCAGAGCACATAAGCAAATCAATGCAATAATTTTAAAATACAGCGAGAAATGTCTGTTCATACAGAACTCCTTTCATAGATCGTAGATTTTCAGTGTAAATGAGCGGATTCCCGTTCCGTTTGAACTCATAAAAACTCTGAATGCATTGTGTTCAGGGCAAATTGTCAGATAAGGATTCGATAAGTCAGCGCGTTCTGCAGATATCCGTTCCGGTGGTGTCCAGTGAAGAAGGTCATCGCTGAAGCTGATCTGACATGTACAAACACCTGTCTCTTATACACATCTCCGAGCCCACGAGACGCTCATGAATCTC
>ERZ1027275.178-NODE-178-length-15082-cov-4.563452_pt1 | contig 15082 bp, 10 predicted proteins | sample MGYA00519255_ERZ1027275 | MGnify/ENA primary metagenome ERZ1027275 (study PRJEB26926, sample SAMN06164427) | human gut metagenome | biome: ENVO:00009003; feature: ENVO:2100002; material: ENVO:00002003 | host: Homo sapiens | place: USA | collected 2012 ...
CGAGATTCATGAGCGTCTCGTGGGCTCGGAGATGTGTATAAGAGACAGGTCATGAACGACGCAAGCTGGCACCTGGTGCGCAGCGTACCGCGCGTGATGGGCTTCATCGGCGGCACCTCTGACCGTCCGGCGCCGATCAGCGACAAAGAAGTCGACGCTATCATGAACCGCCTGCAGCAGGTTGGCGATAAGCCGCGTCCGAAAACGCTGTTTGAACCGGGTGAAATGGTTCGTGTTAACGACGGTCCGTTCGCTGACTTTAACGGCGTGGTTGAAGAAGTGGACTACGAGAAGTCTCGCCTGAAAGTTTCCGTTTCTATCTTCGGTCGCGCGACCCCGGTAGAACTGGACTTCAGCCAGGTTGAGAAGGCGTAAGCCGGCGATCAAAAAAGCAGCGATTTAATCGTTGCATAGGGCGCGAAATTGGCATACAATTTCGCGCCTTTTGTTTTTATGGGCCCGGCCCGTAAAACGATGTTTAATCACGGGGAGCTTCTCTGAAGCGTTAATACCCAATTTGAGGATTTAAGAATGGCTAAGAAAGTCCAAGCCTACGTCAAGCTGCAGGTTGCAGCTGGTATGGCGAACCCGAGCCCGCCGGTCGGCCCAGCACTGGGTCAGCAGGGCGTGAACATCATGGAATTCTGCAAAGCGTTCAACGCCAAAACTGATTCCCTGGAGAAAGGTCTGCCGATCCCGGTTGTTATCACCGTTTACGCTGACCGTTCCTTTACCTTTGTTACCAAGACTCCGCCGGCTGCTGTTCTGCTGAAGAAAGCTGCAGGCATCAAGTCTGGTTCCGGTAAGCCGAACAAAGATAAAGTGGGTAAAATCTCCCGCGCTCAGCTGCAGGAAATCGCGCAGACCAAAGCTGCCGACATGACTGGTGCCGACATTGAAGCGATGACTCGCTCCATCGAAGGTACTGCACGTTCCATGGGCCTGGTAGTGGAGGACTAAGAAATGGCTAAACTGACCAAGCGCATGCGCGTGATCCGTGAGAAAGTTGATGCAACTAAACAGTACGACATCAACGAAGCCATCGCTCTGCTGAAAGAGCTGGCCACCGCTAAATTTACCGAAAGCGTAGACGTTGCCGTTAACCTCGGCATCGACGCGCGTAAATCTGACCAGAACGTCCGTGGCGCAACTGTACTGCCGCACGGTACTGGCCGTTCCGTTCGCGTAGCCGTATTTACCCAGGGCGCAAACGCTGAAGCTGCTAAAGCTGCAGGCGCTGAGCTGGTAGGTATGGAAGATCTGGCTGAGCAGATCAAAAAAGGCGAAATGAACTTTGACGTTGTTATTGCTTCCCCGGATGCAATGCGCGTTGTTGGCCAGCTGGGTCAGGTTCTGGGTCCGCGTGGCCTGATGCCGAACCCGAAAGTAGGTACCGTAACGCCGAACGTTGCTGAAGCGGTTAAAAACGCGAAAGCAGGTCAGGTTCGTTACCGTAACGACAAAAACGGCATCATCCACACCACCATCGGTAAAGTGGACTTTGACGCTGACAAACTGAAAGAAAACCTGGAAGCTCTGCTGGTTGCGCTGAAAAAAGCAAAACCGACTCAGGCGAAAGGCGTGTACATCAAGAAAGTTAGCATCTCCACCACCATGGGTGCAGGTGTTGCAGTAGATCAGGCTGGCCTGAACGCTTCTGCAAACTAATGCCTTTACGTGGGCGGTGATTTTGTCTACAATCTTACCCCCACGATTCTGTCAATAAGACAGACGCTATGCGAGTCATTTGAATTGCAGCAAGGCAGCAATCGGGTGAATCACCGGGAGTGTAGTTAACTACATGACCGGTGTGAACGAGAGCAGCTAACGCCGCTGCGGTTCGAAGAACGAAGGCATAGGAAGAATTTGTTCGTTGGAGCCTGGCCTATCCAGGCCTCCGTCGAAGACCGCAGGTGTTTCGCAAGAAACTTAATCCCCTGCGTAGACGGTGACAGAACGCTAAGATTATTTTTGGATATTCTGGCTTGTTTCTGCTCACCGTATTTAGACGCTCTTTTCGTTGAATTGAGTGAAGTGAGTTCCAGAGCATAGGCTCTGGCAAACATCCAGGAGCAAAGCTAATGGCTTTAAATCTTCAAGACAAACAAGCGATTGTTGCTGAAGTCAGCGAAGTAGCCAAAGGCGCGCTGTCTGCAGTAGTTGCGGATTCCCGTGGCGTAACTGTAGATAAAATGACTGAACTGCGTAAAGCAGGTCGTGAAGCTGGCGTATACATGCGTGTTGTTCGTAACACCCTGCTGCGCCGCGTCGTTGAAGGTACTCAGTTCGAGTGCCTGAAAGACACGTTTGTTGGTCCGACCCTGATTGCATACTCTATGGAACACCCGGGCGCTGCTGCTCGTCTGTTCAAAGAGTTCGCGAAAGCGAATGCAAAATTTGAGGTCAAAGCCGCTGCCTTTGAAGGTGAGCTGATCCCGGCGTCGCAGATCGACCGCCTGGCAACTCTGCCGACCTACGAAGAAGCAATTGCACGCCTGATGGCAACCATGAAAGAAGCTTCGGCTGGCAAACTGGTTCGTACTCTGGCTGCTGTACGCGATGCGAAAGAAGCTGCTTAATCGCAGTTATCTTTGTAAAGCATTCGCTTACGTATAAACTTATTCTGATATTCAGGAACAATTTAAATGTCTATCACTAAAGATCAAATCATTGAAGCAGTATCCGCTATGTCCGTAATGGACGTTGTTGAGCTGATCTCTGCAATGGAAGAAAAATTCGGTGTTTCCGCTGCTGCTGCTGTAGCTGTAGCTGCTGGCCCGGTTGAAGCTGCTGAAGAAAAAACTGAATTCGACGTAATTCTGAAAGCTGCTGGCGCTAACAAAGTTGCTGTTATCAAAGCAGTACGTGGCGCAACTGGCTTGGGTCTGAAAGAAGCTAAAGACCTGGTAGAATCTGCTCCGGCTGCACTGAAAGAAGGCATCAGCAAAGACGACGCTGAAGCTCTGAAAAAATCTCTGGAAGAAGCTGGCGCTGAAGTTGAAGTTAAATAAGCCAACCCTTCCGGTTGCAGCCTGAGAAATCAGGCTGAGGCTGGTGACTTTTTGGTCACCAGCCTTTTTGCGCTGTAAGGCGCCAGTAGCGTTTCACGCTGTTTGACTACTGGTTTGCCTCTCAATGCTTGTTTCTATCGACGACTTAATATACTGCGACAGGTTAGGGTTCCTGGGCTGTGTAAATCGCAATGAAATGGTTTAAGCGTGATAGCAACAGGCATTGCGGAAAGTGTTCCATTTTCCGGTCAACAAAATAGTGTTGCATAAAAAACTGCCCTCTGCGGGCAGATGGGTCGACTTGTCAGCGAGCTGAGGAACCCTATGGTTTACTCCTATACCGAGAAAAAACGTATTCGTAAGGATTTTGGTAAACGTCCACAAGTTCTGGATGTTCCATATCTCCTTTCTATCCAGCTTGACTCGTTCCAGAAGTTTATCGAGCAAGATCCTGAAGGGCAGTATGGTCTGGAAGCTGCTTTCCGTTCCGTATTCCCGATTCAGAGCTACAGCGGTAATTCCGAGCTGCAATACGTCAGCTACCGTCTGGGCGAACCGGTTTTTGATGTTAAAGAATGTCAGATCCGTGGCGTGACTTATTCTGCACCGCTGCGTGTAAAACTGCGTCTGGTGATCTACGAGCGTGAAGCGCCGGAAGGCACCGTCAAAGACATCAAAGAACAAGAAGTCTACATGGGCGAAATCCCGCTCATGACCGACAACGGTACCTTTGTCATCAACGGTACCGAGCGTGTTATCGTTTCTCAGCTGCACCGTAGCCCGGGCGTCTTCTTTGACAGTGACAAAGGTAAGACCCACTCTTCCGGTAAGGTCCTGTATAACGCACGTATCATTCCTTACCGCGGTTCCTGGCTGGACTTCGAATTCGACCCGAAAGACAACCTGTTCGTTCGTATCGACCGTCGTCGTAAGCTGCCGGCTACCATCATCCTGCGCGCGCTGAATTACACCACTGAGCAGATCCTTGACCTGTTCTTCGAAAAAGTGGTCTTTGAAATTCGCGACAACAAGCTGCAGATGGAGCTGATTCCGGAGCGTCTGCGCGGTGAAACCGCCTCCTTCGATATCGAAGCCAACGGTAAAGTGTACGTTGAGAAAGGTCGTCGCATCACGGCGCGTCACATCCGTCAGCTGGAAAAAGACGATATCAAGCATATCGAAGTGCCGGTTGAATACATCGCGGGCAAAGTGGCGGCTAAAGACTATATCGATGAAGCGACTGGCGAACTGATCTGCCCGGCGAACATGGAGCTGAGCCTGGATCTGCTGGCTAAGCTGAGCCAGTCTGGCCACAAGCGTATCGAAACGCTGTTCACCAACGATCTGGACCACGGCCCGTACATCTCTGAAACGGTACGCGTCGACCCGACTAACGATCGTCTGAGCGCGCTGGTAGAAATCTACCGTATGATGCGCCCTGGTGAGCCGCCGACTCGTGAAGCCGCTGAAAGTCTGTTCGAGAACCTGTTCTTCTCCGAAGACCGCTACGATCTGTCCGCGGTTGGTCGTATGAAGTTCAACCGTTCGCTGCTGCGTGACGAAATTGAAGGTTCCGGTATCCTGAGCAAAGACGACATCATCGAAGTGATGAAGAAGCTCATCGATATCCGTAACGGTAAAGGCGAAGTCGATGATATCGACCACCTCGGCAACCGTCGTATCCGTTCCGTTGGTGAAATGGCGGAAAACCAGTTCCGCGTTGGCCTGGTGCGTGTAGAGCGTGCGGTGAAAGAGCGTCTGTCTCTGGGCGATCTGGATACCCTGATGCCTCAGGATATGATCAACGCCAAGCCGATTTCCGCAGCAGTGAAAGAGTTCTTTGGTTCCAGCCAGCTGTCCCAGTTTATGGACCAGAACAACCCGCTGTCTGAGATTACGCACAAACGTCGTATCTCCGCACTCGGCCCAGGCGGTCTGACCCGTGAACGCGCAGGCTTCGAAGTTCGAGACGTACACCCGACTCACTATGGTCGCGTATGTCCAATCGAAACGCCTGAAGGTCCGAACATCGGTCTGATCAACTCCCTGTCCGTGTACGCACAGACTAACGAATACGGTTTCCTTGAGACCCCGTATCGTAAAGTGACCGACGGTGTTGTTACCGACGAAATTCATTACCTGTCTGCTATCGAAGAAGGTAACTACGTCATCGCTCAGGCGAACTCCAACCTGGATGACGAAGGCCACTTTGTTGAAGATCTGGTTACCTGCCGTAGTAAAGGCGAATCCAGCTTGTTCAGCCGCGACCAGGTTGACTACATGGACGTATCCACCCAGCAGGTGGTATCCGTCGGTGCGTCCCTGATCCCGTTCCTGGAACACGATGACGCCAACCGTGCATTGATGGGTGCGAACATGCAACGTCAGGCGGTTCCGACTCTGCGCGCTGATAAGCCGCTGGTTGGTACCGGTATGGAACGTGCTGTTGCCGTTGACTCCGGTGTTACTGCGGTGGCTAAACGTGGCGGTACCGTTCAGTACGTGGATGCTTCCCGTATCGTTATCAAAGTTAACGAAGACGAGATGTACCCGGGCGAAGCAGGTATCGACATCTATAACCTGACCAAGTACACCCGTTCTAACCAGAACACCTGCATCAACCAGATGCCTTGCGTGTCCCTGGGCGAACCCATTGAACGCGGCGACGTCCTGGCCGACGGCCCGTCCACCGACCTCGGTGAACTGGCGCTGGGTCAGAACATGCGCGTAGCGTTCATGCCGTGGAACGGCTACAACTTCGAAGACTCCATCCTCGTATCCGAGCGTGTGGTCCAGGAAGACCGTTTCACCACCATCCACATTCAGGAACTGGCATGCGTGTCCCGTGACACCAAGCTGGGGCCGGAAGAGATCACCGCTGATATCCCGAACGTGGGTGAAGCTGCGCTCTCCAAACTGGATGAATCCGGTATCGTTTATATCGGTGCGGAAGTGACCGGCGGCGACATTCTGGTTGGTAAGGTAACCCCGAAAGGCGAGACCCAGCTGACGCCGGAAGAGAAACTGCTGCGCGCGATCTTCGGTGAGAAAGCGTCTGACGTTAAAGACTCTTCTCTGCGCGTACCGAACGGTGTCTCTGGTACCGTTATCGACGTTCAGGTGTTTACCCGTGACGGCGTAGAAAAAGACAAGCGTGCTCTTGAGATCGAAGAGATGCAGCTGAAGCAGGCTAAAAAAGACCTGTCTGAAGAACTGCAGATCCTCGAAGCTGGTCTGTTCAGCCGTATCTATGCCGTGCTGGTTGCCGGTGGCGTTGAAGCTGAGAAGCTCGACAAACTGCCGCGCGATCGCTGGCTGGAACTGGGCCTGACCGACGAAGAGAAACAAAATCAGCTGGAACAGCTGGCTGAGCAGTACGACGAACTGAAACACGAGTTCGAGAAAAAACTCGAAGCGAAACGCCGTAAAATCACCCAAGGCGACGATCTGGCACCGGGCGTGCTGAAGATTGTTAAGGTATACCTGGCCGTTAAACGCCGTATCCAGCCTGGTGACAAGATGGCAGGTCGTCACGGTAACAAGGGTGTTATCTCTAAGATCAACCCGATCGAAGATATGCCGCACGATGCTAACGGTACGCCGGTAGATATCGTACTGAACCCGCTGGGCGTACCGTCTCGTATGAACATCGGTCAGATCCTGGAAACTCACCTGGGTATGGCTGCGAAAGGCATCGGCGATAAGATCAACGCCATGCTGAAACAGCAGCAGGAAGTCGCGAAACTGCGCGAGTTCATCCAGCGTGCCTACGATCTGGGTGCTGACGTTCGTCAGAAAGTTGACCTGAATACCTTCAGCGATGAAGAAGTTCTGCGTCTGGCTGAAAACCTGCGTAAAGGTATGCCGATCGCAACGCCGGTGTTCGACGGTGCGAAAGAAGCGGAAATTAAAGCGCTGCTGCAGCTGGGCGACCTGCCGACTTCCGGTCAGATCACCCTGTTTGACGGCCGCACCGGTGAGCAGTTCGAGCGTCCGGTAACCGTGGGTTACATGTACATGCTGAAACTGAACCACCTGGTCGACGACAAAATGCACGCGCGTTCCACCGGTTCTTACAGCCTGGTTACTCAGCAGCCGCTGGGTGGTAAGGCGCAGTTCGGTGGTCAGCGCTTCGGTGAGATGGAAGTGTGGGCGCTGGAAGCATACGGCGCGGCCTACACCCTGCAGGAAATGCTCACCGTTAAGTCTGATGACGTGAACGGTCGTACCAAGATGTATAAAAACATCGTGGACGGCAATCACCAGATGGAACCGGGCATGCCGGAATCCTTCAACGTACTGTTGAAAGAAATTCGCTCGCTGGGCATCAACATCGAACTGGAAGACGAGTAATTCTCGCTCAAACAGGTCACTGCTGCCGGGTTAACCCCCGGCAGCGGAATGTGCTAACTCCGACGGGAGCAAATCCGTGAAAGACTTATTAAAGTTTCTGAAAGCGCAAACTAAAACCGAAGAGTTTGATGCGATCAAAATTGCTCTGGCTTCGCCAGACATGATCCGTTCATGGTCTTTCGGTGAAGTTAAAAAGCCGGAAACCATTAACTACCGTACGTTCAAGCCTGAGCGTGACGGCCTTTTCTGCGCCCGTATCTTTGGGCCGGTAAAAGACTATGAGTGCCTGTGCGGTAAGTACAAGCGCCTGAAACACCGCGGTGTGATCTGTGAGAAGTGCGGCGTTGAAGTGACCCAGACCAAAGTGCGTCGTGAGCGCATGGGCCACATCGAGCTGGCATGTCCGACTGCGCACATCTGGTTCCTGAAATCCCTGCCGTCCCGTATCGGCCTGCTGCTGGATATGCCGCTGCGCGATATCGAACGTGTACTGTACTTTGAATCCTATGTGGTTATCGAAGGTGGCATGACCAACCTCGAACGCAACCAGATTCTGACGGAAGAACAGTACCTGGACGCGCTGGAAGAGTTCGGTGACGAATTCGACGCGAAGATGGGTGCGGAAGCGATCCAGGCGCTGCTGCGCAATATGGATCTGGAGCAGGAATGCGAGCAGCTGCGTGAAGAGCTGAACGAAACCAACTCCGAAACCAAGCGTAAAAAGCTGACCAAACGCATTAAGCTGCTGGAAGCCTTCGTACAGTCTGGCAACAAGCCGGAGTGGATGATCCTGACCGTTCTGCCGGTACTGCCGCCAGATCTGCGTCCGCTGGTTCCGCTGGATGGTGGTCGTTTCGCGACGTCTGACCTCAACGATCTGTATCGTCGCGTGATCAACCGTAACAACCGTCTGAAACGTCTGCTGGATCTGGCTGCGCCGGATATCATCGTACGCAACGAAAAACGTATGCTGCAGGAAGCGGTTGACGCCCTGCTGGATAACGGTCGTCGTGGTCGTGCGATCACCGGTTCTAACAAACGTCCTCTGAAATCTTTGGCCGATATGATCAAAGGTAAACAGGGTCGTTTCCGTCAGAACCTGCTCGGTAAGCGTGTTGACTACTCCGGTCGTTCTGTTATCACCGTAGGTCCATACCTGCGTCTGCATCAGTGCGGTCTGCCGAAGAAAATGGCGCTGGAGCTGTTCAAACCGTTCATCTACGGCAAGCTGGAACTGCGTGGCCTGGCCACCACCATCAAAGCCGCTAAGAAAATGGTTGAGCGCGAAGAAGCTGTCGTTTGGGATATCCTGGATGAAGTTATCCGCGAACACCCGGTACTGCTGAACCGTGCGCCGACCCTGCACCGTCTGGGTATCCAGGCGTTCGAACCGGTTCTGATCGAAGGTAAAGCCATCCAGCTGCACCCGCTGGTTTGTGCGGCCTATAACGCCGACTTCGATGGTGACCAGATGGCTGTTCACGTACCGCTGACGCTGGAAGCCCAGCTGGAAGCGCGTGCGCTGATGATGTCTACCAACAACATCCTGTCCCCGGCGAACGGCGAACCAATCATCGTTCCGTCTCAGGACGTTGTACTGGGTCTGTACTACATGACCCGTGACAGTGTTAACGCCAAAGGCGAAGGCATGGTGCTGACTGGCCCGAAAGAAGCTGAGCGTATTTATCGCGCTGGCCTGGCCTCTCTGCATGCGCGCGTTAAAGTGCGTATCACTGAATACGAAAAAGACGACAATGGTGAATTTGTCGCGAAAACCAGCCTGAAAGACACGACCGTTGGCCGTGCCATTCTGTGGATGATCGTACCGAAAGGTCTGCCGTTCTCTATCGTGAACCAGGCGCTCGGTAAGAAAGCGATCTCCAAGATGCTGAACACCTGTTACCGTATTCTGGGCCTGAAACCGACCGTTATTTTCGCGGACCAGACGATGTACACCGGCTTTGCTTATGCAGCGCGTTCAGGTGCGTCCGTTGGTATCGATGACATGGTCATCCCGGAGAAAAAATACGAAATCATCAGCGAAGCGGAAGCGGAAGTTGCTGAGATTCAGGAACAGTTCCAGTCTGGTCTGGTGACCGCGGGCGAACGCTACAACAAAGTTATCGATATCTGGGCTGCGGCGAACGATCGTGTATCCAAAGCGATGATGGATAACCTGCAAACCGAAACCGTGATTAACCGTGACGGTCAGGAAGAACAGCAGGTTTCCTTCAACAGCATTTACATGATGGCCGACTCCGGTGCGCGTGGTTCTGCGGCACAGATTCGTCAGCTGGCTGGTATGCGTGGTCTGATGGCGAAGCCGGATGGCTCCATCATCGAAACGCCGATCACCGCGAACTTCCGTGAAGGTCTGAACGTACTCCAGTACTTCATCTCGACCCACGGTGCGCGTAAAGGTCTGGCGGATACCGCACTGAAGACAGCGAACTCCGGTTACCTGACGCGTCGTCTGGTTGACGTTGCGCAGGACCTGGTTGTTACTGAAGACGACTGTGGCACCCTGGAAGGCATCACCATGACGCCGGTTATCGAAGGTGGCGACGTTAAAGAGCCGCTGCGCGATCGCGTACTGGGTCGTGTGACTGCTGAAGACGTTCTGAAGCCGGGTACCGCGGATATTCTGGTTCCACGCAACACGCTGCTGCACGAGCACTGGTGTGATCTGCTGGAAGCGAACTCCGTTGACTCCGTCAAAGTGCGTTCCGTTGTATCCTGTGACACCGACTTTGGTGTATGTGCGCACTGCTATGGTCGTGACCTGGCGCGTGGCCACATCATCAACAAAGGTGAGGCTATCGGCGTTATCGCGGCACAGTCCATCGGTGAGCCGGGTACACAGCTGACGATGCGTACGTTCCACATCGGTGGTGCGGCATCTCGTGCGGCTGCTGAATCCAGCATCCAGGTGAAAAACAAAGGTAGCATCAAGCTCAGCAACGCGAAGTCGGTTGTGAACTCCAGCGGTAAACTGGTCATCACTTCCCGTAACACCGAGCTGAAGCTGATCGACGAATTCGGTCGTACCAAAGAGAGCTATAAAGTGCCTTACGGTGCGGTTATGGCGAAAGGCGACGGCGAGCAGGTTGCCGGCGGTGAAACCGTCGCAAACTGGGATCCGCATACCATGCCGGTCATCACCGAAGTTAGCGGCTTCATCCGCTTCACTGACATGATCGACGGCCAGACCATTACTCGTCAGACCGACGAGCTGACCGGTCTGTCTTCGCTGGTGGTTCTGGACTCTGCAGAACGTACCGCAGGTGGTAAAGATCTGCGTCCGGCACTGAAAATTGTTGATGCTCAGGGCAATGACGTTCTGATCCCAGGCACCGATATGCCTGCTCAGTACTTCCTGCCGGGTAAAGCAATTGTTCAGCTGGAAGATGGCGTACAGATCAGCTCCGGTGACACCCTGGCGCGTATTCCGCAGGAATCCGGCGGTACCAAGGATATCACCGGTGGTCTGCCGCGCGTTGCGGACCTGTTCGAAGCACGTCGTCCGAAAGAGCCGGCGATCCTGGCTGAAATCAGCGGTATCATTTCCTTCGGTAAAGAAACCAAAGGGAAACGTCGTCTGGTTATCACCCCGGTAGACGGTAGCGAGCCGTACGAAGAGATGATCCCGAAATGGCGTCAGCTCAACGTGTTCGAAGGTGAACGTGTAGAACGTGGTGACGTGGTTTCCGACGGTCCGGAAGCACCGCACGACATTCTGCGTCTGCGTGGCGTACATGCTGTGACCCGTTACATTGTTAACGAAGTCCAGGACGTATACCGTCTGCAGGGCGTTAAGATTAACGATAAACACATCGAAGTTATCGTTCGTCAGATGCTGCGTAAAGCCACCATTGAAAGCGCAGGCAGCTCCGACTTCCTCGAAGGCGAGCAGGTTGAATACTCCCGCGTCAAGATCGCGAACCGCGAACTGGAAGCGAATGGCAAAGTGGGCGCAACGTTCTCCCGCGATCTGCTGGGTATCACCAAAGCGTCTCTGGCCACCGAGTCCTTCATCTCCGCGGCATCGTTCCAGGAGACCACTCGCGTGCTGACCGAAGCCGCCGTTGCGGGCAAACGCGACGAGCTGCGCGGTCTGAAAGAGAACGTCATCGTGGGTCGTCTGATCCCGGCGGGTACCGGTTATGCGTACCACCAGGATCGTATGCGCCGTCGTGCGGCTGGCGAATTGCCGGCAGCACCGCAGGTGAGCGTGGAAGAAGCGTCTGCCAACCTGGCAGAGCTGCTGAACGCAGGTCTGGGCGGTTCTGACAACGATTAATCGTTGATGCACTGCTAAAAAGCCGGTCAGGTTCCCTGACCGGCTTTTTTATTGTCTGTTCGCCGCCTTACTTGCCTCTAATTACATTTGCGCCATATTAAATCTGCATTTTCTTAGCAATTAATTAATACAAAATATCAATTAAAAGCCTATTCCTAAAACCTTTGTTTATATATGGGTAAAACTTCTACTCATATCAAAAAATAATCAATTCAAAGGGGATATATTCAAAATACCTAATGAATCATGGGATTACTTCTGCTGCTTTATCTTCGGAGCGACTGCTCTGGAGAGGGATCGCCGCATCTCATGCTTCTCCCGATAAGACGCAGAAATAATACCGGCAGGCAGGTGTTGGTCATTTCTTTTGGTCTGCGTGGACAGGCTCTGGGGGCTGCATGGAATTTGCGATACAACTCATTATTATCTTAATTTGTCTGTTTTATGGTGCCCGAAAAGGCGGTATTGCGCTGGGGCTGCTGGGCGGCATCGGTTTGGTTATCCTCGTCTTTGTGTTCCATCTTCAGCCGGGAAAACCGCCGGTTGATGTAATGCTGGTGATCATTGCCGTCGTGGCCGCCTCGGCGACGCTACAGGCGTCCGGCGGGCTGGATGTCATGTTACAGATTGCCGAGAAGCTGCTGCGGCGTAACCCGAAATATGTCTCTATTGTGGCGCCTTTTGTCACCTGTACGTTGACCATCCTCTGCGGTACCGGACACGTGGTTTACACGATCCTGCCAATTATCTACGATGTGGCGATTAAGAATAACATTCGTCCGGAGCGGCCGATGGCGGCCAGCTCCATAGGTGCCCAGATGGGGATCATCGCCAGCCCGGTTTCGGTGGCGGTGGTCTCGCTGGTGGCGATGCTGGGGAATTTTACCTTTAACGGGAAACACCTGGAGTTTCTCGATCTGCTGGCGATAACCATTCCGTCCACACTGCTGGGCATTTTAGCTATCGGCATCTTCAGCTGGTTCCGTGGCAAAGATCTGGATAAAGATGAAGCCTTCCAGGCGTTTATTGCGGTACCGGAGAACCGCCATTACGTCTATGGCGATACGGCGACGCTGCTGGATAAAAAGCTGCCCACCAGTAACTGGATTGCGATGTGGATTTTTCTGGCTTCCATTGCCGTGGTTGCTCTGCTCGGCGCCTTTTCCGAACTGCGCCCGGAATTTAACGGTAAGCCGCTGTCGATGGTGCTGGTGATCCAGATGTTCATGCTGCTTTCCGGAGCGCTGATCATTATCATCACCAAAACTAACCCGGCGTCGATTTCCAAAAATGAGGTCTTTCGTTCGGGAATGATCGCTATCGTCGCGGTGTACGGCATCGCGTGGATGGCGGAGACCATGTTCGGCGCGCACATGACCGAAATTAAAGGCGTACTCGGGGAGATGGTAAAAGAGTACCCGTGGGCTTATGCCATTGTGCTGCTACTGGTATCGAAGTTTGTGAACTCACAGGCGGCAGCGCTGGCGGCGATTGTGCCGGTGGCCCTGGCCATCGGCGTCGATCCGGCCTATATCGTGGCTTCTGCGCCGGCCTGCTATGGCTACTATATTCTGCCGACTTACCCAAGCGATCTGGCGGCGATCCAGTTTGACCGCTCAGGCACCACCCATATTGGCCGCTTTGTCATTAATCACAGCTTTATCCTGCCCGGGCTCATCGGCGTCGGCGTCTCCTGCGTGTTTGGCTGGGTATTCGCTGCGATGTACGGCTTTCTGTAAGAGAGGACGGGCGCCGGCAGCGACGCCCGTTAAATCCGCGAGATTATTGCGCGAGGGGCAGACGACGATAGAGCTCGATCATATCGGTCGCCAGATCCTGGATGACCATCGCGTTCATCAGGTGGTCCTGAGAATGCACGGTGATCAGGTTGACCGGTAACTTACCGCTGCCTTCATCCAGGCCGATAAGCTGGGTCTGGATTTTATGCGCATGTTTGACGAACTCATGCGACTCGGCCATGGCCTGTTCGGCTGCGGCAAAATCACCTTTGCGCGCCAGCTGGAGTGCGGTGAGCGCCGCGCTGCGTGCGGAACCGGCATTGACCAACAGCTCCATGATGATCGTTTCTAAATCTTCCATCGCTTACTCCAGCATCTTAAGGGCTTTATCCAGGACGGCATCACCTTTCATCATGCCGTAGTCCATCATATCGATTACCGCGACCTTCTTGCCGAACGGATCGGCCAGCGCCTGCAGCTTCGCCTGCTCATATTTCACCTGCGGGCCGAGCAGAATAATGTCGGCGGCGGCCAGATTATCTTTAAACTCGGCGACCGGTACGGCCTTGATTGAGACTTCAACACCTTTCTTCTGCGCGGCATCTTGCATACGCTGAACCAGCATGCTGGTAGACATACCGGCGGCACAGCACAAAACGATATTCTTCATAGTCAGTGGCCCTTGTGTTCCGTGATGTCTTATCTTTATCGCGGCCCTGGCGATGCGACAACCGCTTTACCATGATTGTGTGTAAGTCATCACACAAAAATTGAAACCGGTTTCATTTTTGCCGATAAAAATAAAAAAGCCCACCGAAGTGGGCGGCCGCGTCCTGTTGTCTCACGCGCGGAGGATGCGGTTTTTACCTTGTTGCTTGGCTTTGTAAAGTGCCTCATCGACGCTCACCACCAGTTTATCCAGCGGCTCCATATTCCATTCCCCCAGTCCGGCGCTAAAGGTGACCGTCAGGCCATCTTCGCGCCAGGTGCGCCGCTCGACGTTGACCCGCCACGTTTCCAGCAGCGTACGAGCGTTATCGATATGTTCGGCAGGAAAGACCACGGCGAACTCTTCACCGCCGTAGCGATAAAGGGATATTTCCAGCGGCTGGAGAACCTGCAGCCCTTCGCGGGCGACGTTGCGCAGGACGATATCGCCGTTCAGGTGCCCCCAGGTATCGTTGATCGATTTAAAGTTATCGATATCGACCAGCGCGAGAGCAAACGGCTGGTGATCGTTCATCAACGCCGCGATATCGCTGTCGAAGGCGCGGCGGTTTTTACAGCCGGTAAGGGCGTCGATAGTCGCCTGACGGACGTAGGTCAGTTCACGCTGTTTATTGGTTTCAATCGCTTTACTCAGCATCGCCTCAAGGCGCGGGGCGCGTTTGACATCGCCCGTTTTAATCGCATTGATGATATTCATCAGCACGGTACGGGAGGCATGACGCAGATAAAGGCCGAACAGGATGATGATGATCGCTGCGAGGGTGAAACCGCCGATCACTAAATTGGTCTCATGGCGCGTCAGATTGACCAGGGTTGTATTATCGACACGGAAAATCACGAACCAGTCGGGATTGGTAAAAGAGTAGTAGTAATACCAGGTGTCGCTTTTAGTATCGTAAAGCTGTCTCTTATACACATCTCCGAGCCCACGAGACGCTCATGAATCTCGT
>ERZ1027275.229-NODE-229-length-13382-cov-3.682299_pt1 | contig 13382 bp, 10 predicted proteins | sample MGYA00519255_ERZ1027275 | MGnify/ENA primary metagenome ERZ1027275 (study PRJEB26926, sample SAMN06164427) | human gut metagenome | biome: ENVO:00009003; feature: ENVO:2100002; material: ENVO:00002003 | host: Homo sapiens | place: USA | collected 2012 ...
GTGAAGCAGTGGCAGGATATGCTTTATTCCGGGCGTCACTCACAGTCCTATATGGAATCGCTACCGGACTTTGTCCGTCTGGCGGAAGCCTATGGTCACGTCGGGATCCGCATCAGCGAGCCGCAGGAGCTGGAGCCGAAGCTGGCTGAAGCGCTGGAGCAGGTGCGCCAGCGCCGGCTGGTGTTTGTCGATGTCACCGTCGACGGCAGTGAGCATGTGTACCCCATGCAGATCCGCGGCGGCAGCATGGATGAGATGTGGTTGAGCAAAACGGAGAGGACCTGATTATGCGCCGGATATTATCGGTATTACTGGAAAACGAATCGGGCGCTTTGTCCCGCGTTATCGGCCTCTTTTCCCAGCGCGGCTATAATATAGAAAGCCTGACTGTCGCGCCGACGGACGATCCCACTCTCTCCAGGATGACCATCCAGACTGTGGGCGATGAAAAAGCGATCGAGCAGATCGAAAAGCAGCTGCACAAGCTGGTGGATGTCCTGCGGGTTAGTGAGCTGGGGCAGGGGGCTCATGTTGAGCGCGAAATCATGCTGGTGAAGGTTCAGGCCAGCGGCTATGGCCGAGAAGAAGTGAAGCGCAACACGGAAATCTTTCGTGGTCAGATTATTGACGTGACGCCTGCTATCTATACCGTGCAGCTCGCCGGTACCAGCGATAAGCTTGATGCTTTTCTCGCTTCGCTGCGCGATGTCGCTCGGATCGTGGAAGTGGCTCGCTCCGGCGTGGTTGGCCTGTCTCGCGGTGATAAAATCATGCGCTAATGAGCGGGAACTGATGTAAAAATAGCCCGACAGCGACTGTCGGGCTATTTTTTTTGCGAAATCAGTAGGAACTGTAAGCGAAAGCGGTTGCTGCACTAACTATTCTGCGTTTAGATGTTATAAAAAGGGTTCCTTACCTGAATAATGGTTATGTTTGGCACTTCTTACCCAAGGGGCAATTGTGAAACTGGATGAAATCGCCCGGCTGGCCGGTGTTTCAAGAACCACCGCGAGCTATGTGATTAATGGCAAAGCGAAGCAGTACCGTGTAAGCGACAAAACGGTCGAGAAGGTGATGGCTGTGGTGCGAGAGCACAACTATCATCCGAATGCGGTCGCTGCTGGCCTGCGTGCAGGACGCACACGCTCTATCGGCCTGGTAATTCCGGATCTGGAAAACACCAGCTATACCCGTATTGCAAATTATCTGGAACGTCAGGCACGCCAGCGCGGCTATCAGCTGCTGATTGCCTGCTCAGAGGATCAGCCTGATAACGAAATGCGCTGCATTGAGCACCTGCTGCAGCGTCAGGTTGACGCGATTATCGTCTCCACCTCGCTGCCGCCGGAGCATCCTTTCTATCAGCGCTGGGCCAACGACCCGTTTCCAATCGTCGCCCTCGACCGCGCCCTTGATCGCGAGCACTTCACCAGCGTGGTAGGCGCTGACCAGGATGACGCTGAGATGCTCGCTGCCGAGCTGCGGACTTTCCCGGGCGAAACGGTGCTTTATCTCGGGGCGTTGCCGGAGCTGTCGGTGAGCTTCCTGCGCGAACAGGGCTTCCGCAAAGCCTGGCAGGACGATCCGCGCGAGGTACACTATCTCTATGCCAACAGCTATGAGCGTGAAGCGGCGGCCCAGCTATTTGAGAAATGGCTGGAAACGCATCCGATGCCGCAGGCGCTGTTTACCACCTCTTTCCCACTGCTGCAGGGGGTGATGGATGTGACCTTGCGCCGCGAGGGCAAGCTGCCTTCCGAGCTGGCGATCGCCACCTTTGGTGATAACGAACTCCTCGATTTCCTGCAGTGTCCGGTACTGGCCGTGGCGCAGCGTCACCGCGATGTGGCTGAACGAGTGCTGGAGATCGTCCTCGCCAGCCTTGATGAACCGCGCAAGCCGAAGCCGGGCCTCAGCCGTATTCGCCGTAATCTCTATCGCCGCGGCAGCCTGAATCGCCGTTAACGGCAAAAGATCGCCAGCGACCAGGATTATTCCTGGCAGGCCTGCCACAAGGCAGGCCTTTGGCGATAAATCAGGCAACGGATGTCAAAAAAGCAAAACTGAATATATTTCAGACAAATCCCTAAACTTTTTTACGCGTTATTTTGTTTATTCCTGAGCAAACGTTTTGTCAGGCAAAACAGCGCCTGGAAAATGTTTATCCGGCCTTTAATTGTATTATTTTGTTACATTCACCGGGTTAATTGCTGAATTAACACTCATTTTGTTCACGCCGGTTCCGCTCTCTCACCTTATCCCGCATCTGGTCGGCCCTTCAGCCAGCAACAGGTACTGTTAACGGCCGGCATAATGGCCTAAAATGCCGCTCGCGTCGCAAACTGACACTTTATATTTTCCCGCCGAAGATATTTTGCTGTTTATAACTGTTACGAGTTTGTTGGTTATTTTCTTACACGTATTCATAACGTTAATTTGCCTCGCCTGTTGATGATTTTTTCATCAGGGCTAATGTCGGCTGTAAATAATGGGTTTTTGAGCTCCGTTGGCATCCGTGCTGGCTTGACAAGCTTTTCCTCCGCTCCGTAAACTCCTTCTGGTGGGAATTTGTGGGGTAAAGTGGCGAAAAGGGGTGAGGCTGGCATGTTCCGTGGAGCAACGTTAGTCAATCTCGACAGCAAAGGCCGCCTGGCCGTGCCAACGCGCTATCGCGATGGGCTGATCGAGGACGCTGCCGGTCAATTGGTATGCACCATTGACATTCATCACCCGTGCCTGCTGCTTTATCCATTGCCTGAATGGGAAGTCATCGAGCAGAAATTGTCGCGTTTATCGAGCATGAATCCCGTTGAGCGGCGCGTGCAGCGTCTGCTTCTGGGTCATGCCAGCGAATGTCAGATGGATAATGCCGGTCGCTTATTGATTGCGCCGGTGTTACGGCAACATGCCGGGCTGACAAAAGAAGTGATGCTGGTCGGGCAGTTTAATAAATTTGAACTGTGGGACGAAACGACCTGGTATCAACGGGTCAAGGAAGATATCGACGCTGAGCAGTCCGCGACCGGTGAACTGTCGGAGCGCCTGCAGGATTTGTCCTTATAAAAATGATGGAAAATTTTAAACACACTACGGTACTTCTGGATGAAGCCGTGAATGGCCTCAATATTCGTCCAGACGGTATCTATATTGATGGTACTTTTGGTCGCGGTGGCCACTCGCGCCTGATCCTCTCCCAACTGGGGGCGGAAGGACGCCTGCTGGCAATTGATCGCGATCCGCAGGCCATTGCCGTCGCGCAAACCATCGATGATCCCCGCTTTTCCATCGTGCATGGTCCCTTTTCACAGCTCGCAGACTATGTCGCCGAGCGCAATCTTACCGGCAAAATCGACGGCATTTTGCTCGATCTCGGCGTCTCCTCCCCGCAGCTTGATGACGCGGAGCGCGGCTTTTCCTTTATGCGTGACGGGCCGCTGGATATGCGCATGGATCCAACGCGCGGTCAGTCCGCGGCCGAATGGCTGCAGACGGCTGAAGAAGCCGATATCGCCTGGGTAATCAAAACCTTTGGCGAAGAGCGTTTCGGTAAGCGTATCGCCCGGGCGATCGTTGAACGTAATCGGATTGAACCGATGACCCGTACCAAAGAGCTGGCGGAGGTCATCGCCGCTGCGATGCCGGTAAAAGATAAGCACAAACATCCCGCGACCCGTACCTTCCAGGCGGTGCGCATTTGGGTAAACAGTGAACTGGAGGAGATAGAGCAGGCGCTAAAAAGCTCGCTCAGCGTGCTGGCCCCGGGTGGGCGGCTGTCGATCATTAGTTTTCATTCGCTGGAAGATCGCATTGTGAAACGCTTTATGCGTGAGCAAAGTCGCGGTCCGCAGGTTCCGGCAGGAATACCGATGACCGAAGCGCAGCTCAAAAAACTGGGCGGCCGTGAGCTGCGAGCACTAGGCAAGTTGATGCCGGGCGAAGAAGAGGTGGCAGAGAATCCACGTGCCCGTAGTTCAGTGCTGCGTATTGCAGAGAGGACGAACGCATGATCGGCAGAGTGACAGAGGCCTTAAGCAAGGTTAAAGGGTCGATAGGAAGCAACGAGCGCCATGCTTTGCCTGGCGTGATCGGTGACGACCTCCTGCGGTTTGGGAAGCTGCCACTCTGCCTGTTCATTTGCATCATTATTACGGCGATTACTGTGGTCACCACCGCGCATCACACGCGCCTGTTGACCGCGCAGCGTGAACAGCTGGTTCTGGAACGCGATGCTTTGGACATTGAGTGGCGCAACCTGATCCTCGAAGAGAACGCGCTCGGCGATCACAGCCGGGTTGAGCGGATCGCGACCGAGAAGTTGCAGATGCAACATGTCGATCCATCACAAGAAAATATCGTTGTACAGAAATAAGGATTATTGCGACGGATGAAAGCAGCGCCAAAAACGCCAAAAGCAAAACGTCAGGAAGAACAGGCCAACTTTATCAGTTGGCGTTTTGCGTTGCTGTGCGGCTGCATTCTGCTGGCGCTGGCTTTTCTGCTCGGGCGCGTCGCCTGGTTGCAGGTGGTTAGCCCGGATATGCTGGTGCGTCAGGGCGATATGCGCTCGCTGCGCGTGCAGGAGGTATCGACCGCGCGCGGGATGATTACCGACCGTTCCGGACGGCCGCTGGCGGTCAGCGTGCCGGTGAAAGCTATCTGGGCCGATCCGAAGGAACTCCACGACGCCGGCGGCGTCACCCTGGATACGCGCTGGAAGGCGCTGGCGGATGCCCTCAATATGCCGCTGGATCAGCTGGCAACGCGCATCAATACCAATCCGCGGATGCGTTTTATCTATCTGGCACGTCAGGTTAACCCTGATATGGCCGACTACATCAAAAAACTGAAGCTGCCGGGGATTCATCTGCGCGAAGAGTCTCGCCGTTACTATCCTTCAGGCGAAGTAACCGCTCACCTCATTGGCTTCACCAACGTTGATAGCCAGGGGATTGAAGGGGTCGAAAAAAGCTTTGATAAATGGCTCACCGGTCAGCCGGGCGAACGTATCGTGCGTAAAGACCGCTATGGCCGGGTGATTGAAGACATCTCTTCTACCGACAGCCAGGCGGCGCACAATCTGGCGCTGAGTATCGACGAACGCCTGCAGGCGCTGGTCTATCGCGAGCTGAACAACGCCGTGGCCTTTAACAAAGCCGAGTCGGGCAGCGCCGTGTTAGTAGACGTTAACACCGGTGAAGTGCTGGCTATGGCCAATAGCCCATCTTATAACCCGAATAACTTTGCTGGTACGGCAAAAGACACCATGCGTAACCGCGCCATCACCGATGTGTTCGAACCGGGTTCAACGGTCAAACCGATGGTGGTGATGACCGCGCTGCAGCGCGGTATCGTCAATGAGAATACCGTACTCAACACAGTCCCTTATCGAATTAACGGCCACGAAATCAAAGACGTGGCACGCTATAGCGAATTGACCCTGACCGGGGTGCTGCAGAAGTCGAGTAACGTCGGTGTTTCTAAGCTGGCGTTAGCGATGCCGTCCTCAGCGTTAGTAGATACTTACTCACGTTTTGGGCTTGGAAAGGCGACCAATTTGGGGTTGGTCGGAGAACGCAGTGGCTTATATCCTCAAAAACAACGGTGGTCTGACATAGAGAGGGCCACCTTTTCTTTCGGCTACGGGCTAATGGTAACCCCGTTACAGTTAGCGCGAGTCTACGCAACGATTGGCAGTTACGGCATCTATCGTCCGCTGTCGATTACCAAGGTTGATCCACCGGTTCCGGGCGAGCGCGTCTTCCCGGAATCACTCGTTCGTACCGTCGTCCATATGATGGAAAGCGTGGCGCTGCCCGGCGGCGGCGGCGTGAAAGCGGCGATCAAAGGCTATCGCATCGCGATTAAAACCGGTACGGCGAAAAAAGTGGGGCCGGATGGCCGCTATATCAACAAATATATTGCTTACACCGCAGGCGTTGCGCCCGCCAGCCATCCGCGCTTCGCGCTGGTGGTGGTGATCAACGACCCGCAGGCAGGTAAATACTACGGTGGCGCCGTTTCCGCGCCGGTCTTCGGTGCCATCATGGGCGGCGTATTGCGCACCATGAACATCGAACCGGATGCGCTGGCAACGGGCGAAAAAAGTGAATTTGTAATTAATCAAGGCGAGGGAACAGGTGGCAGATCGTAATTTGCGCGACCTACTCGCTCCGTGGGTGCCAAACGCACCGGAGCGCATTCTGCGAGAGATGACGCTGGACAGCCGGGTGGCTGCTTCCGGCGATCTCTTTATCGCGGTACAGGGTCATCAGGCGGACGGGCGTCGTTATATCCCGCAGGCGATAGCGCAAGGTGTGGCTGCCATTATTGCTGAAGCACAGGGTGAGGCCGAAGACGGTGAAATCCGTGAAATGCACGGCGTACCGGTTATCTTCCTGAGCCAGCTTAACGAACGTTTGTCGGCCCTGGCCGGGCGTTTTTATCATCAGCCGTCGCAGCAGCTGCGTCTGGTTGGCGTAACCGGAACCAACGGGAAAACCACTACCACCCAACTGCTGGCGCAGTGGGCGAAGCTGCTGGGCGAAACCAGCGCGGTGATGGGGACCGTGGGCAACGGCCTGCTGGATAAAGTCGTGCCGACCGAAAACACCACCGGTTCTGCGGTAGACGTTCAGCATGTGCTCTCCAGTCTGGTCGAGCAAGGGGCTACCTTCGGCGCGATGGAAGTCTCATCCCACGGTCTGGTGCAGCACCGCGTGGCGGCACTGCAGTTTGCCGCCTCGGTGTTTACTAACCTGAGCCGGGATCACCTGGACTACCATGGCGACATGGAACACTACGAAGCGGCGAAATGGCTGCTGTACTCCACCCACCATAGCGGCCAGGCTATCGTCAACGCGGACGATGAAGTGGGGCGTCGCTGGCTGGCGAAGTTACCGGATGCGGTGGCGGTATCGATGGAAGATCACATCAATCCGAACTGCCACGGCCGCTGGCTGAAGGCGACCGCGGTCAATTATCACGACAGCGGCGCCACTATCCAGTTTGACTCCAGCTGGGGTCAGGGTGAAATCGAAAGCCGTCTGATGGGTGCCTTTAACGTCAGCAACCTGCTGCTGGCGCTGGCCACGCTGCTGGCGCTGGGCTATCCGCTGGCGGATCTGCTGAAAACTGCCGCGCGTTTACAGCCGGTGTGCGGCCGTATGGAAGTGTTCAGTGCGCCGGGTAAACCGGCCGTGGTGGTGGATTATGCCCATACGCCTGATGCGCTGGAAAAAGCGCTGCAGGCTGCGCGTCTGCACTGCAGCGGCAAGCTGTGGTGCGTTTTCGGCTGCGGCGGCGACCGTGATAAAGGCAAGCGTCCGCTGATGGGGGCGATTGCGGAAGAGTTCGCCGATATCGTCGTGGTGACCGATGATAACCCGCGCACCGAAGAGCCGCGGGCGATTATCAACGATATTCTGGCCGGCATGCTCGATGCGGGTCATGCGAAGGTGATGGAAGGCCGCGCGGAAGCAGTGACTAATGCCGTCATGCAGGCGAAAGAGAATGACGTTGTGCTGGTAGCGGGTAAAGGCCATGAAGATTACCAGATAGTCGGCAACCGTCGTCTGGATTATTCCGACCGCGTGACCGTCGCGCGTCTGCTGGGAGCGGTAGCATGACTCGCTTTACGTTAAGCCAGCTCGCCGCTATCACCCATGGCGAACTGCAGGGTAGCGATATCGCTATCGACGAGGTGACCTCCGATACCCGTAAAGTGACGGCAGGCTGCCTGTTTGTGGCGCTGAAAGGCGAGCGTTTCGATGCCCATGATTTTGCCGAACAGGCGAAAGCCGCTGGCGCCGGCGCGCTGCTGGTTAGCCGCCCATTGGCCTGCGATCTCCCTCAGGTGATCGTGAAAGATACCCGGCAGGCTTTCGGCGAGTTAGCCGCCTGGGTGCGTCAGCAGGTACCGACCCGCGTCGTCGCCCTGACCGGCTCGTCGGGCAAAACCTCGGTCAAAGAGATGACCGCGGCGATCCTCAGCCAGTGCGGTAACACGCTGTATACCGCCGGCAACCTGAACAACGATATCGGCGTACCGATGACCCTGCTGCGTCTGACCAAAGAGCATCAGTACGCGGTGATTGAACTTGGCGCCAACCACCAGGGCGAAATCGCCTGGACCGTCAGTCTGACGCGTCCGGAAGCGGCGCTGGTTAACAACCTTGCTGCCGCGCACCTCGAAGGCTTCGGCTCGCTGGCGGGCGTGGCGAAGGCCAAGGGCGAAATCTATACCGGTCTGCCGGAAAATGGCATCGCTATTCTCAATGCCGACAATAACGACTGGCTGAACTGGCAGGCGGTGATTGGCGATCGCAAAGTGTGGCGCTTCTCGCCGAACGCGGCCAACAGCGATTTCACGGCAACCAACGTGCAGATCACCAGCCGCGGCACCGAGTTTACGCTGCAGACGCCAACCGGCAACGTTGACGTGCTGCTGCCGCTACCGGGTCGTCACAACATCGCTAACGCGCTGGCGGCGACCTCGCTGGCGATGGCGGTAGGCGCCGATCTGGCGGCGGTAAAAGCCGGGCTGGCGCAGCTGCAGGCCGTTCCGGGACGTCTGTTTCCGATCCAGCTTAATGAGAGCCAGCTGCTGCTGGATGACTCCTATAACGCCAACGTCGGTTCGATGACCGCAGCAGTGCAGGTGCTGTCAGAGATGCCCGGCTTCCGGACGATGGTCGTCGGCGATATGGCGGAGCTTGGCGCGGAAAGCGCGGCCTGTCATCGCGAAGTCGGCGAAGCGGCGAAAGCCGCGGGTCTGGATTGTGTCCTCAGCGTCGGCACTTTGAGTGCGGATATCAGCCGCGCCAGCGGCGTGGGCGAACATTTTAACGATAAAGCCGCCGTGGTGGCTCGCCTGCGCGAGCTGCTGGCGGAGCACAAGATAATGACCATTTTAGTGAAGGGTTCACGTAGTGCCGCCATGGAAGAGGTAGTACGCGCATTACAGGAGACTGGGACATGTTAGTATGGCTGGCCGAACATTTGGTCAAATATTATTCCGGCTTTAACGTCTTTTCCTATCTGACGTTTCGCGCCATTGTCAGCCTGCTGACCGCGCTGTTCATCTCGTTGTGGATGGGCCCGCGCATGATCGCCCGTCTGCAAAAACTCTCCTTTGGTCAGGTCGTACGTAACGACGGTCCTGAGTCCCACTTCAGCAAACGCGGCACGCCGACCATGGGCGGGATCATGATCCTCACCGCGATCACCGTGTCCGTTCTGCTGTGGGCCTATCCGTCCAACCCCTACGTCTGGTGCGTACTGACGGTATTAATCGGCTACGGGATCATCGGCTTTGTTGACGATTACCGTAAAGTCGTGCGCAAAGATACCAAAGGCCTGATCGCCCGCTGGAAGTATTTCTGGATGTCGGTGATCGCCCTGGGCGTGGCCTTCGCGCTGTATCTGGCGGGGAAAGACACCCCAGCAACCGAGCTGGTGGTGCCGTTCTTTAAAGACGTGATGCCGCAGCTGGGCCTGTTCTATATCCTGCTGGCTTACTTCGTTATCGTCGGTACCGGCAATGCGGTCAACCTGACCGACGGCCTCGACGGCCTGGCGATTATGCCGACCGTTTTCGTTGCCGCGGGCTTTGCGCTGGTGGCATGGGCCACCGGCAACATGAACTTCGCCAACTATCTGCACATTCCATATCTGCGCCATGCCGGCGAGCTGGTGATCGTTTGTACGGCGATTGTCGGCGCGGGGCTGGGGTTCCTGTGGTTCAACACCTATCCGGCGCAGGTCTTTATGGGCGACGTCGGTTCGCTGGCGCTCGGCGGCGCGCTGGGCATTATCGCCGTGCTGCTGCGTCAGGAGTTCCTGCTGGTGATCATGGGCGGCGTTTTCGTCGTGGAAACCCTGTCGGTGATCCTGCAGGTCGGCTCATTCAAGCTGCGCGGCCAGCGCATCTTCCGTATGGCGCCGATTCACCACCACTATGAACTGAAAGGCTGGCCGGAACCGCGCGTTATCGTGCGCTTCTGGATTATTTCGCTGATGCTGGTGCTGATTGGCCTGGCGACGCTGAAGGTACGTTAATCATGGCAGATTATCAGGGTAAAAAAGTCGTCATTATTGGGCTGGGCATGACCGGCCTGTCTTGCGTGGACTTTTTCATGGCGCGCGGCGTTATCCCGCGCGTGATGGATACCCGCGTCGCGCCTCCGGGTCTGGATAAATTACCCGAATCGGTCGAGTGCCATGTCGGCGGACTCAATGATACCTGGCTGCTGGCGGCGGATCTGATTGTCGCCAGTCCGGGAATTGCGCTGGCCCATCCTTCGCTCAGCGCGGCGGCCGATGCAGGTGTAGAAATCGTTGGCGATATCGAACTGTTCTGCCGTGAAGCGCAGGCGCCGATTATCGCCATCACCGGTTCTAACGGTAAAAGCACCGTCACTACGCTGGTGGGCGAGATGGCGAAAGCGGCCGGGGTTAACGTCGGCGTGGGCGGCAATATCGGCCTGCCGGCGCTGATGCTGCTGGACACCGATCGCGAGCTTTACGTCCTGGAACTCTCCAGCTTTCAGCTGGAAACCACCTCCAGCCTGCGGGCGGTGGCAGCAACCATCCTCAACGTGACTGAGGACCATATGGACCGCTACCCGCTGGGTCTGCAGCAGTATCGTGCGGCGAAGCTGCGGATTTACGAGAATGCACAGACCTGCGTGGTGAATGCAGACGATGCGCTCACCATGCCGGTACGCGGGGCGGACGATCGCTGCATCAGTTTTGGTGTGGATGTTGGTGACTACCACCTTAACCGTCAGCAGGGCGAAACCTGGCTGCGCGTCAAAGGTGAGAAAGTCCTCAATGTGAAAGAGATGCCTCTCACCGGCCAGCATAATTACAGTAACGCCCTGGCGGCGCTGGCGCTGGCGGATGCCGCGGGTCTGCCGCGGGCCAGTAGCCTGAAGGCATTGACCACTTTTACCGGTCTGGCACATCGTTTCCAGCTGGTGCTGGATCACAACGGCGTGCGCTGGATTAACGACTCCAAGGCAACCAACGTCGGTAGTACCGAGGCGGCGCTGAACGGACTGCAGCTTGATGGCACGTTGTATCTTCTGCTGGGCGGCGACGGCAAGTCCGCTGATTTCACCCCGCTGAAGCGCTATCTTGGCGGCGATCGTATCCGCCTGTACTGCTTTGGTCGCGACGGCGCCGAGCTTGCCGAACTGCGTCCTGAGGTGGCGGTACAAACCGAGACCATGGAACAGGCGATGCGCCAGATTGCGACACTGGTGAAAGCAGGCGATATGGTTCTCCTGTCGCCGGCCTGTGCGAGTCTGGATCAGTTTAAAAACTTTGAACAACGGGGCGATATTTTTGCCCGTCTGGCGAAGGAGTTAGGTTGATGCGTTTTTCTCTCCCACGCCTGAGAATGCCGCAACTGAGCCTGCCTCGGTTGAGACTGCCGCGACTGCCGGGGATGTTTATCTTCGCCTGGCTGTTCGCCGCGCTGAAAGGCTGGGTGATGGGCTCGCGCCCGAAAGATAACGACAGTCTGGTGATGTATGACCGGATGCTGCTGTGGCTGACCTTTGGCCTGGCAGCGATCGGCTTTATCATGGTGACCTCGGCCTCGATGCCGGTTGGACAGCGTCTGGCGAACGATCCGTTCCTGTTTGCTAAGCGTGATGGCCTGTACATTGTGCTGGCCTTCGCGCTGGCGATGATTACGCTCCGTCTGCCGATGGAGTTCTGGCAGCGCCACAGCACCGCGATGCTTATCGCCTCGATTGTAATGTTGCTGATCGTACTGGTGGTGGGGAGTTCGGTTAACGGTGCGTCGCGCTGGATAGCCCTTGGCCCGCTGCGTATTCAGCCGGCGGAGTTCACCAAGCTGTCGCTGTTCTGCTACATCGCCAACTATCTGGTGCGTAAAGCCGATGAAGTGCGTAACAACCTGCGCGGCTTCTTAAAACCGATGGGCGTGATTTTCGTGCTGGCGATCCTGCTGCTGGCGCAGCCTGACCTCGGTACGGTGGTGGTGCTGTTCGTCACCACGCTGGCGATGCTGTTTCTCGCCGGCGCGAAGCTGTGGCAATTCATCGCCATTATCGGCATGGGTATCTCGGCGGTGGTGCTGCTGATCCTCGCCGAACCCTACCGTATTCGCCGCGTCACCTCCTTCTGGAACCCGTGGGAAGACCCGTTCGGCAGCGGCTATCAGCTGACTCAGTCGCTGATGGCCTTCGGCCGCGGCGAGATGTGGGGGCAGGGCCTCGGCAACTCGGTGCAAAAACTGGAGTATTTACCGGAAGCGCACACTGACTTCATCTTCGCCATTATCGGCGAAGAACTCGGTTATATCGGTGTGGTACTGGCGCTTTTAATGGTATTCTTCGTCGCTTTCCGCGCCATGTCGATTGGCCGTAAAGCGCTGGAGATCGATCATCGCTTTTCCGGTTTTCTTGCCTGCGCGATTGGCATCTGGTTCAGCTTCCAGGCGTTAGTTAACGTCGGGGCGGCGGCGGGGATGCTGCCGACCAAAGGTCTGACGCTGCCGCTGATCAGTTATGGTGGCTCTAGTCTGCTGATTATGTCGACGGCAATCATGTTGTTGTTGCGAATTGATTATGAAACGCGTCTGGAAAAAGCCCAGGCGTTTACACGGGGTGTTCGATGAGCGGTCAGGAAAAGCGGTTGATGGTGATGGCGGGTGGTACCGGTGGGCATGTGTTCCCGGGACTAGCGGTCGCGCACCATTTAATGGACCAGGGCTGGCAGGTTCGCTGGCTGGGTACCGCCGATCGTATGGAAGCGGATTTAGTGCCGAAACACGGCATCGAGATTGATTTTATCCGTATCTCCGGCCTGCGTGGCAAAGGGATCAAAGCGCAGCTGTTAGCGCCAGTACGAATCTTCAACGCCTGGCGTCAGGCTCGGGCGATCATGAAGCGTTTCCAGCCGGACGTGGTGCTGGGCATGGGCGGCTATGTTTCCGGGCCTGGCGGTCTGGCGGCGTGGTCGCTGGGGATCCCGGTGGTCCTCCATGAACAAAACGGTATTGCCGGCCTGACTAACAAGTGGCTGGCGAAGATTGCGAAGAAAGTGATGCAGGCGTTTCCTGGCGCTTTCCCACATGCGGACGTCGTTGGGAACCCGGTACGTACCGACGTTCTGGCGCTGCCGCTGCCGGGTCAGCGTCTGGTTGGGCGTCAGGGGCCGATTCGCGTGCTGGTGGTGGGTGGCTCTCAGGGCGCGCGCGTCCTGAACCAGACCATGCCGCAGGTGGCGGCCAAGCTCGGCGATGCGGTAACCATCTGGCATCAGAGCGGCAAAGGCGGTCAGCAAACCGTGCAGCAGGCTTATGCCGCTGCGGGACAACCGCAGCATAAAGTGACGGAATTTATTGATGA